>Ga0307508_10004491_pt1 | contig 13614 bp, 12 predicted proteins | sample 9_EM_MG_FD_203089 | JGI IMG/M metagenome (GOLD analysis project Ga0307508, IMG submission 203089) | Populus trichocarpa ectomycorrhiza microbial communities from riparian zone in the Pacific Northwest, United States - 9_EM | ecosystem: Host-associated > Plants > Roots > Unclassified | place... | reverse complement strand
TCTGTGCTCTTCATCTTCTCCCTGTGCAGGCCTTTTATCCCCAACTTTGAAAAGTGGACTGATGGGATTGTGACAGAAGAGAACAACCGCTCCGGCACTGGCAGCTGTATTCTGTTGCAGCGCAGGCATAATGCTTTCTTGATGAGGTGTACCATCATTGTCCATTCCGATGTCATTTCTGCGCTCTTGGATATTAGAGGCATGCCGAGGAAGAGGACAAATTTCCAAGGGAGGATTGAAGAGAGAATTGTTGGAATTGCGAAGCTCAGAGGGGAGTGAGCTAGGCAAGGATAGCAGCACAGGGGTAATATTTCCTGCATGGGGAGTAGCATTTTCGTTGTTGTCCATTTCCATGTCGTCCGTTGGGTCTGGGCATTCATCCTCACTGTTGGGATCAAAGAGTGGGGTTGGGTTTACTTCTTTTATTGTACGAGGTGGGATTCGGGATTCTGGGAGACCTTTTCACCCCCGAGATTATTAGTTTTGGTCCAGGACAATGGTGTTGCCATGAGCAAGACTTCGAGATATGTCGCCTAATTGTTAGGTTGAACTCCTATCGGAGCTGTTGCTAAATTGGTGGGCGACATCATCGCTGCTAATCCAGAAACAATTTGTCATAAATCCAAAGAATGAATCCCACAAATACAAGAACAAAGCACACAATTAGTCGTTTGCTCCAGTTTTTGGCATTCATTGGTTGTTGCCAAGTCGGTGGGCAACAATATTGTGCTGATTCCAAATGGGGAAATGATTGCGCCTAATTGTTTCCTCACTTATATTTTCTACCCAATGAACACCAGAATATCACTCACGACATGGTCAGCACTCACTTGTTTTTCCCTCAGTCATGAATAGTAAGTTCACCAAATTGTCTGATCTATCTCAACATGCACTGAAATTTTCTCATCTAGTCCCATGAAGCACATCTCCAGTCACACTTATACTCTTCAGCATTACCCTCGCCATGCCACATCTCTGTGGTCACCCAACAAACATGTCCCTTCTCAGTTCATACTCAACTTCCCTTTCCCAAAAATCACCTCAGTGAACTACAGCTTCAGCCATATGTGCACAATTGTGCAGTTACTATTCAGGAAGGCTGTCGTACGCATCGCTTCATGATTTTCTTCAAGCGTCATTGCCGCTTACAGCCAAATCAATGCCTCACAACTATGGTCCAAGGCGACACCACAACCATTCAAGGTGATGTTATCATTATGCGCTTGGGCTCCAAGGCTTCATATGTAAATATGTGTGCCAGAGATACAAAACAGACTGATTGGCTGATGCGACGGTGAGTTCCATTCTTATATGTAGACCTGAATGACCTTATTCCTTAGCAGGATCTGCAGGTCTCCACTATTTTGCATTGTTGTCTTTTGTCAAAAGTTGAGTATCATAAATTTTAACCATTACACATCCATATGAACATCAGTTTGTACCCTGTCTTGTATGGTATGAAATCAAGTTGATCTTGATTAAACTTGTGATAATGAATTAAATTTGACTGATAAATATAAGAGGGAGCTCAAAAACGTAAAGGTTAAAGTAGGTATTATTACATGTGTAATAATTTATGAGCCACAATCGAGAGGGTTGAGACACAGCAGGGAAACAAATATTAAATTAGAGGATGGGGAGGATGTGGATTTAATTTGGGTGCTTGGCTAAACCATCTGCTTATGCAAAACCCAAGGCCGAATTCCTCTATGCGAAGTCCTAGTCCACTTGCAGATGTGGTCTGACCATTTGGCTTTCCCAAATTTCTGATTATGCTTGACCATTGCCCTCTTGGAAAGGTTTCGCTTTGATCCAGATGCTGGGTTTGTATGCTTTAAGCACTTGCGTTTGGTGGTTGGTGAAACTTGCTGAGCATGCTTTTTGTTTCGACGGGGCAGCTGGTGAGTTGTTCGGTCATCATAGTCACCATCCCTAGGATCATCTTCATCTTCATCATCCCTGTCCAAGGCGTCATCGTCATATGGCGCTGGGTCTTGATCCAATTCTGGTGGAGGGCTTTGTGTCCAGCATAAATACAAAGTCAATACATGTGACAGGCTGGAGTAGTCAAGCATGAGCTGTGGGCTATAGGCTGAGGATGATGTTGCCAATTTTTGCCCAGCATTGATAATGGCAAATTTAGAGTGAAGATGGCTCTTGAGTAACAGGAGAGTCTGGAATGTATAGACATGGGTAGTGAAATCATCAGGGGTCAGTAGATGGGTCCTGGATGGTATGACAGTTTGGCGGATTATTGGCACCTGTTCCATGCCATGCAGAGGCACAAAGCAATAAAAGAATTCACCATTCTAAGATTACCTGCTTAGAAACTCAGATTTAGAACATGATAGAAAGGTGTACAGGAATATCAGGGAAAGATGCCCTCGTTGCAATATATTGGCTGCCAAAGGGAGTCAAGGCATCCAGATATTGCTGGATGATGGTGTCTGATGGCAAAAGTAACCAATGGCATCTTCGATCTAACAACTGATGGAAAGTGGAACCAACTATTGAAGGGATACCTAAGCTAACCAATACTGGACCATGTAATAAGAGTATTTACCATGAATGATGTTGTAAGGTGTGTCCAGATTCAGGCTACCGTATTCCATGTTCCAGAACCATTTGAGACTCTTGAGCTACATATGTATTCAGCCCAGAATGAATACTGGCTGCCTCTAACATGTACCAGTTCCTCATTTTGCATATCACTCCTTGGTATGCAATGGCAAAATTCAACACTACAATTTTCTGCCACATTTTGTAAGAGACAAGGGTTTCCATTAGGATCAACAGCCCGAACTCTATTTCTGACCATATTCAAAATCCCTCCTGAACTATAGGTTACATGGGATTCCGGAGTGGTGGTTACATCAGATGGCATGCCTAACAGGCTCTAGTAAGCAGCTACTGTTCACAGCTTAGTAATTTCTTGAGAGAGAAGTCGGAGGAGTGCAGGAGGAATGAAGCATTGAGAAGCTGAAAGATGATGGTGTTGAGCAAGGATAATTGAAGTGACTGCTGTATCAATACAGGCAAGGGATGTTCATGGACGATGATGGCGAGCACTGATTGTGGCTAAGGTTGGCAGTGGAAGTGACGACGGGTGAGTGAAAATGTCAGTGCTTTAATCTTGGTGATGGACAATAGACTGATTCAGATCAATCCATGTTTTCCCAAATCAGCAAAGTAATTCCGTTAACAAGTCAAACGCAAAATCTATGCGTGCAAATTTGGATTTTGATGCTCCCAGTCATTTGGGAAGATGGCATGTATCAAGACATAATGCAGTTGTTAAGAGGAGTAAATACATGACTAAACTATATTTTGTTCTTCCTACACACCATCTTCTTTGCATCTGATTTACTCTGAGCCCTTGCCTTGCTAGACATGTACTTGAGCTCCAACCGAATCAGATCCATAACGGGCTAACAATTGGCATAGCCCTCAAGTTCAGGATATTTAACAGAGGCCTAGGATATGGTCAAAAATGATGAAAATTTACAATACAGAATACTCACAAGATTATGGACAACATGTATCGCATCTACACACTGAGAGACAAAGCTCTTCGAAGGGTCAAGCTCCTGGCTGACAAGCTTCTTCACAGCATTCTTGATGTGGGATACCTGGGTGATGAGCTTGTGCAAGACACTTAAAATAAATCTCATATCTTGATGCAGCAATATTTTTTGTGCTCCCACCCAAGGGCCACTTCCAAATTATAACCTCCTCATCCAGGTCAACCTGCCTTGCCATCTGGCTTGGGAATGAGATGGTCTTCAGAAGTGGCACTAGCCGAGGAGTCTGACTCAGACTCGTCATCCGAATCAGTTCCAGGGGTCAGGTCTCGAAGTTTCGGAGTCGACAATGATCGGGAGTATTTAGAGGGCTGATATGGATTAAATTGGTGTGCGGAATTTGAGCTGTGTTTGCAAACTGGGCCTGTTCTCAACTCCTCTTGTGCAAGGAGTTTATCTGGCCATTCAATGTTGCCAACCTTGGTTTGTGCAATAAGAATCGGTAAGGTGGGTGGTGGAGCACCTGGCTTATAGAATGGTGGTATAGTCAGTAAGGAAGGGGTTGAAATGAGAATGGACATGGTAGATGGCTGATCAAGGTGGGCGTGGGTGACAAATGGACGACCACTTAAGGTACAAGAACAATAAGATAGTTGCAGATACCAAAACAAAAAGAGGGCAACCCACTGCTAACCATGGCAATTTCATGACAAACATCACAACATAATGGAACAAAAGTCTTGAATTATATATTTTGGTGAGTCCATGGTCAGGAACTGGCCAACAATGTTCTCAACCATCATCAACTTCATCCTCAAATGTCCTCGCCTTGTTACAGAACTTCATGGACACACAGGTCCTATTATCAGCATGGCAATCTCATCAAGTAGGAGACTCATGGCGAGTGGAGGTACGGATGGTGTACGAATCTGGGACTTGAAAATGTTTCAGGAGATTACTATCCCCCAGCAGCCGCTCCAGGAGAGAGAGCAAGTAAGCTGCATCTTGTGGATAACACACAAAAATGAGACATTTGACACACTGTGCTATGGCAATGCACTAGGATATCTTGTGTTCTTGCAACATCATCCAGCCAAGGTGAGATTCCTTTATAAACATTTTGGTCCTCAAGATTGACCACATATGCTGAAGGGTTGGTTCGAAGCCATCCACTCTGCGAGAATCGGGTGAGGAGGCAAGATATTGAGCCTTGCTGTGGATACCACTACCGGCAGCACAACTCATATTGCAACTGGCACCCATGATAAGTGTGTCCAGGTGTGGACATTTGATTTCAATACACAAAAACTGGTGTCTGTCCACTCAAGTGCATTTAGCAAGAAGAGGGACATTGTTCCAAAGGCCCTTGCATTCAATGATGACCCTAGTCATGATTTGTACATTTTCAGGATCTTTGATGGTGGATTGTAAGTCGTGTTCATGATGAATAGCACAAGATTGACTATTGGTTCAGACATCAATATGGAGGGAGTGATGGGAAGTGGGTATCAACTTGCCAGTTGGGATCGAAGATGTGGGTCCATTGTCTTCTCAGCCTTTTCTGACTAACAAAAGCAACAGAGGCAATGCTGCTGTCAGCCAAGAGCACTGAATCTGTGTGATCGATAATGTCTCAAATGGATTTGATATTTATAGGTTGGACAGCAGACAATTTGTAAGGACGCTTGTTACATGAGAGCCTATCAAGACATATCCAAAAGGCATGGCCTTCGCCAATAATTGACAGGCAATCATTGGTGGCAGTGACCACAGCTACGTCTACATCTTCGAGAGGAAATCAGGTATCATCCTTGGAAAGCTAGCACATGCACGAAATGACAGAGTACAGACAATTACGGTGAGTGTGCCACAACTTGGCAGAAAGTCATGGCTGATGCTTTGAAGGTTTATGATGGTGACGAAAATGTTGTTCTGATAGCCACTGCTTCTGCTAGCAGCATAGGTCAAATGGCAATTCGACTTTGGGAGTGGAAGGCCCCGAAGAAATCAAAGGTGTCAAATGGAAGGACATGGTCCACTGCAGGTATTTTTGAGTGGTTCCTGAAGGCTGTGGTTGTACTGGCAGTGACGGTGTACTTTATCAACATTATCCATGAGCAGTTCAGCAGTTCCTGTACCTCCCCAGCTGAAGAAAACATTGATAGGTGACCAAATCGGAAGTCACACAGTGGACAGTCTGCAGATGTTGGTTGATGAAGTAAAAGAATCTCTTCGTCAAGAAATGGTCACAGAATTCCTAGCAATCAACACCAGGATGATGGGCAAAGGGATGGACATGAAGGAGTCTCTTCGCTGAGAGATAATGACGGAGATTAACACGGTCCTTCTGGACGCAGGAAAGGATGCACAGGAATATCTTCATGAAGAGATGGCCACAGAGATCAAAGCAGCGCTGATGGGCATAGTGGGGGGGGGCCAAGCAAGGAGACTTTGGATGCGCAAGGCAACTTTCAGCAGGCCGTGTCGAGTGTGAACATTGTCGTTGCCAGGGAAGGAGCTGATATTGCTCCCAGGAAGCAGTATGTTGGAAAAGAGGTGAAAGTCCTTGATAACTAGATGTAATTGCTATGCTTGTTCATTGAATCAATTCAAATGAAGATGGTAGTTCATTCACTGGATCAATCCAAATGAGCGTGAGGAAGGACAAGTTGAGAATTCAGCAATAGCTGTCAATGTCAAGTCACCCTCGTCCATGAATTTGAGTTCTACATGTAAGCGGGGCAAAGCTTCGTCAGAGCACGCCAGACAGGATGAATAAACTGGAGGTTGGGATTTTGTATGGGCGAAATACTCCTTGAGCAGTTGTTGGACTTTGGGAAAACAAGTGGAACTTCCGACGAGCACAATTGCACTGATGGCCTCTATTTTGACGTTCGCAGATGGTAACAATTTTTCTGAGACCCTCACCAAGTTCGAATGCTTAATATAGACCTCTTTAGCCCTTTAAACAAGTTCTATGCAGGGAGATTAGTTTGTCTGTGTCTAAAGGAGGGTTGGTGGGTTGTTTTTAAAGAAGAGGGTGAGAATGCTTACCAGAAGGATGGACTTTATACAGAATCCCCTCTTCACCCTCTGGCTGGTCTGCCTCTGCCATATACAAGCACTGAGGACTTGATTCATGGTGGGATGACCTCTTTTGGGGAGGCAAATAAGATTATGATGTCAAGGTCAGGATTAGTTCCACTGGTGTAGCACATGGTCCTTAGGTAGCTTTCATGATTGGTTTTTCGGCTTCTAAGGTAGATGGTTTTGCTGTCGTTCAAGTACCCCGACGACTGGATGTGTTTGATGTGGAGCTACTGTAGGCCACACGATACTTTGGAATGAGACCGTCGTCCCCATATTGTACGGATTTTGTCTAGTTTGAGTGGGGCCATTTACTGAGAGTTTGGGTTGGGGTGGGGTTGGGAAAGCCGGAGTTGTTTTGGTTGGGCATTGGTGGATGGCTGATAGACTTGACGGGAGCAGTTAGAGGGTGGGACAGTGAGATAGGGTGTTGCCACTGACATTATTATCAGACCCAATGGGACATCAGGAGGATCAGTCTTGAGGCCTTGAGGGTCAATCTGAGAGTGGATGTACAAGTCATTGGGAATGAGCTTGAAGGTGCATCAAGCAGCCATGCCTTCCATGCTCGCTCCCTGATCCGCTTCTGCAAGACCAATCATGTAGTCTTCGAGGACCTGATCCATTGCGGGTATCAGGTTGACGATGTTGAGGTTGACATTGGTTTTGCTTGTTTGGTGCATGGTCAGAGGTAGAATTTGTACATTAGCTTTTCAGCTTCCTCTGGGGAAGTGGAAAACCTTGCCCTTGTTCTGGTGGTGGGATCAATCATAGGTTGCTCAGCATTTAGGATTGAAGCCTTGTAAGAAATCACAGAACAGAGACAGTTTCCATCAGGTTTACGGTTGTTTCCCATATTGTGTGGATTTCATCTGGCTTGGGGGAATGATGTGGTGGGTCTGTGGAGAGCTTTGGATGGTGTTGGTCAGAGCTGATTCGGTTGGGATAGCAGAGAGTCACCATTGAGGTTTGTTGGGCTCAATGGGAAATTGAGTGGATCAGAGTCTTGAGAATGGAATGGTTGTGATATCACAAACTTCCTGGACATGTATTAGCAACAACAATAAAAAAACAACGAAAAGAGGGGACTCACAGGCGAAAAGGTGTTCTCTTCAGTTGTGGTCATGCCAAGGGCACATTGTGTGATATCTTGGTCCAAAGTGGGAAAGTTGAATGCATGATGGCAATGCACATTTAGTGCCAGATGCTGTGAACTCTTTTTGGGAAACCGACTGAGGCCCAGCAGCTCTGGAAGTAGCAATCACCAGAAAGAGGAGATGTAGGAGACGCAGATGCAAGTGGCTGAAGCAGGCTTGCAAAGAGTGGTTTTGTTTGTGAGGAAGGGGGATCTTCTGACACCCCCAAACTATCTGCTTTGACAATTGGTGGTCCAGATGGTGTTCACTATGCAGCGTCAGGCCTTTCTGAAAAGGACACTGAATGTCAAAAAAACACCCTCTTCTGAGGAATTTCGCCTGATGGTAATGACAGGTCACTGGAAAGAGGCATTTTTCTTTCACGATTGAGTGTCTAGCGGAGCTAAAGCCTGCAAAAGGGCTTTTGGAGGCAGTTGAGCATTGCAGACCACATTGCAGCTTGATCTGGCAGTTGGGATGTCAGATAAGAGGGGTAAACTTTGGCAAGGCGTAGTTCAAGTTTGGAACAATGGAACCATTGTGTGACTGCTGTGACAGCCTTCCTGAGCCTCGACGACACTCATTGAGCTCTGTACTGATTGGACTCGGAAGGATCAGTATGATAAAAAAAATACAAGAAATGGATATCATCCGACTTCTACTGTCTAAGTCTAACAATTGTCAACAGAGACACTTCAGGTGTCCTTGATATATACTGTTTGCAAGACACAGTCGGTGAGCTGTTCAGAATCCATGAGCAATAATGCGACTTACTATGGCATGACGTGGATAGGAATCCCAATTCTATATACGAGGAAAGCGTTAAAGATTAGACGACCCTGTTCATGGGTAAACCATCGTTGGAGGCTGTTGAAAATGATGTGAGCAAACAAGCAAACATTGCACAGAGACATACATGACAACTTCAGCTGGATCTCCATTGGCATCGACAATCTGTCCGTCCCATATGAGGTACATGGTGTTTACCTCTCCATTTCTGTGCTGTAGGCTAGTTTCTGAATCAGTGTCATTCCTCAAGTGAGCAGGCAATATATGTACCCTAGGCTATGAGGCCTCAAACCTCCTGCTTTGCTTGAAGAGGTAGTTGGTGGGTAGTGATGTGCTGGCTTGGCCTGGAAGCCACAGGCCATGCTTGGCTTGAGCTGGCCTCCATGGCTTGTATTACTATACAATGACATTTATCACAATCACCATTGTGCATGAAATTCAACAGACCACCAGTCAGAATATATAGCAAGAAGGTAAACTCACCTCATTAAGGAGGGTAGAGTCCTTTTTGTTTTGTTATGTTCATTGTTATTATAAATAATTGTGTTATATAATATATAATATATAATATATAATATATAATATATAATATATAATATATAATATATAATATATAATATATATCATTACTAGTAAGCCATGGCCTGGGCCAAAGCCAGGCCAGGCCAGGCCAAGGCCAAGGACCTTGGCCTTGGCTTGGGATTTTCAGGCCACAGGCCACCTGAAGCCAGGCCAAAGCCATGGTTTTCAGGCCAAGCCAAGCCAGCACATCACTATTGGTGGGCCACTAGGCATTTGGTTATTCCCTGCTACCTCCTGGTAGCTATTTGGGTCTATGTCTGGGTAGTTCAAACCTCTTAACCTACACCTGTAGGCTCTCCTGTGCTCCCCCATGAAGAGGCCAAGCGCCCTCCTGACCCCTTCCTCTAAGACCATTGATCCCCTGTGCAGAGCCTCCCTTGCCTGTATCAAGTACAGTTGATTAGCTCATAATACATAAGCTAATAATGCATACATCTTGTAAATTGTAATGCATGGGTTTTGGTTGGGAACAACGATGGTACACAGGGAAAATGCATTCATAATGCATAATACATAACGCATAGCCTAAGAGTTGCAATATGCATTATGAGAATGGGAAAATCAAGGGAAAATAGTATGTAAATTTTTACATTTTTGGGTTCTGTTATAGAAATTTTTCTTTGGCTGCTGAGTTCTCCCCCAAAGTATGCCATTTTCGTCCAATTGCTTGTATTTTGGCAATAAATAAGACCAATGCTGGAGACTGCCGGGTCCCTAATTTAGTTGTGGCGTCACACTACCTGTACTGGTCACATAAAAATCACACACATGTGACATTCCTTATGTTGCATAAATCTCATAATGCATTGGCTAAGGGTGGAGACAGACGGTATGTGTTATGAGCTAATCAACTGTACCCGTATGCAACCTCTCCATCGGCTGTCAATTTGACGGGGTCTGCATCGTCCGCCAACTGTCAATCCAACTGCTCAAGTTGACTGGTGACGATGTTGAGCCAACGTCGAGTAGACATTACGAGTCCTATTTATAGGACTCGTTCTTATATCCGCACCCTCCAGCCATCAATTGTAACGCTCAAGACGGCGGCAAATGCCGAGCATTCATCAGATCACGTGACAAATTAAATATTTTTATTACCAATTTTAATCAACAGAATTATAATTTAAATTATTTGGAAAAAAAAGTCATAATGTTTTTAATGAGAAGGGGACTCGTACATGCCACTTGATGGCTTACTAGGTACAGGCACGGACTTGAGGTGTTGAATCTTATGTGGGACTCTAGGGCTAAACATGTCCTTATATATTATTTTCGAATCCAGGGTCGGCTTGATGCATGGTTCTGCAATAAATCATCTGTCAGTCACTCGATAAAATTTTTTTGTCCCTGTCCCAAATAAAGTATCTTTCTATCTCACTTTCGAAAGACCCTACTGGTCGTTGTGGGCGTGTTTTGGTTCCTCATTCAACTAAACGGAAGTTTGGGCAGCATTTGTTGTGCCAGGATGATTTCATCCAACCGACTCCCGTGGTCCTAGGCTCGGTTGTCGGATCCAGTGTCCGTGATTTTCCCACAACATCCCTTTCTACTTTCTTGATGCCGTGCGGGAAATGCCAACATCGATTTCGAATACAAGTCGAACGAAAACGCCCACGATAGCCAAGGCTTTGAGGCGGGTTTGACTGGGAGACTGTTGAAAGATTCCTTTGCCGTAGGAATTTATCAAACACGGTAAGAATGAGAACTCTTTGCGTTCGAAATGGCTCATGTTCGTTGTCACCTGTGTCGAACAGGCTGTGTATCGAGACACCCCGGACTGGGTCAATGTTGCTCGACCAAAATCTTCTAACCTTGGCTGAAGACCTTAGAGCATTTCCCCTTCCGTCAGCGCCTTACCCTCCCACATTATAGTAAAAATTTCGGTCATCTTGGTTCAATCCGCTCATTAAGGGACACTTCAAAAATATCCTGCCTTGTGGAAAGGAAGACCGAAAACAAAAAACACAAGCTGGCTTCAAACAGGCCAAGACGGATGTTCAACATTCCATGGTCAATGTGTCAGGGTATCGAGATTCGACACAAGTGGTTTGTACTTTTTATTTAATATTTTCCTATGTGTGACTGTCTGACATATCAAATATACAGAACGAAATGCAACATTCCAGGATCTGGGCCTCCACGACGTCGAAGCGATTTTATGGGTCCCATGGGCCGTTGCTCAGCAAATCAATGTGCGGATAAGGGTGGACACTTCCATTGAGGGTCTTGGATTATACGAACGACAACCCATGATCGTTGTCTCAACGGAGGGTTTCAAGAGTACGTAATTCCATATCAGAGTTTGACGATCTTGGAAGGAGCATGGACATAAGATGGTTGAATGCATCTTGACGATATCCTCAAGGTCTGCAACTTCGACGATCCACGGAGGTTTGTCAATTGCATGGTCTGGTCTGCTAAGCCTGTACTGATGATTCTGGCTCCAGATTTTGTCAGGGCAATGCTGCGCCTGTTGTTGAGCAACCTGACTTGCCGAACAATGGTTGAGTCAAATTGATTCGAAACCATCAACTTGTAATCTGCAGCATACGTTCTTCAGGGGAACTCCCCCGGCACTATCTTTTGCGAAGAACATTAGTCCCATTTTGGTGCAACTGGTGGCCGGTGCAGCATTTGGAATCGCTCTAACCAATTTCCTTTGCAGACTATATCAGAAATGCATTGAGCATCTTATATCACTGTAGTCCGCCGACATCGCAATATCTTCTTGGAGCATACACCGTTTACCTAACAATGACCACAGAATGACCCGGGCGTCTTTCTAGTTTCTTCCTGGCGATCGATTGCATCCTGTATACTGCTTACCGTAGGCCAGCTGACGTTCGATTCTGGCTTAATCCGATGGTTTCTATTGCACATTGCGCTGACAGTACGTAATTTCGATTGGTAATGACAATCTGTTGTACAGTACATGTAAATTGACATTATAATGTATGCTATAATGTTGAATGAATATCCAGCGTACCAAAGCCCGATAGCAAGATCTTCATTGACGAGCTAAATCGTTTTTGCGGTGGCGATGGCCTTGTGTACTTCTATGTCAACATCGTTCTCTTTCGCGAACACGTCGATTGGGCAGATGGGACTGTGTTAAACGGTAAACCCGTAGAAATGGTCCGGAGAATAGACGCGGTGGTTATGATAAAGGCGAAGACGGTGAGAGTGGCGAGCAGGCTCTAGTATGACAAGGCACCCTTGTTGTGAGGCGTTGGTTGGTAGGAGGGATGTAGACAGGAAGGCGTACGTCAGGCAGCAGGTGTTCATTGAGGATGACAAGGCCAAATTGTTGGGCCCGGAGAAAGAAAAGACGCGGTGAATGATAAAGTGAGAGTGGTGAGCAGTTGGTAGAAGGTGATGTGTGCCAGGCAGTAGAAGAAGGCGGGAATATAGGTGTCCAGTTGACTACGACACTGGCATTACCTCGTTAACTGATAACGATATATACTACTACATGGCTGGGGGTAAGTTTTTTATGTATACAGGATGAGATTGTGGCTCTACATTTCCCATATCCAGAGACATTCATCTTCATAGACCCTTATTGTTTAGACGAACAAATGACATCTACTGCGGACACGCCACGCAGCCCAATATTCAGATCGGACATCATGGCACGAGATGGGGAGTCCTGCGTCGTCACAGGAGTTGGTGAAAGTCATTGTGATGCAGCGCACCTGATGCCCAAGTGCAAGAGCGATGAGGTACCATTCATGATCATTCTATGTGGTTTTTCAATGATGCTCTGTACTAGTACACTCAGAAAGTTGTCGAAGATCGTTCTCCCCTTTATGAGTCACAATCTACAATCTCTGGCATTAATGATGTCGTGAATGGTGTGCTGGTGTCAAAGCTTGTGCATTCGCAGCTTTCTAGTGGAGCTGTTGCCTTCTTAAAGGTATGAAGCTTTGGTAGTTCGTATCTAGTATCCACCTTTGAAATGCCATAACTTTTAGACCCCGGGTTTTGGACTGGAAGCGGCTGACATACCGAGATATGATCGAGGTTCCACGGGCACGGATCGTTTGACACTACATCGCTTAGAAGAACCTCCTGAATACGACGCGGCGCTCTTGCAGTTTTTAGCAGGCTTTGTAAAGACGCCTCGCCCTCACACCTTCTTCAGCGCGGGGTCAAACGTGGATGCATTGTTTTGTGGCACACTGGCAGGAAACTCACCGCCACCTTCTCCCGTGATCCTTGACTACATATATGGTGTTGCCGCTTACACCCTCTGGGGAATGGGCCGGATGGACGGGATGGTCGAGGAATACTTCAAATTGCATTATAAGCCTATTTTACAACGCCGTATAAACCCACCATGTCATAACGGTGATGATGACGACGACGACGATGACTACCCCGAATCATCGCAGACCTCCACAGTCCGGGGGCATCGATTGGTGAAAGCAATGGATGAGCTGAATATGATTCTAATGTATTTGAATGGAATTTCGCCACAGGAGGCTGCTAAGCGATGG
>Ga0307508_10004490_pt1 | contig 13614 bp, 18 predicted proteins | sample 9_EM_MG_FD_203089 | JGI IMG/M metagenome (GOLD analysis project Ga0307508, IMG submission 203089) | Populus trichocarpa ectomycorrhiza microbial communities from riparian zone in the Pacific Northwest, United States - 9_EM | ecosystem: Host-associated > Plants > Roots > Unclassified | place... | reverse complement strand
GGAGGGACAGAGCCGACGCTGCTGCGCGGGATGGTTGTCGTCCGGAACGACACCAACAATGACTCGGCCGCGAGCGAAGATGTGTACTTCCCCCCACTCGGGGTCCGTAGATCGCGAGCACGCAGCCCCATCCGGTTGCGGAGTGCTCACTTGCTTCCTTGCCCATGCCTCCCGTCCCGGCCTGCGATCTGCTCGGGCTTGAAAGTTGGATCTGCTGGATGTACACAACCCCCCCCCCCCTCCCCCTTCCCCCGGCCCGCCTCGACCACGGAGATCAGAGCCATCGTTTCCCCCTCCCGACGGCCTTTTCTCCTGGCCTTTGTTCCGTGTGGCGGCCGGGCGGGGCTGTCTGGCTGGTTGTGACCGAACAGTCCGAACCACATTCGGGTCATGGCTATCACTCGCCACGCCGCCGCGCTGACAGGCCATCCATATCCCCCAGTCCCCCAACTCCCTGCGATCAATGAATCATCATTATCACTGTCCCCCCCAACTCCGCTGTCCAGCCCGTCATCACCGCGTCCTGGAGTCCCCCCGTTCCATCTGCGTGCGAGATATATGCTAAGGCCACTTCACTTCACATCCAAGGGCCAAGATCCGGTACATACCAGAAATCCACTTTAAATTGAAGAAACCGCCTGCTCCATCACCGCTACCATATCCCACACCATATCCAACCGCCATCCCCCCACTCCTCCCCTCCAAAGACCTTCCCCCACGACCACCCAAAAGGCAGAGCTTGAACAGGCAACCACTGACTCGAAAAAAAACACCCAACACTCAGACTAGCAAACCGACAAACGACACGACAATCAAAACAAGGCAGACAACAGAGATAACAAGGAAAAAGTAAAGTTATATGTGATCCCTATCTCCCCTACCCGTCCTTATCCGTCCCGTGTTCCGGTCCGCCGTGAAGCTCCCTCATCTCCTCCATCTATATATCCCTTTCCGTCCGGTTGCCGAAACTCCAGTTGCGTGGTCGTTGAAAGCGTTGATTGTGGGTTTTGTATCGTATTTGTTGGCTCGTTCGAAACACAATGGGACTTGGCCACCGAGGTTTCGTTGGGAACAGAAAGGAGGGAGAGAGGAGACGAAATTATCAACGACAAAGTACAAGAAAGAAAAGAGAGAAAAACAGGAACACACAAGAGCCCACACTTTTCGATTTCGAGCAAAGATTAATACCGCGAGTAAGAAGGGAAAGACACGAACACAAAGTAGAGGCAGCGTCCCGGTACGCCCCGCTGCGTTGGGCGGCGCCCGGTGGAATTAAGCCGATCGTGAGAGGAAGATGGTGAGAAAAACGGTTCTCCATCGCGCACACTATTCTTGTAGTTTTCCACACCGTGGTAGGGAAAACTTATCCGTGGGAGTGTCGGGTATCTAGCACGTGAAAGAAGAAGAGAGGGAAAATGGGAAAGAAAGGGAATAAGAATAGTGAACGAGGAATCTCGAGGAAAAGCAACAAGATGACGAAAGAAGCATGGAAGAAATGGGCGTCGTTACATTCGTAGGAAAAAGCGAATGTCTATGTAGTCGATCGAGCCAGCTCCGTTGGTAAATTAGCAGATCACACAGCATCCGGCACTCTGCTGAGGTGCGTAGGGATCCTCGCGCTTGTCGACCTGATTGGAGAGATCCGAAGTCAGTCACGAAGTTACGTTTGCAGGAGGGTGCGCGCCGAATGCGAGTTATACGTCCGCATCACACAGGTGGCCGCAGGCAGAAAACCGCATGAATGGAGGCAAGCCTTACCGTTCCCCACGTCGATGGTACCATGAAGTCCTTCGTTGTACGCGTATAGTTGATCAGACTGGATGTGCCGAGCCGTCAGCAACAGTTTCGGGACGCATCGCACGCTCTCCCCCGTCTGTCCCGCCCGATAGACGGGCGCGTCGCTCGTAGAGCAGGCCGCTATCGCACGAAATGATAGGAGACAGGCGGAAGGCGGAAGGCGGAAGGCGAATAGATGGGGGAAACACTTACGACTGACAAGCGTCCGACACCTTGATCCTCGGCCGATCCAAATCCTCACGTAGTCGAGCGTTCAGCTCTGTTAACCGCCTCAACTTCAACTCCGCCATAGACTGCTTCTTCTCCCTAACAGCGCCTGCAGAGTGGAGCGCCATTCTGACTCGTGAGTTGCTTGGGCCGTCCGTTGTGAAGGATTTCTCGGTGACTTATTCCCGGAGGAATAAATGGAATACTCGCTGTTCGTAAACGGCGAGTGGCGGGCGGCGGTGTTGTGGCGGTGATGACGGATCGGTAGCAGGACAGCGAAGTCGTGCGACCGAGTCAAAACAGGGGGGAGAGGGGGGGGGTCGAAATGAAGTTGGATGCTGGGTTAGGAGGAGGTGGAGAGACGACGGGGTCGACGGAGGTGAAGGAAGGAGTAGATCGCCGGGGGAGGCTATGATGTGTTGACGGATGTTGCCTTCAGGTCGGTTCGAGAACGTTAGGCGAATCGAAGTGGCTGATTGGCTGTTCCTGTCTGAGAGAAATGTGGGAAGGTGAACCGGAACCGAATCGGTCGTGATTGCTCGAACGAAAAGACGGGTAAGGATATTGGGGTGGGGGATGTGGTGGATGTGGTGGTGGTTGTGGTGGTTGTGGTGGTTGTGGTGGTGAGGTGGTGAGGTGGGCGATGAAGTGGGCGATGAAGAGGATTGCGAGGAGGCGGGAGGAGAGGGCGATTGTAGCGTGTGCAAGTGGTAAAGTAGTGTGGGCAAGTGTAAAGTAGCGGTGGTGGTGGTGGTGGTGTGGTAGCAGTTGGTCCGGAGCTGCGGTGTGATGTGTGAGGCGGACGGCGAGCGCTCAAGAGTGTGAAACAAGAAAAGAGAGAAAAAAAAGGGAGGGAGCGAGAACGGCGAGAGGACGGAAGAGAAAAAACTCTTTCTTTCTCTGGAATTCTTCTCTCTCTCACTGTCGAGTTCTAGGAGCAGGCAAGCAAGCAACGGCACCGACTTTTTTTTAACAGACACAGCGGAACGACGATCACGCGTCAGATCTCTTTCACACACTTTTTTTTTTCTTCTCCTTTTCTCTTCTTCGCGGAATATGATGAATGTGTGTGCGAATATGAGTATGTGTGAATATGAGTGAGTGAGTGTGTATGCGTGTGAATGCCGCAAATGAATGGAAAGATTGACCAGGAACCCCCCCACGGACAACAATGATCGAGGGCCGGCGACGAGCTGACGTGCCGATGCGGCGCGGAACAACAGGAGGAGCGAGGGAGAGCGGGGAGGAAGGGAGGAAGGGAGGAAGAGAGGAAGAGAGGAAGAGAGAGAGGAAGAAACGACAGCTCTGCTGCGAGCGGTGCTTGTTTGCTGGAGGAGAACGACCCGGACGACTGGGTAAGAGTTCGTGAGCGGCTCAGGGGGGAAAAGAGAAACAGCCGATTTGCAAGCACGGCACTCAGCAGAAACAGCGGGAGCGGAGGGAGACGAGATGACCTGCCAGCCCACCCCCGGACAAGAGCCACCATTGTCTCGATGCTGACTAGTGTAGATACATATGGATATGTACTAGTACATACCTGTGCTGCGATCGCCACCACATTTGATTCATAACTAGAGTACATGGCGCCGCTACATAACTCGCGACCATCTTCCCACCCGCCCATGTATGTACAAAACAGAAAGGGGCCAACTTGACGATTTTACCGATGCCTGTCCGGAATCTTCACGAGCAGACCAGAGCGAGGCTAGCGGCAACGGTTTGACGGCCGAAGAAGCCTGCAGGGAAGGACGAGAGAAAGAAGAGGGGAGAGAGGAGGATCACCGTGGCAACCGTGGGCAGGTTGGGGGGGGGGGCAGCGGCCGATACGACTGCAAACCGACAACCCCCAAATAATGCAGCCACACCGCGTTTGGCCGTTTCCATTATCAGATGTCGTGCTTACCTAGAAGAGGGAAAGGGAAAAGAAAAAGAAAGGAAAGGAAAGGAGAGGAAAAGGAAATAGAAGAGAAGAGCAGAGAAGACCGGGCTGCTTCCTTCTTTCCTTCCTTCCGTCCCGCGAGTCTAGTCTATCGTGAACGAAGCCATCTCCTTCCTGCACGGCCCCCCCTGTCCATCCGCAGTGATGCCTCCTCCAGCACTAGATAGACCGTTGGTGTCCATCCAGAGTACATACATACTTATGCAGATACATAGAATCTCTGCAGTAGAGATGTCGTATGTACCCACGTCCTCGTCTCGGAGGAAAAAAAAAAAAAGAATCGCACCCACAGCGCTGCGCACGAAATCCCGTCATATGTATGTATGCATGTCGCAGTATAGGAATCTGTGTATGTAGGTACCCAATATCTGTCTACATACATACACAATATGACAATATGTACCCCTCAAACGCAGCTCCGACGTCACGTCGAGCCGAGTCGAGCCGAAACGAGGAGGGCCTGGGGTACATCCATAACTATCTATGTACGCACGCACGTACGTATGTATGTATGTATGTATGTATGAACGGTAGATATGATACATACATAGCGCGCTCTTTCTCCGTCTCCCTCCGTCCCTGCCCCTTTCTGCACGCCGCTCGTTCGGAAGCCGGCTTCTACATATCTACTCACTCTGAATGTCATCATCTGTGGTGGTGGGTAGAGTGGTAGGGACTACATAGTTACTACATAAGTAAGTACTTACATATGTAGATAGATACCTCGCGACGAAAAAAAAAAAAAAAAACCTCCTTTCGGCCGTCAGCTCTTGGGCACTTTTATTTTGGAACGTGTTTGTGCAGGCATATGTATCTACATACATAGCCACCTCGGACGGTCAGCGCTAGCGGCTCTGCATGACGCGTTTCCGCGCATTCGCAGGGAACTCACGATGGCGCTGTGGCGTGGGCTGGCGCAGCCGGTGTGGCTCAAATATAACTTATGTACTTCTTATGTACTCCACAATAACAAAAAATAGTGTATTAATTATCTAAGCTGTAGTATTACGAGATGCACACGGCGAAATATAACAAAGTACCTAGGTACATAAGTACATACATCTTGCCAGCAGTCTAGCACCGCGCTGTGAGAGGCCACGGGCGATAACTTGGAGCTAGCTGTGTGCAGTACATACCGGTACTGTGTCGATACATGTAAAACATCTCCGCAGCAATTGGCTCCCGAAACCGATGTGTGTAGTCTATGTATGTGTACAAATGGACCGAGATGGGATGAATGCCGGGAATGCGATTGCCTATATAGACCGTCTCCGGCGGGGACGCACTGACACCGCAGCCTTCCACAGCCGGAATTCTACATAGATAGTATCGCGGTGCCGATCACAGCGGGGTTCTGTGTCTACATGCTCGCACGTATGACATATCGCTGGGATGCGGAGACAGATGGTCTAGGGAAAAGTCGACATCGCCCCCGCCGTGTGACCTGCGGCCCATATAACGACGAGCAGTAGACAGCGAGGGGAGGAGCCGAACCAGCGGCCACTCTGCATAGAGCATTATCTGCCTCTACGAACTACATATCTACATACATATCTACATGCATACCTTGTGTGTAGGCACCCTCCTGCCGTATGGCTTTCCGCTCCTTCCGTTCCATACCCGGAAACGTATGTACATACGTCGCACATCGCATCGCAGGCAAGAACCCCCCTCGATCCAGGCCTATGGTGCGCCTGCATAGTGGCTATGTGCTCCAGAGCCCAAGGGCACGGGCGACACAAACACGTCGCACCGCCCCGCCCCGGATGGGCTAGATCCCGAACACTGACTCCCGCCTCGCGCGAGAGACGCCGGTTAGAGGACCGGCCGGATGCAAGTTGCATGTAAAGCACTCTCGAGCAGAGCACATACATACATACATGTGCGGGTGGACGCAGAGCTGGGGAAGGAATGCGGAGAGCCCCCGCTCTCTGCGGCGGTTGTGTGTGCCGGGGCCCGTCCGACCCACCCAGCGCTCTATTCGTGTTGCATCTTGATTGCCCCAAGCGACGGCGGAAACGGAAACGGAAGATAGATATGCCCCCCCCATCCGTTCGGCCGGCCTGAAGCTGGGGAATCTTAACTGCGTGAGTGATGCATCGCGGAGGCCCTGTCGCTCTCTGCGCACGCTCACTACGCTGGAGATCTCGACCCAACCGCGCGTGCACGCCCTGGGCTGCAAGAGGGATTCTGGTAACAGACTCACTGCGAGGGATTCCAGAGGTACATATCTATCGTTATGCACTGCACAGCACTGCACCCTCGTGTATCGCCAGCAGGTGGTATCGCCGGGTCTCACATCTCCTTCCTGGCCAACACTCTCGCCTCGACGGATGCGATCCGCTCCGCGATGTCCCTGATCTCGTTGGTGGCATCTTCGGCAGCCTCTTTCTGCTCCCGCAGCGTCTCCGCAAAGACGCTTCTCATCCACTCGGGAATCGGCGCCTTCCCTGGCTTCACTGCAGGGTCCGACGGCTTGTAGTTGTACACCACGATGTCCTCGAAACACCTAGCAGCCACGCGCTGGTGTTTCTCGCTCAAGACTTGCACATAGTCAGTCCCGCCGACCACAGCTCGCCATCTGGGGGGGGAATAGCTACTGATGGCATCCAGCGCGAACGAGTCCTCCTTGATACGTCCAAGCTTGTGGTAGACGGTGACCTTGTCGGGGTACTCCATCGGCTGTCGCTCACGCCTCATTCTCAGCCCCCCCCCCTCTCGCCTAACCACACTGGGGAAAACGCACAAACTTGTAGTCGACCTTGATGCCCTTCAGAATCAGTCCCAAGCCGCGCGGAGTCCATAGCTCGCTCCACCTCTTGTTGTTCGCGGAATCGACGTGTTTCGCCAGATTCCACGCCCAGTTGATGCGTGCGCTCTCCGCCCACCGGTTGAACGTAACGTTATTGACGTGACCTGGCTGTGCCGATTAGCGCATTCGGTTCCGGCCGGCATCGTTCGAGCGTGTGCGTGTGTGCAAGCGTGCGAAGGGATGCGACGTACCCTTCGCTGGTCAGCATCGTCTTGTCCTCCTCTCACAACATCGAACATACCATAGAATCCTACCCCCCGTGGCGCCGTCGTCAGCAAAGTATCTCGACCCCTCCCTCGGCGCCGCGGAGAAAACCAACCATATCGCCCCACGCAACCGGCAGTCTGTACAGGCCCCTCCTCTCGGCGGAGACGAGATACCCCTCGGCGCCGGCGATGTACCGTCGCCACTCGCGCGTGATGTCCTGGAGGATCTGTCCGGCCTCCTCCGTTTCGGCCGTCGTGCACCCGTGGAAGAACAGTCGGCCCAGTCGCGTCTTCGCCTCCGACAACCAGTGCGCATTGTGGGCGCTGTTGTGGCGCCGCTGCGGCGTCAGAGTACGCAGCAGGAGAGGCGGGAGACGTGGTCGCAACGTCGACATTTTTTTTATTTTTTTTTTCTGTGCTGATTTCGATGCGGAAGGGAGAAGTCGGCCGCTGTGGTTCGTCTTGTCTGTCCGTGCTAAGTAGGTATGTACGTACCCATGTATGTCGCATTCGGATATGTACATATCGGATCCCCCCGCATATAACTAGCCGTGGACCGAGGTGTGGGGCCAGATGTTACCATTCGTACATACGAAGGGATCATAGGTATGGAACACCCCGTGCTCGGGAATCCACTGAGGCTTTTCCACTGAGCTCTGTACATTTTGGCTCATGCGGTGTCGCGCAAGCAGTCAGTATCTGTCACTCGTCACAGCGAAACTGGCGACAGCGCGTAGAACAGTTGATCTCCAGAGGACTGTCTTTATGGGTAGATGGGCAGTACCGAGACCAGCACGCAGGATCTCCTGATACATATTAGTGAAGGGGGGGTAAAAAAAAAAGAAGTTTTCCTGCCGGACACGTATCAGGAGGTGAAAAATACGTAATTTGACCCCATTGATATGTACGCGTTTACCATGTAAACTACGTAATATTGCACGTTGCACTTTGCGTTTTTTTTTCTTTCTGTTATTCATTAATCGCATGCGACCAATCTAGATCTGGAGATAGAAAAAGTCTAGTGAGCTTCGCACTGGGCGCATATGTAGCTATTCTCCTGGACAGCATCGAGTGCGAAATGCATGCCCTCTATGAACCGGAAGTGATGCACTATAAAGCAGCGTTTGCCCTTGTCGTCTTCTTGAAACGATACCAGTAGAAGTCAGGTGCACAGTGTGAGTCGTAAGTTATACATACTTCAGCGATGGAAAAGACAGTGGTGGTTCATCGATAATCACTCGAGCATTCTTCACACTGACACTGGAGTTTCAAAGATACCTTTCTATTTGTCTCGTGACCATCTCTAGCGCCGCCGGGCGGCACCGGATATACCGTCTGGTAGATAACTCCATCGAAACAGGAGAGTGATCTCTTCTTCCGCCACCACCAAGCACAGCTCATGGAAGATAGAGAATACGGAGCGCAGGTTTCCCTGATTCCATAGCTATCGTGATTACGAGACGCGCAGTGGTTTTGTTTTGGCCGAATGGTGCGTGGGTACGTGTGTCTTTGCACGACGACCGCTGCAACTATACTGCAGAGCACAACCCACGAAGAAAGATGCCAGCAAGAAGCGAAGAATGCAATTGGAACAGAAACAACCCGCCCAGGCCATCAGAGTGGAACTTCAGTCTATTGTGACATGAGAAACGAGAGTAACCAGATGCACCACCCAAACCTCTGCAACACAAGAAATGCCAAGCAAATCAAAGGCAATCCTGAAGAAAGCATAGCCTTCTATCTACTTGCCGAGCACCTCCATCATCCTCCTCGATTCCATCATCGACCGTTATTTGCGTACAACTCCTTCACGCCAGCAAAGGGGATGAGAGATGTCTGATGCATTCCCGGGGTTTCGTACGTAACGGCTTCGGGTGCACCAACCGTTCGGAAGATCTGAGAATCGTTGTACTCGGTGTGCACAGAAGGCACTGACGATGTCGAGTGTCTGGTTTGCTAACTGTGCTGAATCCGATGGCTGGTCACTCACCTGGAGGCCTGCATATTCGATCTTGTGTGGCGTTGATCGTACCAAGTCAGCAATAGCGCCAAATTAAGCAGCGGAATATCTACTCTCTTTGGCTAGATATATGTGCTTGTCTCTACGATTGTTGTGCCGTATTATTACAGTTCGAGACTAACCCTTACCCAGGCCTGCTTACATACGGCACTGGGCCGTCAAGACAAGATCGATGTGCGTTTCATGATCACGATAGCTATGGACTCTGGGACGCTTGTGCTGAACTTGGCTTCATATTCTCTATCTTCCATTCGATGTGTTTGGTGGTGGTGGGAAAAAATTTATTGGAACGCCCTCGCGATGAGTTTACTACCAGACGGCTCTGCCGGATGGTTCGAGACAACTTTTCTAGATATATTCTTTTGCCACGCCCAGTCGGAATGGCGGCTACTGTCTTTATTTGCATCTACTCTATGCATATTTTACTCTAGGAGAAACTTCAAAGCCTATGGTAGTTCGGTGAGAACGCCGCTCTTCCAACCGGAACTGGTGACCAAAATCTGCATGAAGATGGGTAACCAGGTAAGAGAACTAAGTAAGCAAGTACGTAGTCACGCAGGTAGTGAACCAGACCTAGACGTGAATCAGAGCACGCTGATTCACTGGTCTATCCGCTTCAAGCAGGCTGACAACCACTACAACCACAAAACAAGTCGTCCGTGTCACGTTCGAAGCGCTGAGATGAATGTAGTGAAACATATTGTGTATTGCAATTTAGGTACGTAGCGAACAGTTACTAAATACCAGATGGAAAGGAAATGTGAGTGAAAGCCCAATCGTCCTTGGTTTTCGCTACGCCGGCGGACTACACCGTGTTCTCGGCGCTGTTTCGGTGTCGCTGTCATCCTCGGGTTGCATACCCAGCAAACCTATCCCCGTTGGCTTTGAGCTCCGGGAGATCTTTCAGCAGAGCTCCTTACGCGCCTCTTCGAAACAGCTGCACAAACAGCTCCTTGTTAACACCGGTGATGCCGCGACGTGATGCGTTGTCAATACTCTGCCAGGGATCACGGCATCCGGTGGCTGCAAGGGGTGTGTAGAGTGGGCAGGCAGGCAAAGGCACTTGATCTTACGAGCGTATGATATGCGTACTCGAAGATTAGGAGCCGGTACTCGCCTTCCTCCGGTGGGTCGAGTATTAACCCAAGAGGAAACCCTTTCTCGTCCATGTTGTAGATATTCTCGGGCTTGATCTTGAACTCTGCGATAACTTCCTTCAGTATCCAGAAATATTCACGGACGATTCTCGGATCGTTGTGCAGCGCACGGCTATTATCTAGAGACCGACTGTACATTGCCGATAGTTAGTGCTGGATGCCGTGATAGGAACCGGTTATACCAGGTCTTGCCGACAAGCTCAAGGTTGGGACCGATTAAGTTGCCAGAACGATCACGACGTTCAACCGCAGTGGTGGGATCAAGGGTTCGAAAGAAGAAAACACTGTATAGCACATTTAAGATTCCGCCATTGCCGATCTTCAACGGCAGCACATGCCGTGCTCCATACATAGCAGCTCAAGCCGTGTTTGATATCCCCAGCGGTGCATGTGTAGACATCATTCTTCAAGAGCTTCCTCTTTCGCAAATCGTCAAGACCATGTCGTTCCCGTGAACTTGTGTTCTGGTCTTGGTTTCTCCGCCTGCTTGAATCGCTCGTTGTAGCAGCGAGTAAGTGCATCTGCGCTACACGCCGGATAGAGTAGCCATGGTTCGCAACTTTCGTCATATTGCCATTCTGGCATTTGTACTCCAGTAACGGGGAACTGGGGTCTCTCGGTTGGCGAAATAAAATGTGAGGGCTAGATATCTGAAGACTGCGGCTGCGGTGCTGGTCGTGGTATCACCCCCGAGCGGAAATCTTGCTTGCAATAGGCATCGGAAATTTTATAGAGTATAGGAAACAATTCTCGCGATCTCACCTGTGGTAGTTGAGCAAATTGTGAAGAAGTATCTACAGAGTGTGAGGCAACAGAGGGTCCATCTGTAAGAGGTTAGGCCAGTGAATCAGCGTGCTCTGATTCACCCCTAGTCTGGTTCTTCCTGCGCTACTACTTCATATGTCTCTACCGCACCTTATATATATGAGGTACATTATACATATGCGCTAAATTCAGCCGCACACTGGCACAAATGGGGTTCTTTTGGAAGCATACCCTACACCAGCGAGCGCAAAGCCACTATATAGCTAGCACCAGAGCAAGTCCGCAAGTTCTTCCTACGTTCTTCTTTCCTCGACATCTATTCAAACAAACATGCAGCGGGAGAAGGCATTCAAACCGAGAACGACAATGCGCGTGCAGCCGCCCACATCGGTTACTGCGCTGTGGGTCATCCTCGCGACTGTTGCCGCATGGCTCCTTCTTCGCCAGGTGGGTCCAATGTGTTGACGGATAGCCACTGCGGTGGCTTCGAAAGACTGCGGATATCGATCGACTAACTTTATTCGACTAGTATCGCTTACTGCAAAAGCCGCGCCCCAAGCGGGAGCTCATCCCGTCCCTCTGGCAGAAATGGAAGCATCTGCGGGGAATGCCTACGCTGATACCCGACGCTTATTCCAAAGTACCACTTCCTCCTTCCTTATGCATTCCTATTCGCAGCTTGGCTAACAACGATTCCGTAACTAGCTCGATCGGGCGACCTTTCACTACACCACCTTCCGCGGTGAACACCGTACGGTGGTCTGCACCGACAAGCTGATCAACGAGCTCAAGAGTGCACCCGCAGAGACCCTCAGTTTCACCGCGTGGGCGCAGAAATCCATGGAGCTCGATACCCTCTTCCCGCTGTGGGGTGAAGGCCGCGTAATGGTGCATGTGCCGTCGTTCGAGAGCAGGATCGTCTTCAGATGGTACAAGGGCGCTATCACGAAGGATCTGCCAAAGCTGTTTCCGTTCATCAGGGAGAGTCTCCAGAGGGATTTGACGCATCAGTTGGTGACGGCCGAAAAACCGGTGATCGAAATCGCGAACGACGGGATCGTGGGGGTTGTTGCTAGGTTTTGAAATGTCCCTTTCGAGGAGGAGAGTGGGGCTGATTGTTTGGCAGATTCCTGGTGGGAGAGAAGCTCTCGCAGGACCCCGAGTTTCTGAAGTTGGCGGCGGATGTCGCCCAGCAGATTGCGATCGCTAGCATCGTCGCATCGCTATTCCCGAAGTTCTTGAAGTCTACGGCGGTCAAGTACCTTACTCGCTTCAACGAGGCGACCTCCCACGTCACCCAGAAGATACTCGCTCAAATTGATGCGGTGGCCGGACAGCCCCACGAGGATGTAGGCGATCTCTCAGCTCTGCTTGGCGGAATTGTGGTTGACGGAGAATAGTTCGATCTCTTATCGTATGGACTCACCGCATTGGAGCATCGCCACGAGAAGGGTTGGTCTATTGAGAGACTCTGTACAGAGATGCCCCTCAGCTTCTTTGCTTCGCTGCATACTACTAAAATGGTTTGCTTACCTCATGGATTGATGTGCCCACTTCCAGGGCTAACCGATAGGCGGGTAGACGCTTACGCTTCTCCTAATTGAAATCGCGACCCGTCCGGAATACCAGAAAATGCTGCGGGAGGAGGCGCGAACCGTGGTTGCCGAGAAGGGCTGGACCATGGAGGCTCTCGACAGCATGTGGGTGCTCGACAGCTTCTTCCGAGAGACGAGGCGTACACGGCCTCACACTGATAGTATTTATTTTCCCCACCACTTTTTACCTATACCTAGTACTCAAACTGATGGATGTCGGCGTGAAGCCATCTTGAACAGACTGGTTCTCAAACCGACCACCCTCTCGGACGGCACTCACCTGACGCCTGGTACCCAAGTTTCCGTTGCGTATGGAGCTCGCGAATCCGATCCCCGCTACTACCCCAGTCCCGCAACCTTCGATCCGCTGCGCTTCTACAAGCTCCGCACGGACCGCTCGTCTAACCGCTTCTCTGTCACTGACATCGACTCGAACGAGTACCTCGGCTTCGGCGGTGGTAGGAACACGTGTCCCGGACGGTTCTTCGCGGTCGCAATCATCAAGACGGCGGTTGTACAGCTGCTGCTGGAGTACGACATGACACCCGGATGTGACCCGATGGAGCTCACGTCCAAGTTCGAAGACCAGTGCCTGCCTAGTTTCAAGGACCGCGTGAAGTTTAGGAAGTTGTAAAGTGGTTAGGGTACATGGGTGATTGATACTCTAGTGCTGTATTTACAGTAAATGCTACCTTTGTTTGGGCCAATCGTTACAGTTGTATGTACTTTACCGAACTATGCATCTATGGGTTGACTTGGATTTGTCGGAGGTGTGTAGTACGATTTGGGTACTTGATCCGTGACTTCGAATCCCCCGAGGACTCGAGCCCGGGTGTATGTAAGTGTGTAAGTATGTAGATTGCTACTCACTGCCGGGCTAGATATGTGGAGGCCAGTTAGTGCTCCAGGACTAGGAAAGTAGCCGTCGAATGGAGGAAAATTCAACAACACCCACGGACTGTGACTGTAACTACATACCTGAGGAGTGCGTACCGTATTATCTCGGATAAGAGTCCTCTTTTTGAAACGGGTTTAGCGCGGTGTAACGCGCGCTAGCGCGCTTCGGGTTAGCGTGGGGGCGGCTATACAACGTCACCTAATTAGGAGGTTGGGAGG
>Ga0307508_10004489_pt1 | contig 13616 bp, 15 predicted proteins | sample 9_EM_MG_FD_203089 | JGI IMG/M metagenome (GOLD analysis project Ga0307508, IMG submission 203089) | Populus trichocarpa ectomycorrhiza microbial communities from riparian zone in the Pacific Northwest, United States - 9_EM | ecosystem: Host-associated > Plants > Roots > Unclassified | place... | reverse complement strand
ATATTTTGCACCCCCCGCCCCCCCCCCCCCCCCCCCCGGGTCTCTCCGCGCGATGCTGGCAGATCGATGTGTGCGCGTTAGGGGGCCAAGCTGAAGCGGCCGGAAGCAAGGACCGCGTCTGTTGAAAGAATACCGATTAGCGATGAGGATAGAAATGAACGATAGGAGTTCGATCAGTCTGAGTGCTGTATGAGATGCGGAAACACGAGGCGTATGGATTCTGGTAATTCGAGTGGTTCACAACTTCGTTGTATTATTCGATGGTGTAGAAGAAAACAAGAAGAGAAAGAACCCGCCGAACAAAGATCCTCCGCTCACACTTCCCCGCTTGCGCCTTACGCAATCGTGTCCTCAACAAACTCTAAGGCACAAGCGCCAAATCTAGACGACGCGCGAGAAGCATTTCCAACAGCGTCCGCAACCCGTCTGCATTTGCGTGAGGCCGAGCCGTCTCGGGCTGCAGCTCCCCGCCCGGGTGACGGCAGCGCCGTCCGCAGCCCCGTCGATCTCCCGGGCCCCCGCTATTGACCCGCCGCGTCTCGCGCCAAATATATCCCGCTGCTACGTTGCCTCCACGCGAATAGCCCCTGGCCCGATCGCTATACGTCTCGCTGCTGGTCCGTCTGGTCGCGGGCAGTTGGCCGCGAGCGACACAATGCAGCGGCAAAATCGGCAGCCCGTAGTCGCGCCGATCGGCCTGCAGGGCGATAGCCGACGGGTGGTTGTATCCGCACCGACACCGCCACGCAAGGCTGCCGTGAGTTCGTTAGGGACCTCGTGCCTCCCCCGCGGCGATCGCCTCGCTGCCGTGTCTCACTTCGCGAGCTGCTGTAGGGTGACCAACCAACCCCGTGCACACGGCTTATATACGAGCAGCTGCCTGGCGCGGAGCTCGGCCAAGACAGAAGAGCCATCTGGATAGTAGGTGTCCGGCAGGGGATATACGTCGGGCGCGTACGTTAGTCGGGCGCCCCAACGCGAGCGGCGCAAGCCTCGCCGGCGGCCATGACGCAGCCAATGGATTTCTACAAGCGTGGCTCCGGCGCGAGGGGGGTTGTTTATTCATTACTCGCATGCGACCTATCAGATCATGGCGAGGTTATGTACAGGCGCGGGGGGGGGGGGGAGGTGGGGAGCCTGCTCCGCCCCCTGTGCTCCCAGCTGCTGTGATGCGGCGGCTGGGATATGTAGCCATCGGACGGGGATAGGGTGCTGCTGCAAACTCGCTGAGCGTGGTGATGTCACAGCCAGTGATGTCCAACACTCGCATGCGACCCAGCTAGATGATGGCGAGGGTATGTAGATATGTAGAGTACAGTCCGGTTCCTGTCCGCAGTCCGCGCTCGGCGGCTCGTTGCGAGCTCCCCTTTGCCCTCCGCCCAGGCCTGTCCCAAGAAAGAGTAGATGCGCCCCAAGAAAAATTACAAAGGATAGTGCATAAGAAAAAGAAAAAGAAAGAAAAAGAAAGAAGGAGGAAAGAAGAGGGAGAAAAGAGGAAAAAAAAATAAGGAAAGAAGAAAAGAAAAGAAAAGAAGGAAAGAAGAAAAGAAAAGAAAAGAAGGAAAGAAGAAAAGAAAAAAGAAAAAAAAATAAGGAAAGAATGTGGGGAGAGCCCCACACCCCTAACCCCAGAACCAATACCACGGGCCAGATCGACTCCTTCTTTCCATCACACCGTGAACCCCACTCCGCTCAACGTGTTTTATTGCTCCTCACCCCTGTCGTCGCAACCCGTCCCCCACCCTGCACACTGCAGGAAGGAATAACATATATAGATATGTACATAGCAGGCAGGACAAAGAAAATCAAAGTGCGGGCGGCCTGCCGCAGTGCAGTGCAGGGGCTCCTTGGCAGCATGATATCTATGCATTATCGGCTAGTTGTATGAACCGCGCATTGCATCTCAACGTTGCGTTCCGTTCAAGATTCTCGGATGCACTCGTGTACAGACACGGCCGGGTAGCTAGCTACATAGCACTCAGTGTTGCCTAACCCCCTCCCCCCCCCCCCCCAGATGGCCCAACAAGGAAACGGGGGCAGCATTCGGTTGGTTCTTGGCGATTTCTCCGAAAAAAATGGCTCCCCAGCGGAAATGTTGTGTGGTCGACACGTATATGTTTTTGTTTTTCTTTTCCCCTTTAGGCTGCTTTTCCCCATGCGCTTACTGCATGGGTCGATGTCCGGATACTGACCGCAGTCACGGCCTGGTTTGCAATAATCGGATGCCGTAGAAATATACCGCATGTAACGGTGTCGATTGGCTCCTATGCCTCGGGCGCTGCTAAGCCGTCCCGGGGGTCCTGCGGGAGTGATGAGAGAGAGAAGGGGCGGACAAGCGCTGGAGTGGCATGTGGACGGTGGACGGTGGACGGTGGACAGTGGCTGGTGACTGGTAGAGGCTGGGGGTGTGGCCCCCCGACTCTCCCTTCCGGCTCGCGGCGGATGCGGTGGGTGCTTGTAGAACCAGGGGGGTGTTTAGTTTGGGGGGGGGGGGGATGTCTTAGCGTCGTTCGACGCCACTGCCGCTAGGTGAGTAGCGTCCTTCATATTGCCTGCGGGACAGGCGTGGGTGAGCTACTCCATGGTAGAGGCTGGGGGTATGGCCCCTCGACTCTTCTTTCCAGCTCGCGGCGGATGTGTTGGGTGTTTGTAGAAACAGGGGGGCGTTTCGTTCGGGGGAGGGAGTCTTCGCGCCGTTCGGCGGCACTGCCACTAGGTGAGCAGCGTCCTTATTGCTGCCTGCGGGACTGGCGTCGGTGAGCTACCCCATGCGGACCGCGTCCTCCTCAGCCGGAACGAGTCTTCCCACATCTGTAGTGAAGCGGAAGTCTAGTACCGCCTGGCGGCACCTCCCATCGGCAAGGAGGACCCGGATCGTGAACCGGCTCTTCCCCCTTCCCGTCTCATCATCTGCTACAACGGTTACAAAAAGGTTTACTTGTTGAAGTATTTTGCTGTCAAGTCACCAAATGGATTAATATACCACATCTTTGGTGAAGGGCGCCGGAATGGCAATGCCCTGTTGAACGATAGCGGTTTAGTGGAGCATTGTACACAAAAGGCCCCATATTTTTAACTTTATGGTGATTCTGCATATCCTGTTTCTTCTGTTCTGCTATCTCCTTGTTTAAAAGCAAACTTGACAAAGGAGGAAATGGCATGGAACATAGTGGTGTCAGCTCGTCGGGAATGTATTGAATGGGGACTCGCTGATATTGAGGTTGTGGGTTGTGGCGACACCTACCGACAAGGAGAATCAGAAGTTACTGCCTCGCTATCTAGGACCAATGAACCGAGTGGCAGTAATTCTGGCGAACATACATATCTGTCTGTATGGATGCGAGACTACATTGTATTTTAATTGCCCTCCCCCCACTCTGTCTGAATATCTCCACACACAACCATCTATATAGCTCCCAGAAAATTTCCCCTAATTTCCTTTACCAAATCAACAAGTTCCTCCATTGTCTCTGCTTGCCTCCACATCTGCACAAGAATTTCCTCCTGCACCGCATTTCTCTTTTCTTCTTGAGGTGTGGTGGAATGGAGAAAGGCTCCAGCTAGGTCTTGAGTTGAGACTCCATGTAGTGGTGGTGGAGAAGAACGAAAGCTTCTTGCTTGAGGGATACTGGAGCTCGAAATGAAGGAGGAAGCTTGGGGATATAAACTCTTCAGCGGTGTCTGACTGTAAAGCAGTGTTCTCCATAGTCCGGTCCGGACTGCAGTCCAGACTGGACGAACTGCCAAGATCTGATCTCGTCCGGCCTTCAGGATGGACTGCTTTGCCGCAGTCCGATGTGCACTTGGTTGCGCTTTTGATCGAAAAATCATCAATTTATGGTGAACAATCTTCGTTATCCTGTACTATATTGTTAAGTAAAGTGCATTACATGATAAACCATATTTCCAGTGTTGCAAGAATGCACATTCTGGAGGCTGCTGTTGATCGCAGATACATGGGCGTCGCTGCGACCCATAACCCACGATCCACTCGCAAAATGAGAAGTGCTGTCGTGAGGCATCACGAGTCCTCACTCGTTTTTCTCGGGTATGCCTTTTGAGCATTAACCTTTGCCGCCATTGCAATACCACGCCCGCCACTACTCAAACGACTCCCTAGAAATGACGACGGATCCTCAGATATGCAGCTAGTGTCCAGGTACCGAAAATTCGGCATTTTCTACGTTCTTGGCATTGGACTGCAGTCCGTCCCACCAACGATTTTTTTGGACTGGTCCGTCCGAAGGGTGCCGCCGCACGGACTGCCAAGATACAGTCCAGTCCAGTCCGAGGCTCAGGACGGACGGACTGGACTATGTAGAACACTGCTGTAAAGCAGGACTGAAATCCTCCTGTGCACGGTCTGCAAGTCTTCGGGCTTGAGCCATACTCTTCTTCACCCTAGGTGCACTGACACGGCCCTCTGAATCTCCTGTGATTGGGGCGCCATTCGTAATATCTTGGAATATCCGTTCCGCCCTCTTCGCCGTGCAATGGGCAAGAGCAAGCTTCCTCAGTGCGAGTCCTTTCTCCAAATCTGCCTCCCGAGCAGTTCTTTGGGCATTGACTGGACCCCCCTGTGCCTTGAGTTCAAGAAGCCGGTCGAGTGGCCCCCCTATCTCAATCTAATGATTCCAATTAGCTACTGCTACAGATATATATTGTAGAGAGGTATTGACTTACCGACTTTTCAGTCAATCCATGCGTAAATTTGCCTTCACCATTGTGAAGTCTAAGCAGTTCCGTGACTCGATTTTGAATAAACTGTTCCTTCTGCCCCACAAACAAGCCTTGTCTAATTAACTCGGCCAACACCCGACCCCACGCCTCCTTGCTCATGCCATAGGGTGCACCAAACGGATTGAACTCTGGCTCGCCAACTACCACACACAGAACACGACATTCTGTGTAGGACGCACTGTCAGACGCCAACACTTCCTCTGCTCTGTCGAGTGCTAGCACTTGAGAACACTCCACTTGCATCTGAGGCTCAGCTCTGCGCCAGCCTGAGGACCAGCCTCCACGAGACAGCTCTGAGGAGAGGCTGCCTGATAGGTCCTGACTGTCTGGAACCATAAAGCCTTCCACCGTGCGCTGTATTCTCTCATCCACCCCACGGACCAACCCGTCTGGCATCACATGGGAGTCTTGCTCACTGCCATCGGTGGTCGAGCTGATGCCGTAGAACTGAGTTGCTGAAATGCCCAGTCGCCGGACTGCATGTGACATTGGAGTTCTTCTCTGTGGTGGCAGAACTGGTTCCTAGCATACGGTCGGAATTGTCTAGGGATACTTTGTGCAGCGTCTCTTAACTCTGAATTGTCACGCACTCGGATAGGAATTTTTTTAATCATGTCGAGTCTGGGTGTGGTTGTTGTCGGGTCTGGGAGATAGCTGTTCGCAGTCACCGTCTCCATGTCTCCCTCCAGCCCCTGATTACCCTAAATCTTCTCTATCCTATTCTGGCGTTCACCCGTACCACCTCTATCCTATCTTGGCGAGCTGAAATCCGCCCCCATGCCAAGAGTCAGGCAACTTGGTCAGGCAACTTTTGCGGAACGCTCTAGCACGTGGAAAGACGATGATGACGAAAGATTATTGTCACGTGACACTATAGTAGTTGCGTGGCTGATGGTGCCGATACCGGACGCAGACCCAGGATCACCTCCTTGCCGACGGGAGGTGCAGCCAGGCGGTATTAGACCTCCTCTCCGCTACGGGCGTACCGGGAAGACTGGTCCTGGCTAAGGAAGACACTGGGAGCGAGGTGCTGAAATGGGAGAGCAGGGAGCGCACGGAGCGAGAAGTGGATAGGAGGGCGGATGCGGAGGAGCTGGGGGTCGGGGGGGGGCGCTTATCCTTTCCACGCCCTCCTCCATGGCATCCGCGGGAGTGAGCCAGGGGACGGGCCCATGTTTCCTTTGTTCTTTCGTTGGCAGAGACTCTTTTCCTCTGTGATTTCTTTTGTGCGCACCCACCTTCAGGGGACAGGCCTGACGGGGGGCATAGGGAAGCTTGCGACGAACCGCCACGCACGGACTGTGGACAGGGAAAGGACAGCACATACTTTCGCCATGATCTACCTAATCGCATGCGAATAACGATTAAGTAAAAGAAAAGAGTAGTTGGATGGCTGGTCGCGGCGCTGCAGTTGCTGGCAGTTGACACCCAATTATCCGTTTGGGCTCTTGTAGCTAACAACCGCCGCCGCATGTTCTAGATAGGTCGCTAGCTATCAATGAATGAACGAAAACAATGATAGTGAATAGAGTGGAGGGATTTTGTAATCAGTGGCGAGCTATTAAGGTCGAATGCTAAGATAATGAAACAAAAAAAAACGACCTGAAAAGCACTCAGACACTGGAGCACGCTACATGACGTGGCCTCCCGTGCCTCAACGTATTGGCCATGGTTTACCGTCCGCCCTCCTGCCGTCCCCGCATATACTCCTCCTGCGCCGCAGCTTCCCCTGAGCCCTGGTGCGTAAACACGACCACAGCGTCCTCGTCCGGCGTCTGTTGCAGCCACACGCCGAGAGTGTACGACGTCGCCCTCGCCGTTGCTGGGGGAGCAGCTTGGTCTGGTCCTGGCGGACTTCAGTGGATGGGCGGCTGGAGAGTGGGTGAGACTTACCGATATGGGTGGGCGCGGGCGCGGGCGCTGGCGAGAGGGTGGTAGTGGTGGAGGCGGGAGCTTGCAGTGAAGCCACCGTTGCCCTCACACCTGCGGCGGGAGCGGCCTGGCCTGGCCCTGGCGGACGTCAGTGGGCGTGCTCAGGGGGAAGGTGAGGCTTACCATTGTAATCAGACGGCGAGGTGCGGGTGGGAGCGGCGGGGACGTGCTGCGAAACCATAGATGTGATGGGGACTGGTGAGATGAAAGGATGGGACGGCGGAGGGATGGGATGGAAGGATGGGATGGAAGGGTGGGATGGAAGGATGGGATGGGAGGATGGGGTCGAAGCGGTATTTGTATAGCGAGGAGTTGTTTGTTGCTTTTTTTTTTTACTCTCGCTCTGCGGCGTCGAATGGTGCTGATTGGTATTCGCCGGGTGCCTGTCTCCGCGGCGAGGCATAGTGGAGCAATCGGCAACATCGACACCCATATCTGCGTCTCCGGCGCTGATGCCGACACCGATTAGCAGCCAGCTGGTCGGTTACATATTCGCCGTTGTCGAAAATTAGGCTGCAGGCCAAATGGATTGGTGTGACCTTTGTTTTGTATTCAATTTCCCACTCATGAATGTACGAAGCTGGGGGGGGGGGAGGGGGTTCTCCCTCCTATATTCACCAATCCGGCGCTTGCGTGCGCTCCCGGGCGTATGTGGGGGGCGTGTGATCGATGTATTGTCGGCGCCGTCGAGAGGGACCATTCTGCTTCGCCAGCCAGCCACCACCCGGGAGGGAAAATTACGAGGGAAGCCAACCGGACGATCAGAAAATATCCGCATTTTTGCTTTCTCTGCTCTCGGCTCCATCCTCGGTACCCTGAAAGTCCATTTTTGGCCTTTTTTGCTTTTTCGTAGTTGCAATGCTTTTGGTAGCACGTCGCTGTTGGGGGAACAACGTGTATTTGGATTGCAGGGCTACGGTGCCTTATTCGGCCACCTTGGGGTGTGGCAGAGGGGGGGGCCTGGTCGGGTTGGACGCTCCTTTTTTCTTTTTTCTTTTTACGGACCGCTGGTGGCACGTTGCAAGCTCTCCTTGCCCTCCGACCAGGCCTGTCCCAAAAAGATATGATGTGCACCAAAGAAATCACAGAGGAAGGAAAAAGAAAAAGACGACCCGCCCCACATTATACTCTTCTTCTGCGGATGCCGTGAAGGGGAGTGAGGAGGAACAGCGGTAGCTCCTCCCCTGCACTCAATCCCTCCGCGGCACCCAGCCCCTCCGCCTCCGCCCTCCTCTCCTCTTCCCACTCACGGAGCTACCGGGGCCCTCATTCCGACACCGCTCCCCCCCGGGGTCTCTCCGCGCGATGCTGGCAGATCGATGTGTGCGCGTTGGGGGGCCAAGCGGAAGCGGCCGGAAGCAAGGACCGCAGCCGCAACCCGCCTGATTTACGCGAGTCCGAGCCGTCTCCGGTGGCAGCCACCCCGCCTGGGTGTCGGCAACGCGGTCCACCGCCCCGTCGATCCCCCGGGCCCCCGCCATCGACCCGCCGCGCCTCCCGCCAGAGATATCCCGCTGCTGCGTTGCCTCCACGCAAACGGGCCCTGGCCCGATCGCTGTACGTTTCGCTGCTGGTCCGTCTGGTCGCGGGCAGTTGGCCGAGAGCGACACAATGCTGCGGCAAAACTGGTAGCCCGTGGTCGCGCCGATCGGCCCGCAGCGCGATAGCCGACGGGTGGTTGTATCAGGACCGGTACCGCCCCGCAAGGCTGCCGAGACTTCGTCCGGGATTCCTCGTGCCTCCTCTCAGCGATCGCCCGGCTGCTGTGTCTCACTTCGCGAGCTGCTGCAGGGTGACCCATCCACGCCGTGCACGCGACTTACATACGAGCAGCTGCCTGGCGCGGAGCTCCGCCAAAGACAGCAGAGCCATCTAGATATGTACGTGTCTGGGAGGGGATTACGTCGGGTGCGTACGTTCGTCGGGCGCCCCAACGCGTGCGGCGCGGGCCTTGCCGGCGGCCATGACGCAGTTGTCTCTGGCGCGGGGTCGGGTGGGGAGCTGCTCCGCCCCTGTGCTTCCAGCTGTGCTGTGACGCAGCCGCTGGGATATCGGACAGGGATAGGGTGCTGGCGTGGTGATGTCACAGTCAGTGATGTGCAAGACTCGCATGCGACTTAGCTAGATCATGGCGGGGGTATGTAGAGCACAGTCCGGTTCCTGTCCGCAGTCCGCACGCTGCAAGCTCCCCTTTGCCATCCGCCCAGGCCTGTCCCAAGAAAGAGCAGTCCCGCAGGCAATAAGAAGGACGCTGCTCACCTAGTGGCAGTGGCGTCGAAGAGCGCTAAGACTTCCCCCACCCCACACTAAACGCCCGCCGGTTCTACAAATACCCAGCGCATCCTCCGTGAGCTGGAAGGAAGAGTCGAAGGAATATATCTCCAGCCTAGTAGTCTAGCTCGCCCACGCCAGTCCCGTAGGCAATAAGAAGGACGCTGCTCACCTAGTGGCAGTGGCATCGAACGGCGCTAAGACTCCCCACACACCCCCAAACTAAACACCCCCCTGGTTCTACAAATACCCAACGCATCCTCCGCAAGCTGGAAGGAAAAGTCGAAGGGCCACACCCCCAGCCTCTACCATGGAGTAGCTCGCCCACGCCAGATGCGCCCCAAGGAAAATTACAAAGGAAAAAAAAGAAGGAAAGAAGAAAAAGAAAAAGAAAAAAGAAAAAAGAAAAAGAAAAAAGAAAAAAGAAAAAGAAAAAAGAAAGAAGAAAAAGAAAAAAGAAAAAGAAAAAAGAAAGAAGAAAAAGAAAAAAGAAAAAGAATGTAGGGAGAGCTCCACACCCCTAGATAACCCCAGAACCTAAGCCAGGGGCCAGATTGACTCCAAAGTTCTTACCGTGAACTCCACTCCGTTCAACGTCTTTTATTGCTCCACACCCCTGTCGTCGTAACCCGTCCCCCACTCTGCACACTGCACGAAGGAACATACGTACATAGATAGATATGTACATAGCAGGCAGGAAAGAGGAAAGAAAATTAAAGTGGCGGGCGGCCTGCAACCGTGCAGTGCAGGGACTTCGTGGCAGCATGATATCTACGCGTTATCGGCCTGTTGTATGAACCGCGCATTGCATCTCCACGTTGTGTTCTGTTCAGGATTCCGGGATGCACTCGTGTACAGACACGGCCAGGGGGTAGCTAGCTACATAGCACTCGGTGTTGTCTGACCCCCAGATGGCCCGACAAGGAAACGGGGGCAGCATTCAGTTGGTTCTTGGCGATTTCTCCGAAACAAATGGCTCCCCAACGGAGGTTGTGCCGTCGACACGTACATATATGTATCAATTTAAGGAGGCGTTTTTCTTTTTCTTTTTCCCCTCTAGACTGCTTTTCCCCATGCGCTTACTGCATGGGTCGACGTCCGGATACCGACCGCAGTCACGGCTTGGTTTGAACTGATCGGATGCCGTCGAAGTACACCGCATACAACGGTGTTGATTGGCTCCGATGCCTCGGGCGCTGCTAAGCCGTTCCGGGGGTCCTGTGGGAGGGATGAGAGAGAAGGGGTGGACAAGCGCTGGGGTGGCCGTGTGGACGGTGGACGGTGGACGGTGGGCGGCGGACGGTGGACGGTGAACGGTGACTGGTAGAGGCTGGGGGTATGGCCCTTCGACTCTTCCTTCCAGCTCGCGGCGGACGCGTGGGTTGCAGAAACATGGGGGCGGTTAGTTTGGGGGAGAGTCTTAGCGCCGTTCGACGGCACTGCCACTAGGTGAGCAGCGTCCTTCGGATTGCCTGCGGGACTGGCGTGGGTGAGCTACCCCATGCGGACCTGCAGTGAGTCCGACATCTCATGTTCTGCCGTCGTGGCGGCACGTCTAGCTAGAGCATCGCTCGGGGTTTGGCGCGCGCTGGTCCGTATCAACCAGGAGACGACGATTCTCCTGCGGACTTCCGTACAGCCAGCTGCCGATACAACTCGAACCCCTAGCATACGTTCACCGGTTATATTCACCTAGGGCCTCGGCCCTCGGAAACATCCAATTGCTGTGGTCCCTCGCGGGTTTCTCTGCCGGCAGCCGTTCCTTCTGGAGCAAGCGGTGCAGGACATAGTGCACACCTGTGCGCACTAGTACCTACAACACAGTGGCGTTTCTAGGGGACCTCTTAAGTGAGATAATACGGTAGGTGAGCAGCGTCCTTTTTATTGCCTGCGGGTCTGACGTGGGCGAGCTACTCCATGGCAGAGGCTGGGGGTGTGGCCCTTCGACTCTTCCATCCAGCTCGCGGCGGATGCGTTGAGTGTTTGTAGAAACGGGGCGTTTAGTTTGGGGGAGAGTCTTAGCGCCGTTCGACGGCACTGCCACTAGGTGAGCAGCGTCCTTCTTATTGCCTGCGGGACTGGCGCAGGTGCGCTACCCCATGCGGACCTGCAGTGAGTCCGACATCTCATGTTCTGCCGTCGTGGCGACACGTCTAGCTAGTCTAAGTACGTCATCACATCGCCAAACCGCTCTTCATACATACCATCATACGGCTGCCGAATTGAGCATCGCTCGGGGTTTGGCGCGCGCTGGTGCGTATAGGGTTAGCTAGCGCGCCGAGCTTTTTCGAACGTCAGGTGATCAGCCCATACGCGATCTTCACCGTCTAGAGGCTACCAACCACCAACGACCAAGCACCAGGTTCTGAGCAACCAGGAGACGACGATTCCCTTGCGGACTTCCCTACAGCCAGCTGCCGATACACCTCGAACCCCTAGCATACGTTCACCGGTTATATTCACCTAGGGCCTCGGCCCTCGGAAACATCCAATTGCTGTGGTCCCTCGCTGAGTTTCTCTGCCGGCAGCCGTTCCTTCTGGAGCAAAGCGGTGCAGGACAGTTGAGTTCAAGCTGAGAGAACTTTCCTGGCCAGAACACGGGCGGGTGGACGATGGGAATGGCGGGTAACGGAACTTTACACGTGTGGAATAATACTTATTAATATAGATGATATTACGGGAAGTAGCGCAGTGGGAGGAATGAAGTTTATGATTAGATGTGTCTGTGCTGCTTGGAGTATGTTCTGTCAGGATAATAGTGAGGTTATTATTCGAACCTTCCATTCCATTGACGCGTCGCTAACATCGATGGGTCATCTGACGGCGAAATATCCAACAAAGGGCCACCGACCCCCCACCTGGTGTCCGCTCTGAAGGATTGGAAGATTCGAGGAGCACCTACTACAGCCGAAGGTACGATGAGTACCAGCGGCGACACCTTAGAAGTCTGATCATCATCGGATGACGAACTAGATGATCAAGGTCTGCCACCAGCATCTGATGCAACTCGAGGTAAACCTAGGATACGCGACGTGTCCGCCCACAGCAGGGCGGGCTGTGCGAGTCGGGGACGTGGCCATGGCAAGAACCCAGCCTAGAACCTCCCACCACTGGAACCATAGGTAGCGACTCACTCTCAGCCACATCCCCAACCACACCTCAAGTCGCAGCAGCGGCCGCCCGCCGCGCCGCAAAACCAGCTGCATGCCGCGACGCAGCATCAGCAGTAGATAGGAACTCGGCGAAGTGCTAGGCCGTCAGAAAACCTCAACGCAGTCATGTCATACCATTCCCGCAAATTACCGATACTGAGGGTGGTGAGGATGAAGATGAAGATGGTCTTGGTGTGACTTTCGTTGGCACACAGGTGGGGTGTAGTTGGATTTGTAGGTGGTGTGTTGCTGCGTGTGTGTAGCAGCTACCTGGTTCTGTGGGACGGTGCACTGTGCTCACGAAAATTCAATACTTTTTTATAAGCGCGATTTGATACTGCGCTAGTCCTTTAGCGCATTTGTGCACGCCTGTGCGCACTAGTTAGTACCTACAATAGTGGCGTTTCTAGGGGGACCTCTTAAGTGAGATAATACGGTAGGTGAGCAGCGTCCTCTTTATTGCCTGCGGGTCTGACGTGGGCGAGCTGCTCCATGGTTGAGGCTGGGGTTGTGGCCCTTCGACTCTTCCCTCCAGCTCGCGGCGGATGCGTTGGGTGTTTGTAGAAACAGGGAGGCGTTTAATTTTGGGGGGGGGGAGTCTCAGCGCCGTTCGACGGCACTGCCACTAGGTGTGCATCGTCCTTCTTATTGCCTGCGGGATTGGCGTGGGTGAGCTACTCCATGCGGACCGCGTCCTCCTCGGCCGGAACGAGTCTTCCCACATCTGTAGTGAAGAGGAAGTCTAGTACCGCCTGGCGGCATCTCCCATCGGCAAGGAGGACCAGGATCGTAAACCGCCTCTTCTCCCTTCCTGTCTCCTTCCACACCTCTGCCTACAGAATGTTCTGCTAGGCTTTTCACTCGGGGCACACAATGAAGAGGTGAGCCCTCGTCAGCTTCGGACTCCGGCACCACCAGCACTGAGAGGTAGGCCGGCTCTTTGCCCAGTGGAGATACTGCCAAGTAAAGCAGAGGCTGCAGAGCCCTATCTTCGCCTGGTAGAACCGCGATGCAAGCCACTTAGCGCTCCCAGCCACCACACCGTCTGGCTCCAGGGGTTTCAACAATCCGGTCTGGCCAGTCCTGGCATTGGCCTGGTCCAGTCCAGTCCGAGGTAAGGACTGAGACGGATTAAACGATATAATCCCAGAAAATATAGGACTATAAGGACTAGGGCTGGGAGGGGGAGGACCGGACGGATCATAGGGCCCTACAGTCCGACTAGCTGGGAGAGGTGATGATGATTCATTGATCGTATGCGACCCTATTGGATCATGACGATATTATATACAATCCTTTCCTATTCACCGTCCGCTGCAGTGTTCCGCATAGTCCAGTCCGTCCGTCCTGGGCCTCGGACGGGACTACATAAAATTCAGGCCGTCCGTCCAATTTCTGGACTGGACGGTACACCGTCCGGAGTGTCCAAGGACGGGACGGACTGTAGTCGACGGCGGTCGACTGCCAAGGCGCCACCAAAATAGTGCTATTTCCGGAGCCCCCAATTATTTCTTGCTGGCG
>Ga0307508_10004488_pt1 | contig 13619 bp, 9 predicted proteins | sample 9_EM_MG_FD_203089 | JGI IMG/M metagenome (GOLD analysis project Ga0307508, IMG submission 203089) | Populus trichocarpa ectomycorrhiza microbial communities from riparian zone in the Pacific Northwest, United States - 9_EM | ecosystem: Host-associated > Plants > Roots > Unclassified | place... | reverse complement strand
TTCTATTCCTTGAATAGTATTACTAAACACACCTATAAGATAAACTGCAGCATGTGATACAGAACTATAAGCAATAAGTTCTTTAACATCTATTGTTCTTAAAGTACTAAAACTAGCATATATAATGGTTATAACACCTATAAGATATATAATATACGTATAATCTAATGAAGCTTTAGGTAATAAAGGCAATATAAGTCTAAATATACCATACAAACTTAATTTTAAAACAATAGCAGCTAGTATAATACTACCACCTAAGGGTGATTCAACGTGAGCTTTTAATAATCAAGTATTTAAAAATATAGTAGGAGTTTTCACAGCAAATGCTATAAATATACCATAAAATAAAAATAATTGTGTAGAATAATTAAAATTCGTTTTATATAAAGCATCAAAATCGGTTGTTCCCATTATTGAAGACATAGCTAATATAGATAGTAATAAGAATAATGATCCGAATAGTGTATATAAAAACAAATAAAAACTTGCTCTTACTTTATTACTGGATCCAAATAGGCCTATTAATATAAATAAAGGTGGTAATATACTTTCAAAAAAAATATAAAACAACAAAATATCTAGTACTAAAAAAACTGCTAATAATAATGTTTCTAATAATAAAATTATTATTACATATGATCTTATATTTTCAGTAATAGAATTTCAATTGCTTAATAATGCAATAGGAGTTATTATAGTTGTCAACATAACAAAATATATTGATAAACCATCCAAACCTAAATAAAAATCAAAAGAACTAATCTCATGATATTCTTGAACAAATTGAAATTGATTGCTACTAAAATCAAATAATATAAAGACTATTAAAGAAATAAACAGGTTAATTATAGACGTAGTTAAAGCTATTGTTTTTATACGTCTAATATCTAAAGATGATAACTCATAGGACATACCTGTGGATATAATAAATATACCTAATAAGGGTGTTAATAATAAAAAAGTAAGTAACATGACAAATAAAAAATAAAAAACTAATTTCCCTCAGGGTTAAATAATATATTTAACCTTTAATAACACTATACACAACCATATAGTAAATACTAAATATACTTTATAAGAATATATTTACGTTTAGTGTAAATTACACAACTTTATATATAATTATTTGCAATTTTATGTACACTAAAATTAAGCATTTTTGTTTATATACTAAATTAACTAAAATTAATATAAGATTTGGATAAACTTATATAAGAAAACATCAATAATATAAAAGCCTAAATCAAATTATATTTAATGCTTAAACTAGAAATATCAAACCAGCAATACACCCTTAGTTTAGATAATTATAAAAATTATTAAAAAAAAATAAAAAAAAAAAATAAAACTTTTTAAATTTAAAAGAAATAACGATATCTTAAAGTACCATCTTGGTATACTACTATTATAAAGAATTCGTTCATATCATGGCTAAAACCTACTAGTTGAGATCTTGCCACTTCAACATTGAAAAATCCTGCTAGAATATTAACAATAACCCCACCATCATAATTAGGATTAATATTTCTTAATATATCTACAGCATCATGATATTGACAGTAAATTCTACGTTGATCTTCTGTTAATTCACGTAATTCTTGATGAACAGCTGTCAAACGTAAACAATACTGTTCTAACTGAGTTAAACCTAAAAGAGCTCGAGCCCGAACAGATACTTGTATACCTAATAATACAGGATTATCCGCATCATTTCGCCCCCTATGCCCACAAATATACAGATTTTCAGAAACTAATGATCTTAATAAGTTCAATAAGTTCCTCTTTTCCCTTAATAATTCATCAAGAAAATCGGTATGATTGTCAACAAATTCTAATCAGGCCAGATAACGATGATATTCCATTAAAGGTAAAAATTTCTCGGACTCAAAACATAACTCAATATAATCAACATACATAGTATATTTCTTTATTAAATAACTTCTATCGAAGTTAAATAAAGAAATATGATATATAGCTTTAATAACATTTATAAAACCTAAAAATAGTGATCTTATACTAATATTTCTTAACATATAAATATATGCACTTTTTATAAATTGAGGATTCTTATAAATATACATAATAGAATATAAAGGCAAGTATTCTTTACTATTTATAAAAAATAAATTTAATTTATTTTTTATATATATATTTAAAGTATTAATACTATTAATTATTAAGGAATTTAGAGAATAAAAAATGATTTTTAATAAAAGAACGAATATAGCAAATAATCTTAAGCCTAAATGTAATAGTATGCTTATAATAGAAAAAAAAAATTCAAATAAATTTATTAAATATAAAATACAGTTACCTAGTATAATATTAAGATAACTTAATAAATATAAAAAAGAAGCTCTAAAATGACCCATTAAATTAAACATTAAGCTTATAGTACTACTAACAAAAGGGACTACTAAAGGTACAAATAAATAGATATACTTATAAAAATATAAAATAGGATTATGTGATATGAATATACCTCAATGGTTATCCAAAGGACAACTTAAAGTAGAAGAAGCTGAAATAGGTAAACTATTAATAATAATACCTAATTCTTTAATTTTATACGTTGAATAGGGTATAAATTCTGAAGTATCAGATTGTACAGATAATATTTCTAAAGCTATGGATTTTATTCTAATAACATGATAGTAACTTTCTACTCATTGTAACAATTTTGAACCGTCCACTACATTTGGACTAGCCTTAACAATGGGTGAAACTTCCGGAATTAAATTTTTAATAGCATCTAATTCCGGAATTACATTTTTTATACCCTCTAATATAAAGGGTAATTTAGTAGCCACAGTATTAATACCATCAAGTAGATTAGGAACCATAAAACTTAAGTCCGATTTCAAAATAACTAAATTATTATTTTTATACATTTTTTCTGGACCCAGTAATAAAGTATTTAGAAATCTAAAAAAATTCATTATAGAATATAAAATAAAAAACTAATTTTCTGCGATTAAAGTTAACTATTTATTATTATTTGTTTAAAATAGAAAAATTTATTATGATCGTAGTATATTTGTTGAAAGAATAAGAAACAGAATCACTAACTCGACCAAAAGTAAGTTTCAGGCTCATCCTATATCAGTTATACTATTTATGTCTTTCTGGTAACGAGATGCTATAAGTGAAGGAACTTATTTAGGTAATCATACATTAGCGGTACAAAAAGGATTAAATTCTTGCAAAATAAAGTATTATTGGATAAAATAGAATAAGACTACTTTATAATAAAGAAATATTACTTGGTATTATATCAAAACTATATAATATACAAGGAACTAAAATAACAAATGCAATAACTATTGGTAATAAGACAATTCAACAGAAAGACATTAACTGGTCAAACCGAATTCTAGGGAAGGATGCTCTTGCTCATATAAATACGAATATCATAATACAAGATTTAACACCTAAAGTTAAACCATATAATAATCCTTCTATAAGGGGATCTGTAAATATACTTTCTTTATTTAAATTGTTTATATAATAATCAAAGTCAATATATTGCACTAAAAAGAATAAAGAAGGTAAATAATCGTATAAATAACCACCTAAAAACAATATACTAGTTAATATACATATTAAAACAATGCTAGCATATTCAGCTAAGAAAAAGAAAACGAATATAACAGCGGCATGTTCTGTCATAAAACCACTAACAAGCTCTGATTCAGCCTCCGCCAAATCAAAAGGAGCTCTATTAGTTTCCGCCACGGATCCTATAAAGAATATAATAAACACAGGGAATAATGGTACTATGAATCATATAGCTCTTTGAGCTTCTATGTTAACAGTAAGATTTAAACTCCCTGTTAACATTACAACAAGTAATATGGCAGAACTTAATATTAATTCATAACTTATTAATTGAGCTGTACTTCTAAGTGAACCTAAAAAAGCATACTTACTATTTGCACTTCAACCAGCCAATAATATACCATATGTGGATAAGGAAGAAACTGCTAACATGTATAATATACCTAAATTTAAATCATTTAGAGCTAAACCAGGTCCATAAGGTATAACTAAATAACCTAATAATGAAAAAATTAAAGTTATAATAGGACCAAGGAAAAATAGACCTAAATTAGCTTGTGTGGGTGAGACATATTCTTTTAAAAGAAGTTTTAAAGCATCTGCAAATGCTTGTAAAAGACCATAATACCCTACTACATTAGGCCCTAATCTTCTTTGCATACTAGCCATTGTTTTCCTTTCGGCTACAGTTACATAAGCTACAGTTAATAAAACAGGGACAGTGACTAATAAAACTTCTAAAACAGATATTAAAGTGGGTATATATAACATTTTTGCTTATTTTTCTAAATATGAAATTTTTTATTTACAGTTTTTCTTCGTTGATTTTAGGTTAAAAATAACTTTTAGTAGATAATTTAATTGTAATTATTTACTTTAAATTATTTATTATTTAATGTAAAGTATAATATGAAATAAAACTAATAAATTATTTTTATTAGTTCATTTTTTTTTTTTTTAAGAAACGAGACGAATTCTCATCTAAGATTCGAACTTAGATCTAAATATTAGAAGTATTCTGCTCTACCATTGAGCTAATGAGAGTTTTTTTTTTATAAATAAAGCATTAAATTACTTTTCATATATTCTTTATATTGGTTATTATACATAAAACTTAATAATCTATAAGTTAGACATAGAATTGAAGAATATTTAAATTTAAATTAGGCAACGTATAATAATAAGAAAGCCATCATTAAAGCAAATAAACCTGTAGCTTCAGCAAACGCAAAACCTAAGATAGCGTATGAAAATAATTGACCTCTTAATGAAGGGTTTCTGGCTACACCTAATATTAATGCACCGAAAACTACACCAATACCCACACCTGCACCAATTAAACCTGTAGTAGCTAATCCTGTTCCTATAATTTTTGCTGCTTGTATCATTTATTTATTTATTAAAAATATCGTACTAAGGAAACCTTTGTAATTTTATTTATCAAATATTTTTATTGAAAATATTTAACATTTATTGTTATTAGTTCATCTGAATAGGAACTATTATTATTATGGAAAACATAAATTTTTATAAAGGGTTATGGAGGAATCGAACCCCATATTTAAGATCTGCAATCAAAACGTAGAACCATCCACAACATATCCCTAGTACATATATGTCTATACAAAATACTTCTCTTACTTTATATATAATAGATGTACCAATTATCATAAAGTACTTCTCTTACTTTATATACCAATTGCCTTATATTTAAATATAAACATATCTTATAAAATTAATATTATTCATTTGGTTTTGTATTAATTTGTATAAATTCAATTCTAGAGTTCAAAAGAGTAGCTTTAGCTTCCGCCCGAACTTTTTGCGTATTTAAATCATGCAAATCTCTTAAAATTGTACTTTTTAATCTATGTTCATAATCATTTGTAGGTGTTTCTGGTACTTTTGATAATGTTTCTTGTGCATATGAGGTTTTTTGATTAATGACTTGTATGTATTTTAAATAATTATCTCTTTGTTCTATAGCAGTCTTCAAATCCATTTTTTTAAACTGATTAAGAATGTGTGAGTTATAATCAATATGTTTACATATTTCATCCTGTAACGGAACCACACCTCCGGGGACATTAAATCCAGGACCTGGATTTATTGTTTTAGGAAAGAAAACAGATGCTGGGTCTACACCAGGGAAAACTCGTGATCATGTAACAAAAGGTGGTTCTGTACAATGACCTGGTCCAAGTTCTATTCGATGCACTCCTCTATCTATACCCTTTCCTTTGTCTAGAGGCTTAACTTCGCTTTCATTATTACCTTCATTATAACCTTTATCTATACCCTTTCCTTTATCTATCTGTTTGCGGGGATCCGAACCATCATCAGATTCCATAGCATTATATAACTTAGGTTTAAAATCTTTTGATGTATAATTTTTATCTCCACCCATTGTGTCATAACCATAAAGGAATTGTTTTAAATTAAAGTTAATACCTTTTATACCCAAATATTCTGATAATCAGCTTATTGTAGCTGTATTTATAGTCCAACCAAATAAACCTATAGCCACATTATTTCAGAATTCAGAATATTCTATGTGTAAATTTCCTGAAATCATATATTTAATTAATGCTACCATTATAATGGTAACGAATGCACCAGTAAATTTTGCTAAAGTAAAATTCACTAGTAAAATGTTCATTGTTTTCTTTGTTGTTTGTAGAAAGTTTTTCATGTTTTTATTCTTTTTATTTATAACATTAACGCAGTTATTACCACGGTACTTTTTAAAGGGTCAAGTTGTACATCTCTTAAATGAAAATTTTAACGTTTTTATATAAAATACTTCTTTTATTAATTCCTATTATCCTTATCTCTAGTTTTAATTTTAAGTCCAGCGAGTCACATATACTATCCCTTGAGATAGTCCAAACAACAATTAAACCCCTCAAACAACCATATACATGTACGGGAACTAATAAAATTTTCAAGTATAACGTTATTATAAGTGTAACAATTGTTACATTTATAAAATAGAATCATAAATAAATATATTTATGATTATTCTCTTCACAAATCTAATAAAATTATAAATATAATAAAATTATAAATATAATATATAGAATTATAATTTAAGATTAGCCTTAATGCTTTTTAATTTGTATTGAAAAATAAACTAAATAAATATAATTGTTACATTTTTACACTTTATAGACATTAAGACTATTACCCATCTAAGATTCGAACTTAGATAAAAATGTTAGGAGTATTTCACTTTACCATTAAGTTAATGGGTATTATTATTTTAATATAGTATACTTAGTTTTTTTGGTATTTACACCATTACTAATATATCAAAAAATGATATAATAAAATATTATATTATTTTTTATTAATTTATATAAAAAAAATAGTTAACCGATAATCACGTAGCTACCAGTTCAATAATCTTATAAAAACTGCCAATAAAGATTTATAAATTCAAACATCCATAAACTTTTAAAATAATACAAAGTATACCAGGGCCATCTAAAACTTACTTTGTAAAGGTAAACTTACAAATGCGTGAGGTTTAGGTGGACTAGTTAATGCTCATTCAAGAGAATTATAACTTCTATTTAATAAAGTTTGTAAACTATCACTATAGAATTGTGGTGTTAATCAAGGGTATCTGCTTGTAGCTTTACCTTCAACTAACTGTACATAAACTATATATAAGAATAATCATGTAGCTACCACACTAATAATACTACCGAAACTACTTATTAAATTTCAACCTGCAAAGGCATCAGGGTAATCGCTAATTCTTCTAGGCATTCCTTGTAGACCTAAGAAATGTTGAGGGAAGAATGTAACATTAACTCCGATGAAAAGTATTCAGAAATGTACTTTACCTAACATTTTATTATAGTCTAATCCTAATATTTTAGGTATTCAGAAGTATCATGCACTAAATAATGCAAATACTGCTCCCATACTTAATACGTAGTGGAAATGAGCAACTACGTAATAAGTATCATGAAATGCAATATCAAGAGAAGCGTTAGCTAAAACAACACCACTTAATCCTCCAATTGTGAACATGAACACGAAACCCAAAGCAAATAACATTGAAGGTGTTAATTGTAAAGATCCACCATAACATGTTGCTAATCAACTGAATATTTTAATACCTGTAGGTACAGCAATAATTAATGTGGCAGCTGTGAAATATGCTCTTGTATCTACGTCTAATCCAACAGTATACATGTGATGACTTCAAACAACAAAACCTAATACCCCTATAGACATCATGGCGTAAACCATACCTAAATATCCAAACACACTCTTATTAGAGTTAGCAGATATTGTAGTACTTATTATACCGAATCCAGGTATAATTAATATATAAACCTCAGGATGCCCGAAGAATCAGAAAAGATGTTGGTAAAGTATAGGATCTCCACCTCCTGCAGCTTCAAAGAATGATGTATTAAAATTTCTATCAGTTAAAAGCATTGTTATTGCTCCGGCCAACACAGGTAATGATAGTAATAACAATACTGCTGTAACTACTACAGCTCATCCGAATAAAGCTAGTTTATGTAATCTTATACCAGGACTTCTCATGTTTAATATAGTAGTTATAAAGTTTATTGCACCTAATAAACTACTTATACCAGATAAATGTAAACCAAATATAGCTAAATCTACACTTGGTCCACTGTGACTTTGTATTCCACTTAATGGAGGATAAACAGTTCAACCAGTACCAACTCCATTTTCTATACCACTAGCAAATAAAAATAATAGTAAAGCAGGAGGTAATAACCAGAAACTAATGTTATTTAGTCTAGGAAATGCCATATCTGGACCTCCAACTAATAAAGGTAATAAAAAATTACCAAAACCTCCAATTAAGGCAGGCATAACCATAAAGAATATCATTAATATAGCATGAGCAGTAATGATACTATTATATAGTTGATTATCTGCAATGTATTGAACACCGGGTCCACTTAATTCTAATCTTATTAATACAGAAAAAGCAGTACCCAGTAATCCGGAAAATAAAGCAAATATTAGATATAAAGTTCCTATATCCTTCGCATTTGAAGATAAGAATCAACGCTCGGTTCATAAAGATATATTCGATTTTAATATCGAGATCTTAGACTGATTGTTTTCTATATCATTAGGTTGCTCACCTGTTAAATTTCTATTAAGTAAAATCTGAGCGGTCTCGGAATGGGAGGCAGGATCAGGCAAACTATAACCCCACAACACTATTCGTAATCGTAATACAATTTATTACTAGCAATAGGTGGTATAAATATTTAAAAAGTTATAATTTAAGGGTTAACAAGGTTTAATATATCATTAGATGCTACTTATTATGAACATATGCCGAAATACAAGCAGCATAAGACACAACATATACCTGTTTTGATAGTTTGTTCTTAGCAAACATCTTATTATACCAATGGAAACTTATCCTTTTTTTACGGCCAGCCGAATTCGAATCGACACAAATCGTTTGGAAGACGAAAGGTCTACCATTAACCTATGGCCGTTTATTAGATAAGCTTACAAATGCCTGTATGTTATTTGTAAGATTTATAATAATTACTTAAATCCATTAAACTATTTTCTAATATACTTACTAAAGGAACTATAATTAAAAAATGGGCGAAATATAATACTGTACTTATTTGTCCAAACTCTATAAATGGTGATTCTACATGTTTGGCACCTAAAACCATTAATATTATAAAATTAGCCACAAATATATAAAAAGCTATTTTACTTAAAGGTCTAAATTGGATACCTCTACTTCGGCTTAAATCAGTAAATGGCATAACTAATAATGCTAAAATAGCACTAAACATAGCTATAACACCTAATAATTTATTAGGTATAGATCTTAATATAGCGTAAAAAGGTAATAAATATCATTCAGGAACTATTGCAGGAGGAGTTTGCATAGGGTTAGCCATAACATAATTTTCACTATCTCCTAATGCATTAGGCATAAAGAATACAAATATACTTAATACTATTATAAATAAAAATATAGTTATTAAATCTTTAAATAGGAAATAAGGAGCAAAAGGTAATCTATCGTAATTACCTGAAACACCTAATGGATTACCTGATCCAGCACTATCATGAAGTGCTATCAAGTGCATTAAGGCTAAGGCAGCCAATACAAAAGGTAATACAAAATGTAATGCAAAGAATCTGTTTAAAGTTGCATTATTAACAGAAAAACCTCCTCATAAAAATTCAACAATATCTTGTCCTATTCAAGGTATGGCACTCATAAGATTAGTAATAACTGTTGCACCTCATAAGCTCATTTGACCATATGGTAAAACATAACCCAAGAAAGCTGTAGCCATCATTAATAAAAATATAACAGTACCTAAAGTTCATACTAATGTTCTAGGTGCTCTGTAAGATCCATAATATAAACCTCTACCTATATGTAAATATACTAAAAAGAAGAAAGCTGCAGCCGTATTACTGTGTAAATAACGTATTAATCACCCATTATTTACATCACGCATAATATGTTCAATAGAATTAAAAGCTTCTAATACACTAGGGTTATAATGCATAGCCAATGTTACACCTGTAATTATTTGTATAATTAAACAAACAGCCAATAAAGAACCAAAATTTCATAAATAACTTATATTAGATGGTTGTGGTGAATCTATCGTATATGAATTAACCAATTTTAATAAAGGGTGACTCTTGAAAATTCTCATGATTAAATTAAAATATTGTTTTCTTTTTTATTCTAGATGTTATAATGGTATAAAAAAAATATATTCTAGTAGTTATATTAAACTATATAAATTAGGCAAGGTAATAATTTATTTTTATGTTGATCTGTAATGACATTACTAAAAAATCTTTAAATTATATATTTAATATTTATATAAAAATGAATATTTATATAAAAATGAATATACTTCGCCCATTACCAACCCTAAAACAGCTAAAAAAAGACATATGATGGAAGCATACGCGACCCTAACAATGAAAGGGTGCTAATAAGAATTGGGTTTGAGTTATCTTAATCTGGGGGTATATATATCTATGATCTGAATCATTCCCGAATATTCTTTCCCGAAGTATAAGGTATTAATGCGTTAAATTCTTATAAAAGTATTTAGGATATGATATGAAGTATAAAATTAAACTTTAGTATTAATATTTTTATAATTATAACTATTTACTATACTAAATAATGATAATAATATTAATAAAAGTAAACTATTGTCAAACAAAGATAAATAAGGTATTAATATATAAAAAATAAGACCGATTAATATATATAAAGCATAACTTGTTATAACACCTGTATCTAAACTAGCTATATTTTTACTTAAAAGAATTAATCCTTTTTCTAAACCAAAGGGTCCTAATAATTCTACACTACCTTTATCTATAACTTTAGTAGTTTGACCCCCTAAATATAAAACAAGTCCTGTTATATAATTATTATAAAATAATTCAATTAAGAAACGTTGATTAAAAAATCCAAATATATTATAACCTAATCTAGAAAATTTAAAATGAAGAATAATTTTAGGTAAAAATTCAGAAAAAATTATAGCTATAATACTAAGAGATATAGTAAATATTAAAGGTAATAATTTAAATAGAGTAGGTACAGCAAATTCGGTATCTAACATTATTTCATGTGTAGGATGAATAAATAAACTATTATCAGAGAAAAAAGCAGAACCCAATCCTATAAATATATCTTTAGTTATATAACCAAAGAATATAGAAAAAATAGCTAATATAATTAAAGGTAAACTCATGTATATATCACCTTCATGCGCATTTTTATAATTAACAACAGGTCCATTAGGATTAGTTATAAAAGTTAAATATAAAACTTTAACTGAGTATAGAGTAGTAAACATAGCACCTATGGTAGCAATAAAGTATACAACAGTACCACTAAAATAGAATTGTCCATATGCGGATTCTAATATAAAATCTTTACTATAAAATCCTGTCATAAAAGGGAAGGCAACTAAACTAAGACTTGCTATTAACATTACAGAATAAGTTAGAGGTAAAAAGGGTCTTAAACCACCATATTTTCTAAAATCTTGATTGTCAGCTACTGCATGAATAACAGCACCTGCACCTAAGAATAATAATCCTTTATAAAAAGCATGATTAACCAAATGAAATAAAGCTATGTTATAAGAAGATAATCCAACAGCTATCACCATCATCCCTAATTGGCTCATGGTAGAGTAAGCGATAACTTTTTTTATATCTTGTTGAAATAGACCTATAAGAGAACTAAAAACTGTAGTTATTGCTCCTAATCATAAACATAAGATTAATACAGTAGAACTATACTCTATTAAAGGACTTGTACGCATTAATAAATATACACCCGCGGTAACCATAGTAGCCGCGTGTATTAAAGCACTAACAGGTGTAGGACCTTCCATAGCCATAGGTAATCAAACGTGTAATCCAACTTGAGAACTTTTAGCCATAGCTCCAATTAATAAACATATACCAATAATTGTAACTATGTTTTCATTAACAAAAGGTGCTAATGAGAATACTGTACTATAATCAATGTTACCAAATGATCATAGTATAGCAAACATACCTATTGTTAAAAAACAATCACCTACTCTGTTAGTTAAGAAAGCAGACATAGAACTTTGATTTGCCGCTATCCTAGTAAATCAAAAACTTACTAAAAGATATGAACAAATACCTACACCCTCTCATCCTACAAACATCAATAGAAAATTATTAGCTGTAACAAGTATAATCATCATGAAAGTGAATAAACTTAAATAACTGAAAAATCTTTGATTATGTGGATCATGGCTCATATATCCTATAGAGTATATATGAACTAAAGAACTAACAATTAAAACAGGTATCAACATAGACACTGTTAAACTATCAAAATGAAAACCTCATGGAACATTAAGAGATTCACTATCAATTCATCTAAACAAATTTATTGATACTGGTATGTTATTTAAACCTACTTCCAAAAAGGCAACTATTGCCAATAAAGTTGTTACAATTACACTTGTACATGTAATTAATTGTGCTCCGCTAACACCGACTTTTCTACCAAAAAACCCGGATACTATTGATCCTAATAAAGGTAAAGTAATTATAGCTAAATACATTATTTATATTCTATTGCGATACTTCCTCTTAATCTATAAAATGCAACTAGAATACCTAAACCAATTGCGGATTCTGCACCAGCTATAGCTATAATATATATAGCATATGTTTGGCCTAATATATCATCAAAGCTAAGTGAACTTATCAATATTAAGAATGTAATAGCTAATAACATTATTTCAATTGAAATAAGCATTAATATTATATTTTTTCTGTTTAAAACGAAACCTAAGATTCCGATCAAAAAAAGTATTAAGGATAAATTCATTGTATATTTTTTTTTCATAATTATAATATAAAAAAAAATTAATTTAAGTTAGGTAAATGAAAGTTATCCATTTTTCAAAAAATGGTTCGGACTATTTCATCTTATACTTTTATATAATAAACTTTACCAACGCGATATTAAAAAAAGAGTATGCAATGGTATAATAAAAAAAAGTATGTGGTAAAATTATTACCTAAAACCGATATTAATAAAGAAAATTAGATATAACGATAGGATATTAATTTGCAAATCAATTAATTAACTCTACGATAGTTTCTTTACCGTGTTTAATTAATTCATCTCATTGTTCTAACTCTTTGGCGGATTCTGGTTCGTTTGGTGAATCATTATCTCCATCCAAACTATTTTGCTCGTCAACTTTCTTACGCTCTATTTCATTTTCCTTAAGTTCAGTTATTTGTTTTTCTAATTCTTTTCTTTTAGCTTCTGCTTCATCTGCATTAGATGTAGATAAACCTGCTAAAATGAAAGAAGGAAATAAATCTAAAAATGTAAAACCAGATACTAGTATTGACATACTTTTTTTTCTTTTTCTTGGTATTTTATATATTTACCTTAAGCTTAACCTTTAAACTAAGATTAAGTCTATTACATTAACATTAAAAAAATTAATTATTATACATAAATTTATTAT
>Ga0307508_10004487_pt1 | contig 13620 bp, 13 predicted proteins | sample 9_EM_MG_FD_203089 | JGI IMG/M metagenome (GOLD analysis project Ga0307508, IMG submission 203089) | Populus trichocarpa ectomycorrhiza microbial communities from riparian zone in the Pacific Northwest, United States - 9_EM | ecosystem: Host-associated > Plants > Roots > Unclassified | place... | reverse complement strand
CCCCCCCCCCCCCCCCCCCCCCCCCCCCCCCCCCCCCCCCCCCCCCCCCCCCCCCCCCCCCCCCCCCCCCCCCCCCCCCCCCCCCCCCCCCCCCCCAGAACGAAGACGAAAATAAAAGGTCGAATGAGAAGTACGCCGACGGATAGCCAAGAAGAAGAAATGAAGGAAAGATCGTAAAGGACTCCCATCACAACAAAGCCATAATCCCCCTTTGTGGAAAGTAGTAAAACGGCGAACGCAAGACGCAAAACCAAAACCAAACCCCCAGGTAAGCAGGTACAACCCCCCCTCTCCTCCCTCCTCAAGCCTGCAGTGGTCATCGACCAGGCAGCAAAGTTCCCCGCAATCACATCGACCACGATGAGCGATCCCAATTGGGATCCTGCACGAAACTCGCGAGCACCTTGCTCCCCGTCTGCAGCAACGGATGTCCGACGACGATCTGAAGGAACCTCTGCAGTCCCTCGCGCCGGTGCTCGATCACGTCGTCCGAGAAGCGATTGGTGAACACTTTGCCAGGCAGCGGAGGGATAGTGACACGCGAGGATTCGCGCTCAAGGACCTCGCGAAAGTGTTCGAAATCGCTGTATCGTCGACGGACGCTGGAGAACCTAAGCTGCGAGCCAAGCGAAGTGCGGAGACGCCGCGGTTAGCGTTTTCGGTTCGAACGGGCGGCAATAGGCAACAGGAGAGCAGAGCAGAGGAGCGGAGCGGAGCGGAAGCAAGTACTTTGAAGGCTGGAATGTTCGTCTGGAATAACACGGAAATGTCAGCACAGTGGGCGGGGCCGAGCCGAGCGTGATGCGCGCGGGGGGACCGGTGAACGCATACCCTGCAGACCACCTCGTAGTCGGTAAACATCTTTCGGCCGAAGCCGTGGGTTTGCGGATTCTTGACCTGCAAGATCGGCGTGGTTTCTTTAGCGACGACGTCCTCAGGGGGTGGCGTGTGTTTGGCGGCGCTATCGCGAGCGACGCACCTCAACCTCCAGGAAGTTCTCCGGCGGACCGTAGATCTCATCGAAGCTCTGGGCCCTGGTGGATTGGATCGGTGCTTGCATTGCGCGCGTGTTGTCCATGGACAGGATGGTGTTTGGCGTCTGACTGTGGGGGGGGGGGGGGGGGGGGGGGGTGACGAAGCCGGGGGGGGGGGCGGGTGGATGGAGTTATCGATTGAGGCTCTGTCTGGCGTTTAGCCTGGTAAGTAGTTAGTTATCGGACACTTAGATGGGAGCAGGATTCGGCGACCAGCACATGGTATTGCACGGTGGTTGCGACATACGGTGGGGTCGATCTAACCAGGGGCTTGGCTCAGCGTTAGCGTCGCCGTTGCATCTGCTGGCAACGATCCTCTGCTCCTGTGTCTCCCACCCTTCCCCCCCGCCGACGTCCGGCTCTCCTCCCCTCGCGCCCTCTCTTCCCCTGCTCTCGGTTCCTCACCCCTCCCCGCCTGGTCGGTACGTTCCTCCCAGCAATCTCCCTCGCGACTCGGCCCCCGCTCCCGCGCGAGTCCGCGACACGTCAGACAACCAACTACGCAGGCCCCACTCCACCCAGCCCAATCTGCTACATAATATCACCCCCCGCCACCAGGGTCTTGACAGTAGCACTTCCCTCCGAACGGCGCTCGCCTGCCGCGAAACGTCCGCCAACACGTTACACGAGGTCCATCCGCGAAGTACCGAGCGAAGGTAGAAGGTGCCAGAAAATCCGGCCAACGCCAACAACAACAGGTTGCGGCTGAGAAGGACTGGGGAGCCGGCTGAGGACGGTGAATGGGCGGCCCGATAGCGGGGATGCGAACGACTGCGAGTCATGCCTGGACAAAACAGTCGTCCAACTGCGTGACGAGGGGATCCACATGATGGAGGCGAGATCAAATCCTCTGCTGACTGTAAGCAAGCCCCTCACGTTGTTCAAGGTGTCGGTGTGTCTAAGCCGCTCCTAGGTTTTGGGGCAGTAGTTTTATAATCCTCGCTGTTCTACTTCCTACCGTCCTGCCGAGCGCCGGCTCCAAGTTAACTGCCAGCGGTTATGTCTTTGCACCTCGCAACGAAGCCGATCAGATCACGCCACGGTTCCCAATAGCCCGTCCTGTCCGCCAGTCCTATAGGCGACTAGCGCGTAGTCCAGTCCAGTGCAGAGGTTTCACGGACTATATCTACCTTATAGTCCATGAATCCCGAAGGACTAGGCTTTGCAATAGAGCCCTAGTCCGGACTACCAGCAGCGTACAGTCCAGTCCTGGGCTGAAGTTGCTTCACGGGACCAAAGTCATCAAGTACAAAAGACATTTCTGGTCGTGTCCCCCGGTCAACCATCTCCCGTCACTACAACCTCACTAGCAATATGCCTGATAGTGGCCTTGCACCAGAAACCCAAGAAGACGATATTTGGGGAATGTCAGCCTCGTAGCACCTGCCACGTCTCAGTCCATCATCGCCATCCGCCAGTTCGAAGAATCTCTAGCCGCCAACCAGACGGGAAAGACTAGCCGACGAAAGTGTTGCACTGCGGGTGGATTGCGTAAGACCTCCGAGGGCAGCAGCAGAGGCTACGACTGTGCCGTTGAGGTAGCAATTCCGTGCCTGGCTGTGATCTGACCATAGGTTAGTCCGAGGACTGAAGACATCCCTACTCGCCGGACGACAAAGTTCCCGGGAGTGCTACACAGAGCGTAAGACCATACCACTGGCAGCAAGGGATTGCGCGCAGCTACGACCAACGCCAATCAAACGAGGAGCTACGTTGCCTGGAGCGCCAGACGGGTGCGCGGAAGTCAGGATCTTGTCATGCATCTCCGTTGATTCATTCTTCTGACTGCCTTTCTGTCCACCGTACGTTACCACACGCTTGATGTTCCTATTCTATCAACTGATACGGTTGTGCGAAAGTTAGGATCTTGATGATTCATTGATCGCATGCGATCCCATCGGACCACGGCGACACCACGCACAGTCCCCTCCCGTCCGCCGTCCGCCGCGACCCCCGAACAGTCCGCCAGCGGCCCGCGGCAACTCCCCTGCCCCCGCCTGGCCTTTCCCAAGATCTGAGCTTAAAGAAGGAAAGAAAGAAATAACCCTGAGATCTCTTTACACCTCTTTCCCCTTCGCTGACCTCCCCTCTGCTTCGCCAGCCCTCCCCGCTTCGCCGGCCTTCTCTCCGCCTTGTCGGCCTTTCCCCCGACACCATAGCACACCTTCAACGTATTAGACGGGTCGTATTTGCCACCGTCCTCACTGCCATCGTTTTCACCGCCATCCACCTCATCGCGCCGTCCTTGCTATCACCAATATGTACCTCTAAACCTGATGCTGAAAACCCCACTCCTTAGCAGCTGGGTCGTTTCGACGTGTGCCTAGCGTTTGGCTGCTCGTTAGCACTGGGCGTCAGTCATCAACGACTAGGTCCAATTAGAAAAAGAAGGATGTGGCATCCCGCAATCTGCGAGTGACGCCCCAGGACCCTATCGCATTTCCACAACCAGCTATGTAAAACCAATCAAGTTATTCTAATGGCGCTCAGAGACGATAGATAACACCTTGGAGAATCACCTTTTGTCTACTTCTCTACTGGAGCATTGGTTGTTGAGTTACCTACTCACAAAAGACCGATGGCGGTGGTGGTTCGCTACACAAAGCGAATTTTCGGCCGAAGGGCGACCAGAGGGCTCGTGTAGGGTCTTCGAAATTTAGCGACTGGAGTCATTCTATTTATTGAGTTCAGTCATTCTGTTTATTGGCTCGCCATTCAATTTATTGACTCGAGTCATTCAATATATTGACTTGAGTAAATTCTATCAATTGAGTTTTGTCATTCTATTTTCGTTTTATGGTCATAACCCGAGTGAGAAAGTATGCTGCCGTACGATCATTTCTTACTCCACCACCACATCGTATAATAAGCCCAATTTCAAGGAGCAGCCAACCCAAGGTATGCTAATCGACTTCTTTTCGCCTTTAGTTGATACAAGGTTTCTTGGATGATGAGCTTTGTGGTCGCTAGACGATGGAAACTACTCTACTTTCAACGTCAAACAGCCACCACCAACCAAAACCTCGACTTATCGTGCTCATGCTTAAGGTTCTCCATTTACATGCCGAGGATTGGCTCCTCCGCGAATTTGCGCTATATCTAGGATATAGTAGCAGAATACCTAAGAAATGATCAGAGCAGTCGGCCAGCACATTTTCTCACTCGGGCTGTCCTAACTATAAGCCAAAAAACTTGAGTCAACTAAGAGCACCACTCGAGTCAATGTATGGCACTGAGTTGTGGTAGAAGGGGGAAGGGAAGCCTGGGATGAGTAGCGGAGCGGGGGAGCTGCAAAAGCTGGTCAACCATGAGGCGCGGGCAGTCACAGGATGCTTCCGAACAACGAACCTGGGTGCACTAGCGATGGAATCTGGGGTGAGGCCGGCAACAGCTCAGCTAAACAACAGGCAGAGACGATTCGCAACCCGGCTGCTTAGCCTCCCAGTGGGCAGCGAAGCCAGGGGAATCGTGGGCGCCCAATCAGCTATGGGAAGAAGACTGGAAGCATCAATAGGGTACTCAGGAAGGACGGAGGAAACCAAGATGACGAGCAGACCAGAGAAGATGGAAGCAGTCAGGATAGTCGAAGATCGGGAAAGGGCAATAGAAGAGGCCAAAAATGACAGCGAGGGCCTAACCATCTTTACCGACGGATCGAGACTCGAAAGCGGAGCGACCGGATACGCGGTGACATGGAAGGCAGGCAACCAGTGGAGAGGAGTGAAGACACACATGGGCTACAACCAGGAAGCCTTCGACGCGGAATGCGCAGCGCTGGCGAGAGCATTGGAAGTGGCGGAGAGGAGGCGAACAGGGCCGAAGGCGGTCACCATCTTCACCGATTCGCAGGCAGCGATGGCCAGGATCGCGTCAGAGGAACCGGGCCCCGCCCAACAGTACGCCCGGCAGGCGAGGAAATGGATAGCGAAGCTGAGAGAGAGGGACAGCAAGGTCCGTGTTGAATTTCGGTGGTGTCCGGCCCACAGCGGAGTTGCAGGGAATGAGGAAGCAGATAAATGGGCAAAACAGGCGGCTGAGGAGCCGGATGCGCGAGGGGTCGAATGGTTGGGCTATAAGGATAGATACGGGGTGGCGGCTGATGCCACTCCCCAGATCACTAGCCAGCGTGAAGCGGGAGATCTCGGAGAGAAAGTCACTTAATGACTGAAGTAACCACAAGGTAATCCCGATCGTTTGTAACGTCCTCTCTTCCGCATCGCTGATCCACGTTGTTACGGGTTGCAGAACCGCACTATTACGCACTGCTGGCTTATAATACTGCTCAAACGCACTGCTGACCTGTGTTCGTACGCATTGCAGCCCTACACCTGTAAGCGCTGCTCGCCTGCCGCCAGTACCGCTGACCATTATTCGTACGCGTTGTGGAACCACACTGTTATGTAGTATCGCTGGCCTACTTTCGTACTTGCTGCATATCTCCACTCGTTTCTGCTGGCCTACGCTTGTACGCGTTGCCTAACCGCCTATTACGCATTGCAGGCCTGCTACTCGGACGCGCTACTCGCCAGTCCTCATTCTCCTCGCTGGTTTACTGCTCAAGCGCACTGCTGGCCTACGTTCGTACGTGTTGCAGAACCACCCCGGTTACGCATCGCTGGCCTACTACACGTACGTGCTCCTCGGCTGCCCTGATTTCCGCTGGCCAGCGCTCGCACGCGTTACCTCAGTGCCGTATTGCGCATTGCAGGCATACTGCTCGGACGCGTTGCCGTCAGTCCTCATCCCCACTGCCGGCCTACCGCCGGAACGCACCACTGGCGTACGTTCACACGCGTTGCGTAACCGCGCCGTTAGCATCGCTGTGCTCGTACGCACTGCTCGTCTGCCCTTATCCTCCTGGCTGGCGGACTGCTCGATCGAACGCATCGCTAACCTACGTTCGTACGCATGACTAGTGGGGCAAGATTGCGGCGGAGGAGCCAGACGCCCGCGAGGTGGAATGGCTGAGTTACTTGAACCGGACCGAGGCACGTGCAATGCCGATCCCAAGCTTGCACACCTCAAGCGGGAGATCTTCGAGAAGAAGTGGACGGAGGCGCGACGTTGGGGCCGGGAGCCGGACCTCCAAGACGAAATACAGGGTGCCGAATAGCCAACTTCCTTGATACGCTCTGCATCTTCTTGGGATAGGCCTGGGCGGAGGGCAAAGGGGAGCTTGTAACGTGCCGCCACCGCACAGACAGCAGACGGGAAAATCGGACAAAATGTACGCCGCCATAGTCTAGATAGGCTGCATGTGAGTATGATTGAGCAAACAAACGTTCGTACGCATGAAGCTGCCGGTGAGTTCTTGCTAAATTGGTCGCATGTTGCTTAGCGCCGGTATCTTCCGTCCCACTGCCAACCAAGATCGCGAGCTATGTATGTATGTAACTAAGTCATAAGTCGCGTTCGCTGTACTACACAGTAGTCTAAACAAGCTTAGATATCTACCATGGATATCACCTCGCTTATCGTTATACGCGGCCCCTGCACGCAGCAAACTCACTCCACATCACGTTCTACATACGGGTGCGGGAGGACAGCTGGCAGTCGCGCGGTGAGGACGAGGGACGAGCGACCGGCAAGCGCGCAACAATGGACAAGACGTGGAACCGGTTGGGCGGACGAGCTAGTGGCCGAGCGGGTGAGGCGAGCGACCTGGTAATAACAAGGGCAAGGCAGGCGATCCAGCGAATGAGTGAGTGGATGAGGCGGGTGTTCTAGCGGGCGATCCCAGACGTGATATTCGCATGCGACCTAGGTAGATCATGGCGAAGACATGTCCGGTCCGTTTCCTGTCCGCAGTCGGCCGAGGCGGAGAAGGACCGACCAGGGCTCACCATGTTCACTGATGGGTCACGGCTCGACAGCGGTGCGGCAGGTTACTCTGTGGTATGAAAGAGGGGCTAGACCTGGGTGAGTATCAAAACTCACATGGGCTGCAACCAGGAGGCCTATGATGCAGAGTGTGCTGCTCTCGCAAGGGCGCTGGAATCGGCTTCACGAAGACAGACAACGCCGGAGCGAATCACGATCTTCACGGACGCCCAAGCAGCCATCAGGCGGATGGCTCCAGAGGAGCCTGGCCCCGGCCAGCAGTACGCGCTCCAGACCAGGAAGCACATTGCCACTCTGGGGAGGGCCAGGCCAGGCATCATTATTGAGATTCGGTAGTGTCCAGCGCACAAAGGGGTCGCCGGCAACGAGAAGGCCGACGAGTGGGCAAAGACTGCGGCGGAGGAGCCTGATGCCCGTGGGTGGAGACTCGAGAGCACCTCTTCAAGGTTTGTCCGGAGTGGAAGGCTCAGCAGACAATCCTGTGGACAGAGGTGCAGAAGGAGACCGGGAAATGGAAGAGCCGCTGGAAGGTCCGGGACCTTCTGGCCAATGAGAGATGCAGCCGGACAGTACTGGGCTTCCTATCTGCAACGACTGTGGGAAAGCTGGTGCCTCCCGGGGACGACGCGGGGAGTGAGGTGTCTGAGTGGGAGCTCCGGGAGCGCCGGGAGCGGGAAGAAGAGCGGAGGGCGGAGGCGGAGGAGCTGGGTGCCGCGGGAGATTGGGCGCCGTGGAGGAACAACCGCTGTTCTTACCCATGCCCTCCTTCATGGCATCCGCCGAAGATGAGAAGGGATAGGGGGACGGGCACGCCTTTCTCTTGTTCTCTCGCTGGACCGGAATCCTTTCCTTTGTAATTTCCTTGGTGCGCATCACATCGTCTGGGGACAGGCCTGGGCGGAGGGCGAAGGGGAGCTTGCAACGTGCCGCCATTGCGCGGACAGCGGACGGGATAACTGGATAAAAAGTGCGCCACCATAGTCTAGATAGGCTACATGCGAGTATGAATAAACAGAAGAAAAAACGGCAAAAGTCTTAAATGCCCTACTTTTTGGCCACTCAGTCTAATCTACCCTACTTTTGCAAAAAAGTCAAATATACCCTACTTTTGCCACCGGTAATTTTTGGTGTGGCGCAGCAGTGAAGTGCGCAGCGCCCTGCGCACCACAACTTGCCTATTTAACCGTCGACCTACAACTTGACTGCATATCTATTTGTGCATGCGATCTTCAAATTCATAGGAGAAGTGAACAGGAAATTAAATTCTGGGGGGTAAATCACAAGTCGAATGTACGCATCCGATCTCGTCACAGGTACTGCGACTGCGCCCCACATTATCACACTGTTTGCAGCCGTGTGGGACATTATCTGCAGCATCTCCAAGTCCACCTGCCATTGGATCACCGCGCGGATAGCGGACGGGAAAACTGGATAAAATGTACGCAGCCATAGTCTAGCTAGGCTAAATACGAGTATGAATAAACAAAAAAAAACCTGCCATTACATTCGTCTTGTCTAATTGTCCCTGTCTGTGTTGCGCACATCCTTTTCGCAGTCTCTTCTTCGGACTTCCTCGGGTGCTGCAGAATGGGTGGATAGCGGTGGGTATCCCCGACTATTGGAGAAAGAAGTCAAGCATTCACTCGTTTGCATTGATGGTATTGGAGTCGAAGCTATGTTCGTGGGTTTTGGGTGTCGATCGAGGGTTTTTAAAGTTGTCAGTGCTTTGCGTTGCTGCACCACACCAACAATTACCAGTGGCAAAAGTAGGGTATATTTGACTTTTTTTGCAAAAGTAGGGTAGATTAGACTGAGTGGCCAAAAAGTAGGGCATTTTAGACTTTTGCCGAAAAAAAAAACCTGTCCGCGGTCCGCAAGTGGAGGCTCGTCGCAAGCTCCCCTCTACCCTTCACCCAGGGCTGTCCCAAGAAGATATGACGCGCACCAAAGAGATCACAAAAGAGAATGATTTGACGAAAAGACAAAAGAAAACGTGACCCACCCCCTGACCCTCGTCTGCCGATGACATGAAGGAGGGTGTGGGAGGGAGCAGAGGTTGCTCCTCCTCGACGCCCAGATCCTCCGCCTCCGCCCTCCTCTCCTCCTCACGCTCCCTTCGCTCTCGGAGCTCCCAATACGCCGCCTCCCTCCCTGTGTCTTCCTAAGCCGGCACTCGCCTTCCCACATCCGTGGGGAATCGGAAGTCCAGTACCGCCTGGCTGCAACTGCCCAGGAAGGCGTCGGGCGGCGCGGGCGAGTAACGGAGATTCGATAGCAGCCGCGATGGCCACCAGGAGGGCAGCAGCTGGAGCCGCGACATCGACCGTAGGGACGTCCTACCTAAGGGACTGCAGAATGTCGCGCGAGCCGACATCGAACGGAACTCCGAATGATCCACCGAATGATCCACTGAACGAGACGAGCGAAACGAACAAGCCATCGGGAAGGAGATGGAAGGAAAAGCAAGGAGTTGGAATAGGAGCGGGATTGTCTCAAGAGGCTCGGCCCCGACAAACAACAGCACAAGTATGAAAACGCTTTATCGTCGGAGGGCCAGGGTGGTATTGCTGCACCCCCGATTGTCAGGAGACCATCCGAATCCTCGCCTTCGGCACCCGATGTTATGGCGATCGACTCGGGCTTCGCCGGCGCAAGAGACGAACGACGGTGAGGTGTGAACGCACAAATACGGTGAACGCGTCTCTTACCTTATCTCACTCGGTCAACTGAACCAACAACCAAGCAGAGCCACACGTGCGATCTGACGAGCTGACCTGCATTGCCGTGCGACACCGGCTAGATTTTCTTCCTCCTCCCGTCCTGATAAGAGGTCCCCCCCCGATAAATGCCACTATATCTATACTAGGTTTGGCACGCTAGTGCGTATACATAACAAGTAGCGCGCCGAGCTTTTTCGAACGTCATCAGCCCTTCCCACCAACTACACGGTCTTCACCGCCTGAAGGCTACCAATCACCAACAACCAAGCACCAGGTTCTGAGTAACCAGGAGATATCCCCACGGCGATTCTCTCGCGGACTTCCTTATAGCCAGCTGCGGATACACCTCGAATCCCCAGCATACGTTCACCGGTTATATTCACCCCAGGCCTCGGAAACATCCAATTGCTGTGGTCCCTCGCTGGGTTTCTTCGTTTTCCAGAGCCAAGCGGTGCAGGACAGTTGAGTTTAAGCCGAGAGAATTTTTCTGGCCAGAATACGGGCGGGTGGACGATGGGAATGGCGGACAACGGAACCCTACACGTGTGGAACAATACCTATCAATCTAGACGATATCACGGGAACTAGCACAGTGGGAGGAATGAGGGTTATGATTAGATGTGTCGGGGCTGCTTGGAGGAGGTTCTGTCGGGATAAGAGGGAGGTTATCATTCGAAGCTTCTGTTCCATTGACGCGTCGCTAACTATCGATGGGTCATCTGACGGCGAAATATCATAATCCAACAAAGGGCTACCGACTCCCCACCTGATGCCTGCTCTGAAGGACTGGAAGACTCGAGGAGCACCTCCTCCAGCCAAAGGTACAATGAGTACCAGCGGCGACACCTTAGAAGTCGCATCATCGGACAACGAACTAGATGATCAAGGTTTGCCATCAGCATCTGATACAACTCGAGGTAAACCTAGGATATGCAACGTGTCCGCCATAGCATGGCGGGCTGTGTGAGTCGGGGACGTGGCCATGGCAAGAACCTAGCCTATAGCCTTCCACCACTGGAGCCATAGGTAGCGACTCACTCTCAGCCAGCAAGAGGGGAAGTGTTGCAATATCTCACTCGTTCAGCTTTGTCACGTTGCTTTGTCATGTGTAGGACCACGTCATATGACCTTTCACTTTTCCAGCCTTTCTCTCTAAGACTAGACAATACACACAAGAATTTATCGTTCCATCAAACCTCCATTATAATGTTGACAATTTCGGCCGAACGAAAAACGAGTGATATTACGGTATGCATACCTATGGTGGGACTCGTGATCGCGACGTGACAGTCTGTGAAGTGGGCATTCAAAAATTTCCCACTACATCCGTCATCTGGCTGATTCCTACACGGCGACTGCAATCATTCACGGCGTTCGATTTCACTAAGAGTTTATGCACACGGGTCTCTTCACGATGGTGTTCAATTCGTGTTCTAGCAGTCTGGACAACAGCTCCCACTAATCGAACGTAATCTTCTTCCCGGCCGGCTTCGCCATCGCCGCCGCCACAGCCGCTTGTTTCTCCTTGGCCTTTCTCGCGGCCTCCCAGGACGGATGCAAAGGCCCCTCGACAGGCTTCCCCTTCTTCCTTTCTGCCTCCCTCCGCTCCCGTCTAGCCTTCTTCTCGGCCTCTTCCTCAGCCTGCTTCTGCACGTGGTTCGCATGTCGCCCGAACTTCTTCTCCCAGAGCGCCCGTCGCGCCTGCTGGCCCATCCGGTTCTTTCGCTCTTTCTTTTCAGGCGGCCCGCGCTTTTTCTGACAGTTATTCTTGTACCAGTCCGCGTCCGGGTCCGAGTCTCCGCCGGAAACGTAGCCAGCCATCAGCGAAGGAAGGAATTGTGAGGTTTCCGGTGGTGCGGACTTTTTCTCCTTTGCGGATGCGGGCTTCGCGGTGGCAGTTTTTGCGGTCTTGGTTGCTTTTGGCAGCGCCGCTGATATCGATTCTTCATCATCTTGGTCGTCTTCGTCTATATCAGACCCACCAGACCACTCATCACCCGTCCTCTCAAGCTCATTTGCATCACCAGTGACATCGTCGTCTCCCTCATCGCCTTCGTCTTCCTCATCCGAAGCACCGACGCGCTCCTCGAACTCGTCAAAATCTTTGGCGTTGGGATCCATAAGTCGCTCCCATATGGTGTCTTCGTCCATATCCTCGATGACGGCGGCATTCGCACGCGCTTTCCGGACTGGTGGCTGTGCAGTTCCCTCGCCCGAGAATCCTGCAAACTCCTCGGTCTCGACGAGACGAAGCCCGTCGCTCGGCTCAACATCGTGCCCTCCCCCCTCCTCCTCCTCCTTCTCCTCCTCCTCCTTCTTCCCCTCCCCTGCCTGATCCGCCGCACCCTCTCCCTGGAGCCCCATTGCTACCTCCACCGTATCAACAACCACAGTAACCACCTCTTTCATCGTTGCGCTGCCAAACAATCTCGCAACAACATTCGAGCGAGCTTTGTCCCCTCCGTCTGACGCGCCGGGGATAACCAAAGTCCTCGGCCACAGAAGCGACATGACTGTGCGCTTCCGTTTCCCGAATGTCCTCAAAATGTGCTCACTAGCCAGTGTATTCAACTCCTTTGCAGAGAACGCTTTGCACACGGCGAGCTCAGCCTCGAGTTTCGTCACCAAGGCATTGTCTTTCCCTGCGCTATCCACCAAGTCAGTCCACCACTCCCTTCCCTGTATGCGGAAGAGAGTGCCCTACCGTGCTGACTTGATACGCCGCAGTAGTTTCCGATTCTCGAAACCCCGCACTTTCTTCAGCGCACGGAAGACATTCCTTTTCCCGGTGTCGATGCTGGCCAGGACGGCGCGGTGGATTCCCTCGATCGCGCGCGGCGGGAGGAGGGAGGGGTCGATGACGGACGGCTTGCTGCGGGCATGGACGCGCTTCTTTTTGGCAGGGCCATTGCTATTGCCGCCGCCTGGGGAGGGGTTCTTGCGTTTTGCTGCCATTACGCGTGCTGGTCGGTGTTCATGTTCCACGTGAAGGAATTGGTTGGCAGGGACGGAAGATACCGGCGCTAAGCCTCATGCGGCCGATTCGCCAGGATTCTTATCCTGCTCCGTCGATGGCTTCCTCACTGAGCCGCCCACTTCTGCCGCACTGCACACTCCCCACCCACCCGAAGTCCGCAGAGCCCGCGTGCGGCGCTGCCACCCCCCAGCGTCGGGCCCTCTCGGCTCCCACAGCAACGGCGCAGTGGCGGTCCCGTCCGCAGTGCGTGCTGCGGGTGGGATTCGTCCGGTGCTCTTGCCTGAACGGACTTCATTCGGACGCCCAAACGGAACCAGCGGCATGCGGTCAGAGCATGTAAACGCTTTAGCGTCGGAGATGACCAGCAGGCGCAAGGTTATACCGTTGCACCCCCGACTATCAGGACGCCAACCGCATCACCGACTTTGGCACCCAATTACGGTGATGAACTCTGGGCTTTACCCGTACGACGGTAAGGTGCAAACGCACGGAATCTGGTGTATGTGTCATTTATCTTATCTCATATGGTCAAGCGAACTGATAACTAAGCAGTCGAACGAGCCACACGAACGAACGACCCGACGCGCCGAGCCGCGCGACTCGGGCGAGCCGCCGGGCCGCGCACGCACCAGGGCGAACGAGCAGCCAAGCAATAGGCACGCGTCAAAACGGACCGGCTGTCCAAGGAGTGAGTTTTTCAACCTCAGGTTTAGAGGTGATCATGATGGGAAGAGCGACGTGATGAGATGGATGGCGATGGGCAAGATTGCTGTGAGGGCAGTGTCAAATATGACGCGTCTAGGGCGACGGTTGTCTTCGTGACGTGTTTGGCACAGCTCTCAGATTGTCGTAAACGATTGTCGGAAACAGTGGGAACTAGCCAATTCCATGTGACGCGGATGCGATGAGAAAGATAGGTGGTTTTTTTTTGTTTTATCATACTCGCATGAAGCCTATCTAGACTATGGCGGCGTACATTTTTTGACCGTTTCCCCGCCGCTGTCCGCGCGATGGCGGCACGTTGCAAGCTTTCCTTTGCCATCCGCCC
>Ga0307508_10004486_pt1 | contig 13622 bp, 12 predicted proteins | sample 9_EM_MG_FD_203089 | JGI IMG/M metagenome (GOLD analysis project Ga0307508, IMG submission 203089) | Populus trichocarpa ectomycorrhiza microbial communities from riparian zone in the Pacific Northwest, United States - 9_EM | ecosystem: Host-associated > Plants > Roots > Unclassified | place... | reverse complement strand
CATATGCGTCATTTCGGGCACGTCGCCCCTGAGGTGCGTCAGCGCCTCTTCCACCAGGAGCCCTGCGAGTTCACCGCGGACTCCCCGTCCCGGCTGCTCTCCGCGGCCCTGGGAGCCACGCTCTACAGTCCGGCCACGCGGCCGCGGCTCGCCGACGACATCGTCAAGCAGGCTGGACTCGGCGTGGTCTCGATGGTGCTGTGCCTGGAAGACTCGATCGGTGACGAGGACGTCGCCGAGGGCGAGGAGAACCTCGTCCGGCAGTTCACGGACCTCGCGGACCGGCAGGTCGACCTGCCCCTGCTCTTCATCCGGGTCCGTTTCCCCGAGCAGATCCCCGATCTCGTACGACGGCTCGGTCCCGCCGTCCGGCTGCTGTCCGGATTCGTGCTCCCGAAGTTCACCGAGGAGCGCGGCATCCCCTTCCTGGAGGCCCTCGCGAGCGCCGAGGCCGCCAGCGGGCGCCGGCTGTTCGCCATGCCCGTCCTGGAGTCGCCGGAGCTGCTGTACCGGGAGACGCGCGTAGAGACCCTGGAGGGCATCTCCCGCGCGGTCGACAAGTACCGCGAGCGGGTCCTCGCGGTCCGGCTCGGTGTCACCGACTTCTGCTCCTCCTACGGCCTGCGCCGCGCCCCCGACATGACCGCCTGGGACGTCCAGATCATCGCCTCGGTCATCGCCGACGTGGTGAACATGCTGGGCCGCGCCGACGGCACCGGCTTCACGGTCACCGGCCCTGTGTGGGAGTACTTCCGGGTCCAGGAGCGCATGTTCAAGCCCCAGCTGCGCCGCAGCCCCTTCCTGGAGGGGCAGGCCGAGGAGCTGCGCGAGGCGCTCATCGAGCACGCCATGGACGGGCTGCTGCGCGAGATCACCCTCGACCAGGCCAACGGCCTGCTCGGCAAGACCTGCATCCACCCCTCCCACGTCCTGCCCGTGCACGCGCTGTCCGTGGTCAGCCACGAGGAGTTCAGCGACGCGCAGGACATCCTGCGGCCCGAGCGCGGCGGCGGGGGCGTGCTGAGGTCGCAGTACACGAACAAGATGAACGAGGTGAAGCCGCACCGCGCCTGGGCCGAGCGCACCCTGCTGCGCGCGGAGGTCTTCGGGGTGGCCAACGAGGACATCGGCTTCGTGGAGCTGCTCGCGGCCGGGATACCCGGCTGATCATTTGTGGACACCAAGGGACGCATGAACAAGGCAGTGAACGACGGGGTACCGGGCCGAGTCTGGTCGGGGACGTGGGTCGCCGAGCGGCTCGGCGTCGAACTCGTGGGCGACCACCAGCTGACCGACCTGCTGGGGCTCGCCCTGCGGCGCAACCCCAAGCGGGCCCATCTGCTGGTGTCCAACGTGCTCGGCAAGCACGTACCGCAGTCACCGTCGGTGGTGTACGGCCAGGGCCTCGCACTGGGCCGCCGGGTCCGTGAACTGCTCGGCGACGAGGAGGCGGCCCGGGCGGTCGTCCTGGGCTACGCGGAGACGGCCACGGGCCTCGGCCACTCCGTCGCCGACGGCATCGCTCTCGCCCCCTACCTCCACTCCACCCGCCGCCCCGTCCCCGGCGTCGCCACGGCCGGCGGCTTCGAGGAGTCCCACTCCCACGCCACGTCCCACCTGCTCCTCCCCGAGAACCCGGCCCTCCTCGCGGGCGACGGCCCCCTGGTCCTGGTCGACGACGAGTTCTCCACGGGCAACACGGTCCTGAACACGATCCGGGATCTCCACGCGCGCTATCCGAGGGGGCGCTATGTCGTGGTCGCCCTGGTCGACATGCGGTCGGAGGCGGACGCCGGTCGCCTGGACGAGTTCGCAAGGGAGATAGGCGCTCGCGTAGACCTGGTCGCGGCGGCCTCGGGCACCGTATGCCTGCCGGAGGGCGTCCTGGAAAAGGGCCAGGAACTTGTAACGAGGTACGAGGATGCCCACCCAGGGGCGCGGGGAACTGCGCGACCAGCCCCCACAGGCCCGCACCCGGCGATCAACCGTGTAGACCTGTTGTGGCCCCGAGACCTCCCCGACGGAGCCCGCCACGGCTTCACCCCCACGCACCGAATACGCCTGGAGACCGCCCTCCCCGCAATGGCCGCCCGCCTGGCAGAGGCACTGCCCGCCAAGGCGAACCGCGTTCACATCCTCGGCTTCGAAGAGCTGATGTACGCCCCCCTCCGACTCGCCCGCGAACTCGAACAGGTCGCTGAGGGCGTCGAGGTGACCTACTCCACCACCACCCGCTCACCCGTGCTCGCCGTCGACGACCCCGGTTACGCGATCCGCACCCGCCTGACCTTCCCGGCCCACGACCACCCCGCCGACGGCCCGGGCGACCGCTACGCCTACAACGTCGCCGGCGCCCGCTTCGACGCCGTGATCGCCGTGATCGACGACACCGCCGACACCCCCGAACTGCACGCCCCCGACGGCCTCCTCGCGCAGCTGACCGCGCACACCCCGCACACCCTCCTCGCGGTCGTCCCCAGCTACACCCCCGAAAGGCCCCCCATGCTCCCCGCCCCTCTCCGCGGTCCCGCCTTCTCCTCCTACGCCCCCGAGGACGTCGGCTGGCTGCTCCAGGACCTCTCGGACGTGACGCTGGAGGCGCCGACCGAGGAGCGCGAGGAGGCCATCCAGAGCGGCGGCGCGCACTACGCGGAGTCGCTGCCGGTGGAGTACCAGCCGAGCGACCAGTACCAGGAGCTGTTCCGCACGGCCCTCCAGGAGTCCTCCGCGAGGCTCGCCCAGGCCGTGGGCGCCGTGACGGAGATCGTGCTCCAGGAGCGCACCCCGCGCCCGGTCCTCGTCTCCCTCGCCCGGGCCGGCACCCCCGTCGGCGTCCTCATGCGCCGCTGGGGCCGCTTCCGCCACGGTCTCGATCTGCCGCACTACGCCGTCTCGATCGTCCGCGGCCGCGGCATCGACGCCAACGCCCTGCGCTGGCTGGCCGAACACCACGACCCCGCCGATGTCGTGTTCGTCGACGGCTGGACCGGCAAGGGCGCGATCACCCGCGAACTGGCCGCCGCGATCGAGGAGTTCGAGGCCGGAGGCGGCGCCGTCGGATTCGACCCGGAGATCGCCGTACTCGCCGACCCGGGCTCGTGCGTGCGGACGTACGGCACCCGCGAGGACTTCCTCATCCCCTCCGCGTGTCTCAACTCCACGGTGTCCGGGCTGATTTCGCGCACGGTGCTGCGCGCGGACCTGGTCGGCCCGGACGACTTCCACGGCGCGAAGTTCTACCGCGAACTCGCCGGCGCCGATGTGTCGGTGGACTTCCTGGACGCGGTGGCCGCGCGCTTCCCCGAGGTCGTGGACGCAGTGGACGCGACGGCGAAGGAGCTGCTGGCCGGCGACCGGGAGCCGACCTGGGAGGGCTGGGCGGCCGTCGAACGCATCAGTGAGGAGTACGGCATCCACGACGTGAACCTCGTCAAGCCGGGCGTCGGCGAGACCACCCGGGTGCTGCTGCGCCGGGTGCCCTGGAAGATCCTGGCGCGGGCCGGGGCGGGCGCCGACCTGGAGCACGTACGCCTGTTGGCCGAGCAGAGAGGTGTCCCGGTGGAAGAGGTCGCCGAACTCCCGTACACCTGCGTGGGGTTGATCCACCCCAGGTACACGCGGGGCGCGACGGGCGCCGACGGCAAGTCGGTGACGGTCTGATGCAGACGCATCCTCAGGCCCAGCCCCAGGCTCCGGTGCTTGTCGCGAGCGACCTCGACCGTACGCTCATCTACTCCGCCGCCGCCCTCGCGCTGACCATGCCGGACGCGCGGGCGCCCCGGCTGCTCTGCGTCGAGGTGCACGAGAGCAGGCCGCTGTCGTACATGACGGAGACGGCGGCCGGACTGCTCACGGAGCTCGGGGACGCGGCGGTCTTCGTGCCGACGACGACCCGCACCCGCAAGCAGTACCAGCGCATCAACCTCCCCGGCCCCGCGCCGACTTACGCGATCTGCGCGAACGGCGGCCACCTGCTGGTCGACGGCGTGACCGACCTCGACTGGCACGCGCGGGTCACGGCCCGGCTGGCCGAGGAGTGCGCGCCGCTGGAGGAGGTCCGCGCGCACCTGGAGGCGACGGCCGACCCGCTCTGGGTGCGCAAGCACCGGATCGCCGAGGACCTCTTCGTCTACCTCGTCGTCGAGCGCGAACTGCTGCCCGAGGACTGGGTCAAGGAACTCGCGGTGTGGGCCGAGAACCGCGGCTGGACGGTCTCCCTCCAGGGCCGCAAGATCTACGCCGTTCCCAAGCCGCTCACCAAGAGCGCGGCCATGCGCGAGGTGGCCCGCCGCACGGGGGCCTCCCTGACCCTGGCCGCCGGCGACTCCCTCCTCGACGCCGACCTGTTGCTGGCCGCCGACCAGGGCTGGCGCCCGGGCCACGGTGAACTGGCCGACGAGGGCTTCACCGCCCCGGCGATCAGCGCGCTGCCGGAGCGCGGGGTGCTGGCGGGGGAGCGGATCCTGCGGGAGTTCCTCAGGACGGTTCGGACACCTCGGTAGACGCCGGTCGCCGCAGCAGTCGTACGGCGACGAAGGCCGCGACCGCCAGGGCGGCCGCCGCGAGGACCACCTTCGAGTAGGCGGACACGAGGTCGGTGACCTGGGCCCAGTTGGCGCCCAGGGCGTGGCCCGCGAGGACGAACGCCGTGTTCCACAGGGCGCTGCCCAGGGTGGTCAGCGTCAGGAACACGGGCAGCGGCATGCGTTCGACGCCGGCCGGGACGGAGACGAGGCTGCGGAAGACCGGGATCATCCGGCCGAAGAACACGGCCTTGGTGCCGTGCCGCAGGAACCAGGCCTCGGTCCTCTCGATGTCCGAGATCTTGACGAGGGGCAGCCGGGCCGCGAGTGCCACCGTGCGGTCGCGGCCGAGCAGCGCGCCGACGCCGTAGAGCGCGAGGGCGCCGATCACCGAGCCCGCCGTGGTCCACAGCAGCACGGCGACCAGGCTCATCCGGCCGGTGCTCGCCGCGAAGCCCGCGAGCGGCAGGATCGCCTCGCTCGGGATCGGCGGGAAGAGGTTCTCCAGGGCGATGGCGACCCCGGCGCCGGGCGCGCCCAGCGTGTCCATGAGGCCGTTGACCCACTCGATGGCTGACATGGGCCCACGCTAGGGAGGCGGACCTGAAGCCAGCCTGAAGAGCGGCTTCGCGCAGGTCAGCCGCAGCAGCCCCCGCCGCAGCAGCCGCCGCCACCGCCTGACTGGGGTGCGGGGGCCGACGCGGACGCCGAGCCGCCCATCGCCACCGTCGACAGCAGCTTCACCGTGTCGTCGTGGCCGGCCGGGCAGTCGGCGGGGGCGGAGGACTGGGCCATCGGGCGGCTCAGTTCGAAGGTGTCGCCGCAGGTCCGGCAGCGGTACTCGTAACGAGGCATGAGCACAGGTTAGCCGTGCCCGCTCCCGCGCTCCTCACGGATCTGGGAGACCACCCGCGCCACCGTCTGCCGTACCGCTTCCGTCTCGGTCAGGAAGTGCCAGTAGTCCGGGTGGCGGCCCTCCAGGGTGCCGATCGCCCGGTCCAGGCGGGCCACCGAGTCGTCCAGGGGCCGTGCGTGCCGCGGGTCGGGGGTGTTGCGGCCGCTCATGGCGAGGCGCTGGGCGTCCCGGACGGCGAAGCGGGTGCGGTCGATCTCCTGCTGGGGGTCCTTCTGTACGGCGTTCAGCCGCCGCAGCCGGTCGCCGGCCGCCGAGACGGACTCGTCGGTCGTGTTGAGCAGCGCGCGGACCGTGGAGAGCAGGGCGGCCGCGTCCGGCCAGCGCTGTTCGTCGCGGGCCGCGCGGGCCTCGCGCAGCTTCCGCTCGGCCTGCCGTACGTTCTCCGCGGCCTGGTCCGGGACGTGCTGGAGGTCCTGCCAGCAGGCGGCCGTGAACCGGCGGCGCAGTTCGCTGAGCACCGGATCGACCTGGCCCGCGCGCGTGGTGAGGGCCTCGGCTCGGGTGCGCAGGGAGACCAGCCGGTGGTCGATCTCCGCGGCCCGCTCCGGCAGCCGCTCGGACTCGACCCGGACCGACTCGGCCTCCCGGGACACCCGCTCGGCCCGCTCCAGCGTCTCCGGCACACCGTGCTGCCCGGCGCCCTGGTTCAGCTTGGTCAGCTCGGGCCCGAGGGCGGCGAGCCGGGCCGCGAGGTCGTCCGCCTTCAGCCCCGACTCCCGTACGGCGTCCAGGGCGTTGGAGGCGGCCAGCAGCCCCTGCCGGGCCCGCTCGACGGCCGGGGCGAGGCGGGCGAGCTGGGTCTCGGCCTTGCCGAGCAACGGGCCGAGGCTGTCGCCGAAACGGTCCAGCTCCCGCTTGACGTTGCCGAGGTCGTCCTTGGCCCGGGTGAGCTCGGTGCGCGCGTGGGCGGCGGCCGAGGCCTCCAGGTCGTCCCGGTCGAGGTCATGGGCGTCGACGGCCTCGATGTAGCGGTGGCTGGCCTCGTCGATCCGCCCGCTGACCGCCGCGAAGTCGGCGACCGCCCGCCGGGCGGCGGGGGAGTCGTCGACGGCCGTGATGGTCTCTATCGAGATCCGCAGATCCCGCTGGGCGGTGTCCAGCTCGTAGAACGCGGCCGCCGCCGCGTCCTTCGCGGCCTGAGCCTCGGCCCGCTGGCTCTCCGAGCGCCCGCCGAACCAGCGCCGGGTGCCGCCGCCGGCGAACGCGGCCGGCAGCGCCAGGGCGGCGAGCAGCGGCAGACCGACGAGGGTGAGGGTGTCCCTGAGCGCCTGGCGGTGTGCGCGCGGCATCGACGGCGACGAGTACGGCTGCGGTGGTGTCGCCGTCACATCCCTCTCCCGTGCTGTGTCCGTCCTGGCGGTGCCCGGTGTCATTCTCCCACCGGTAAAGGACGAACACACGCGCCGGTTAGTTCGCGGTTCGCACCGTGACCTTCCCGTCTCCGCTCTGGGCGGACACGACGTGGTCGCTGGAGTCGGACCGGGGCACCGAGACGTCGACGCCGCCGTCACCGGTCCTGGTGTCCACGCGGTAGGTGGCCTTCGGCACCTCGATGGTCACGGAGCCGTCGCCGCTGCGGGTCTCCACCCGGTCCGGTACGGCGCCGAGTTCGAGGTGCACCGAGCCGTCGCCGGTCCGGGTGCCGATCTGGCGGGAGGTGACGTCCGCGCGGATGGAGCCGTCGCCGGTGCGCAGCTTCAGGGGCCCGCTGGAGTCGGTGACCCGGACGGAACCGTCGCCCGTACGGATGTCGAGGGGCTGGGTGAAGCCCCGCGCCCGCACACTGCCGTCCCCGTCCTGGACCTTCACGGTGATGTCCCGGGGCACCTCGATCCGGTGCTTGGCCGCGCAGTCGGCGACCATGCCGGTGCACTTCATCCGCAGCACCAGCCGGTCGTCCTTCATCGACCAGGTCACCTTGGGGTCCTTGCCCATGGCGACCGATCCCTGGAACCAGCGGGTGACCTCGATCGTGCCGGACTTGGCGGAATCGGTGGCGACGATCTCCAGCGCCGAGTCGTCGGAGTCGACGGTGAGGGTGCGGCCCTCAAGCGCGAAGGACCGGTGGTCGGGGGTCTTGTCGTCCCCGGCGGAGGCACCGCAGGCGGTGGCCCCCGCGACGACGAGCGCGACGACCCCGGCCGCGGTGGCGGCACGTACGGGAACGGAACGGACCATGTCGATCTCCCCCTGATCTAGCCCTGGGCGGGCGGTCGCGGGCACTCCGCGACCCTGCTTCGACCCTAGGGATCCGGGCTCCCGCCGGGGATCCGGGCCGCTCCCGGATCCGGGGTGGGGTTTTCCCCCGTATCAACCCTGAGACCGTCGGTCCCCGCACTAAGGGTTTGCAGGACAGGGCCCCGGGCAAGGTAGTCTGTCGACTCGTCCTGGGCGCGTAGCTCAGTGGTAGAGCGCCGCCCTTACAAGGCGGATGTCGGCGGTTCGAAACCGTCCGCGCCCACTCCAGGAGAAGACCCCGGCCGATGACGGCCGGGGTCTTCGGCGTTCTCCCGGGTTCTCCCGGAGGCTCCCGGGGTCTCCCGGTTTCTTCAGGCCTCCTTCGTGTGCTTCAGCTTCGCGCGCGCGTCCACGCGTTGGGCCGTCGCCACGTCCGTCCAGAAGCGGTGGGTGGTGACGAAGACCGCGAGTTCGTGCTCGCGCTGCCGGAGCTTCTCCACCTCGGCCTGTTCGTCGGGGGTCCAGCCGGGCGAGGCGGGGCGCTCCAGCTTGCGCCAGCCGTTGTCGTCGCTGAAGCCGTCCAGGGGTGCGACCGACCAGGGGAGCCGTTTGAGCAGGACCGACAGCTCGGCCCGGACCTGATGCAGCTCCTCCTGACCGGCGAGGAGGTCACTCGGGAAGTCGTAGGTCTCGGCCACACGGCAATGGTACGCCTGTTCGATTTTGGGTTGCGAGTGTCTTCGGAGGGTTCATGCGAACGGGTCACCGTTTCAGTCCGTCACCGTCGGCCGCCGAACTCCCAGGCGTGGACCTCCACATGCGCGTACCGGTCCGGGGCCAGGGCGGCGCGTGCATGGTCCGGGGACGGGGACCGGACCAGTGCCGCCGTGCCCAGCCAGTGGGTGCCGTCGTCGGACAGCAGCGGCCCGAACGCGATCAGTTCGTCCCGGTCGGGCGGTACGGCGGGGCCGTCGGCCCCTTCCGGGCCGAGACCGAGCACCAGGTACCGGTCGCTCCCGGTACGGCCGCCCGGGAAGTCCCACATGGTGCGGCCCAGCAGGTTCCGCCACCGGCGCAGCAGCACGTCCCGGTACATGCCCGCCTGGTAGCCCGGCTCGTCGAAGGCGAACGCGCGGGCGGCGGCGGGATCGGGCAGATCGACGACGTGCACGCTGCCGGTGGGCGTCTCACCGTCGTCCGCGAAGGTCGGCCCACGGGCGATCAGCTCCGCCTCGTACCCGTCCATGTAGGACCAGTGCGCTTCCAGCAGTTCGTGGCGCAACGCCAGGGAGCCGGGCCGGTCACGGTGGTAGCAGAAGAACTCCATGACCCCGGAGCCTGGTCCACCGCGGGGCGCCGGTTCAACGGATTTGTGTGGTCGCCAACTCCGCGAGCATGGGGGCCAGGTGGGTCGCGAGTGCCGGGCGGGAGTGTTCGAGCTCGGCCGTGGCGGCGGCGATGGTGGCGCTCAGGGCGCGGTGGAGTTCCGGGGCGGTGAGTGAGCGTACGAGGGTCGGCTCCAGGCGGGCCGACAGGTCGTCGGGCAGGAGGTGGGCGCCCTTCGCGTGCGCGTGCGGATGGCCGAGGCGCAGACAGGCCAGGGTGATCACGTGGTCGCGCAGGGCGCTGATCCAGTGCTCGGCCTGCCACCAGCGGGCGCGCTCCACGCACACGCGTGCGTGGAGCGCGTGATGCCAGACGAGCCCGACCAGGGTGTCGGTGTCCGGGGGAGCGAAGGGTTCGAGCGCTCGGGTCCGGCCGAAGAGCGTCCGCCACTGTGGGCCGCGCGGGCCGAACTCGGTCTCCGGGGCGAAGGTCAGGTCGATCTCCAGCCAGCCGGGGAGCAGGAACACGCGGATGAGGCTCGCCCCGACGGGCAGGTCCCAATGGTGCCGGGCGCCGAGATCGTCGTAGAGCCAGGCGGTCCAGGTGGTGAGGGTCGGTGTGAGGTCGCCGCGGACGGCCAGGACCAGGTCGGTGTCGGACCAGCGGTCGCCCTCGCCGACGGCGTAGGAGCCGGTGAAAGCCGCGCCCGCTACGGTGTCGTCGGCTTCCGCGCGGGCGAGCAACCGCTCGCGCAGCCGGTCCCGTTCCTCGACCGTGAACATCGCGCGGCCCCTTTCGCCTTCGTCCAAGCGTCGTCGCCCTTTGTCCATGGACGGGCCCGCCGCCGGGGGCCGAGGGTCGGCCCATGAGCCACCACAGTCACATGACACAGCGGAGACGGATGCCGAGGGGGCTCCTCGCCCTGGCCGTCGGCGGGTTCGGCATCGGGCTGACCGAGTTCCTGATCGCGGGGCTGCTGCCGCAGGTGGCGTCGAGTTTCGCGGTGTCCGAGGCGGCAGCGGGCCGGTTGATCTCCGGATACGCGCTGAGTGTCGCGGTCGGCGCGATCGTCCTGACCGCGGCGACGGCACGGCTGCCCCGGAAACACGTCCTCGTCGGGCTGGTGGTCCTGTTCGTCATCGGGAACCTGCTGTCCGCGATCGCGCCGAACTACCCGGTGATGCTGCTCGGGCGGATCGTCGCGGCGCTGTGCCACGGTTCGTTCTTCGGCATCGGCTCACTGGTCGCGAGCGGTCTGGTCGTGCCGGAGCGGAGGTCCCGCGCGGTGGCCGTCATGTTCGCCGGGCTGACGGTCGCGAACGTGGCGGGAGTGCCGTTCGGCGCGCTGGTCGGTGAGCGGTGGGGGTGGCGGGCCGCCTTCTGGGCGGTCACCGCGATCGGCCTGGTCGCGCTCGCGGGAATCGTCGCCTTCGTGCCGGGCAGCGCCGGAGAGACGCCGACGCATCGCCTCGGCCTGCGCGCCCAGTTCGGCGCGTTCCGGTCCGGGCAGGTCTGGCTGACGCTCGCGGCCACCGCGCTCGGCTACGGCGGGATGTTCGGCGCCTTCAGCTATATCGCCTATACGTTCACCGAGGTCAGCGGCTTCTCCTCGACGGACGTCGCCTGGCTGCTCATGGTGTACGGCGTCGGCCTGGTCGTCGGGAACCTGATCGGTGGGCGGGCCGCCGACCACGACCGTGACCGCGCGCTGGTCCTGGCGCTGGCCGGTCTGACCGTCACCCTGGCCGCGTTCGGGCTGCTGGCCTCCAGCGCCCCGGCGTCGGTGATCCTGGTGTTCCTGATGGGCGTGTTCGGCTTCGCCGGCGTGCCCGGCATGATCACGCGCGTCACCGACTACGCCCAGGGCGCGGCACTGGCCGCCGGCGCCAACGTGTCCGCGTCCAACATCGGCAACGCCCTTGGCGCCTGGGCCGGAGGCCTCGCGATCACAGCGGGCCTCGGGTACACCGCGCCGCTGTACGTCGGCGCCGGTCTCGTCCTGGTCGCCGTCGTCGTCATGGTCGTCGCCGCGGGGCGGGTCTCCTACGGAGACGAAGGCATCCGGAGAGAGGCACGGCTGCCGTGAACGTCCGCTACCACCCGGTCACGGGCCGCTGACCTTGGGCAACGAGCCCAGCCAGTCGGTCAGATGGCGGTTGACCTGCTCGGGGCGCTCCTGCTGGATCCAGTGGCCGCAGCCTTCGAGGAGGTGGGTGGCGTGCAGGCCGGGGAGGGTGGTGGGGAAGGCGTCGATCGCGTCGGAGAGCCAGGTGGTGGAGGCGTCCAGGGTGCCGCCGAGGAAGAGGGAGGGCTGGGGGATCGGCGCTCCGGCGTGGGCGGCCAGGTCCTTCCAGTCCATGTCCAGCGCGCGGTAGCGGTTCAGGGCGCCGGTCAGGCCCGTGCGCTCGAACTCCCCGGCGTAGACGTCGAGATCGTCCTCGGTGAGCCAGGCCGGAAGGCGGTCGGCGGGGAAGCGGTCACGGAGTCGCCCGCCCGGAGCGACGAAGTGGGGGTCGGCCGCGGGCATCGTGTCGGCGGAGAGCGCGGCGTAGAAGCCGGCCAGCCAGCCGCGTACGTCCGGTTCGATCTCGCGCTCGGCCCGGCCGGGCTCCTGGAAGTAGGAGACGTAGAACTCCTCCTCCCCGCCGAGCTGTGCGAAGACCTCGCTGGGGCGCGGACCGCCGGGCGGGGTGTACGGCACGCTCAGCAGGCCGACCGCGCGGAAGACGTCCGGCCTGAGCAGCGCCGAGTGCGCGGCGATCGTGGCACCCCAGTCGTGCCCGACGACCACCGCGGAGCTCGCGCCCAGCGCCTCCACGACGGCCGCGTTGTCCTCCACCAGCGCGGTCATCCGGTACGCCGCCACCTCCTCCGGCTTCGAGGAACGGCCGTATCCGCGGACGTCCACGGCCACCGCGCGGTATCCGGCGGCGGCCAGCACCGGCAGCTGGTGGCGCCACGAGTACCAGGACTCGGGGAAGCCGTGCACCAGCAGGACCAGGGGTCCGCTGCCCTGCTCCACGAGGTGGATGCGGCCTGCGGGGCCGGGGACCAGACGGTGGGTGGCGTGCGGCATGTGTCCTCCGGGAGTGCGACTCGGGGCTTACGGCGATCCTGTGGCGTACGGCGCGGTGGCGCGAGGTCTGTTGCCGATTCGGCAAACCGGGTCAGTCCCGGCGGCCGGAGGGCGTTGTCAGACCCGGCGCCTACTGTGGCTGACATGGAAGCGGTGGATGCGGAATCGGATGCGGAGCAGGTGCGGCTGGTGCCCTGGGCCGAGGGTGACTTCTGGCTGCTGAAGAGGACCAACAGCCCCGAGATGACCGAGCACTTGGGCGGGCCCGAGAGCGAGGAGAAGCTCGCGGCGCGGCATCGGCGGTACGTCGAACTGGGGTCGGGGCAGATGTACCGGGTCACCCTCGCGGAGAGCGGGGAGACCGTCGGCTCGGTGGGGTTCTGGGAGCGCGAGTGGCGGGACTCCACGGTGTGGGAGACCGGGTGGGGGATCCTGCCGGAGTTCCAGGGGCGGAGGCTGGCCGCACAGGCGGCCCGCGCCGTCGTGGTGGAGGCGCGGGCCGCCGGTGGGCACCGCTATCTGCACGCGTTCCCGAGCGTGGATCACGCGGCGTCGAACGGCGTCTGCCGCCGGGCCGGCTTCACCCTGCTCGGACAGGCCGAGTTCGAGTACCCGAAGGGGCGCTGGATCACGTCGAACGACTGGCGGTTCGACCTGGCGGGCGGTGAGGGCTGAGGCGGGGTGTCAGGAGGCAGGGCGTCAGGAGGCCGGGTGCCAGGAGACGGGGCGTCAGGAGGCGGGGTTCGCCAACTCCCGTACCACGCGGGTCGCCACGGGTGCCTTCACGCCGTGCCGTTCCGCCGCGCGCAGCAACGCCCCGCCGATCGCGTCCAGTTCGAGCGGGCGGCCCGCCTCCGCGTCGCGCTGCATGGACGACTTGGTCCCGGGCGGGAAGGCGTCGTATCGGGCGAGGGCCTGGGCGGGGTCGGAGGGGCCGCCGCACGCGGCGCTGACCGCGGCCGTCTCCTCGACCAGGGCGGTCAACTCCTCGCGGTGGCGGGTGCGTACGTCGCCGAGGGGGAGGCCGTACAGGGTGGTCAGGAGGGCCAGGGGAGCGAGGAAGGACATCTTGGCCCACAGGGCGGCGGACTCGTCGTCCAGGACACGGGTCTTCGGGCCGGCCGCGGTCACTGCGGCGGCGAGCGCGTCGAGGCGGTCGCGGGGCACGCCGTCGCCGGCCAGGTCGAGCTCGGCGAAGGGGCTGCCGTGCTCGATCACCCCCGGCGCCACGCGGGTCGACTCGAAGCGGATCATCGCGGGGGCGACCCGGTCCGGGCGGTAGCGGGCGCGCAGGGTCGCCGGGTGTTCGACGCCGTTGAGGAGCGGGACGACCAGGCCGTCGCCCAGGGCCGTGGGCGGGACGCGGTCCAGGGCGGAGTCCAGGGAGGTGTGCTTGACGGCGATCACACACACGTCGACCGGTTCGCGCAGCTCGGTGTCGGCCTCGACGGGGGTCGTGAAGTCGCCGAAGACGGCGCTGCGGACCTGGATCCCGGCCGTGCGCAGGGTGCCCGCCGTCTCGTCGCCGGCCAGGCAGATCACCCGGTGCCCGGCGCGGGCCAGGAGGGCGGCGAGCAGACCGCCGGTGCCGCCCGGGCCGAGC
>Ga0307508_10004485_pt1 | contig 13622 bp, 19 predicted proteins | sample 9_EM_MG_FD_203089 | JGI IMG/M metagenome (GOLD analysis project Ga0307508, IMG submission 203089) | Populus trichocarpa ectomycorrhiza microbial communities from riparian zone in the Pacific Northwest, United States - 9_EM | ecosystem: Host-associated > Plants > Roots > Unclassified | place... | reverse complement strand
GGACAGAAGTAACACCGACGCGACCATTCTCCTCCCCATCTTCAGATTCATCCCCAAGCTCCCTAAACCGGAGCCATGTTGAAGAGCCCTCAGACAGAGCCGTCCCAGCATCCGCATTCTCTCGCACACTCACAATCAGTTTGCTCATCAACGCTTCAAAATCCGGGTACTTCACTTTACTCTCCCTATACCACCTCTTACTCAACATCCAGCTCGACACGCCTTCAGGAGGAAGCGAGAAAGCCTCTCTGACAGGGCCAGTTCTGCGTTCTCTTTTGCCCATCCCTCGTCTTCGTTTCAAGGTCGAAGTGGGATTGGTATCAGGATTCTCAACCTCTTCGTCCAGAATGTCGTAGAACCGCAATAGACGTTTGCTTCTCCAGGCGTACCCACGGGTTCGGAAGACGGACAGGGATTCACCTGTTTGTGTATCTGTTTCTATTTCAGAGTCTTCGGAGGACATGCAGTCTTGGTGCAAGGCTCCGTCGAAAATGACATGTTCGAATGAAGGGAGTTTGATCCGTGCTTCGGAGCGATTTTCGAGTTTCTAGAGAGGAAGAAGGCCGTGTCGGTATAAAAGAAAGGAAGCAAAATAAAATAAAAATAAACCTACAATCCTTCTCCTAGAAAGGTGCCTCGCCTTCCTTGCCTTTCCTTCCTCCCTAGCCTTCGCCTTCAGCGCGACATTGTCATCCCTCTGAGTCTTAAACTTCTGTCTAAGCGTAACGAAACACTGTTCAAACGCCGCGTCCATGAGCTTCTTGGTGAACTCGCTTGCCGCAACGTGCTTGTATGTCGCGCTCCGGCGATGGTCTTTCAAGTCGGAGATGACGAGCTTTTTCATGAGGGCGTTGTGTAAGGATTGTTTGGTTGTTTTGTTCCAGATGAATCGGATAGGGCGGTGAGCTGGATTGGAGGGATCGGTGGAAGGGTTTGGTGTTTCGGATTCGACGTAGCTGTCTGGGAGTTCTTTGTCGGATTCGAGACCCATCATTTGGAGGATGTGTGTCCTCATTGCGTGCTATATTTTTTGGGGTTAGAACAATGTAAAGAACTGTGTGAAAGGGGGAACCTTACATGGATAGTATAACAACGCGTATCATGATGATTCCTCCTCTTCCTCGGTCTCTTCTCTACACTCGACAATGAATCGCTCGAACTCCTGCCGCTTGATTCGTCATTATCGTCTTCCTCATCATCATTTTCCGGCGACACAGGAATATACGTGATTTTTTTCGTCTTCTTCTTCTTGTCATTCCCTTTATCCCTGCCCTTGCCTGTCTTTTCGTCACCTTCCCTTTGATTCTTCTTCTTCCGCTTTCCGGTTTGAGCTTTTGGCTTTGGTGATTTCGAGCGTTGACGATCTGAGGATTCGTCAAGCGTTTCTAGCTCTGGCTCCGGTTCTCGCTCTGGGGAGATCGTATATTGTGCGTGAGCGAGAGAAAGCTGGAAGGTGCTGGTGTTTGCTAGGTAAGGTGCGTTGGCCTGGGATAGAGCCGAACCACTGGCGAAGTTAGGCTCAGGTATCGGGTTAGCAAGCGTGGACGTGGAAGAACCTTGCAGGAACATGGGATGAGGAGAGGGTTGTGCCTGAGGATGAGGAAATGCAGGGTGGGTGATAGGTGACGTAGGCGTTACTGGGTGGTAATGATGATGCTGATGAATGCTAGTCGTTGTCCCTGTAGAAAGTTGAGACAGGGCAGGAGAGAAGACGGTCGTGGGTGGGGAAACGAGCCCTGAGCTGCGGCTGGTCGAGCCTAAACTGGGTTCCAAGACCAAGCCCAAGACGTGGTTATCATCGGCAAGGTCGTTCCCATCGGCCAAAGCATCATCATTGTCATCAGTGTTCGAGCATGGTAAAGGCTCATTTCGTGTGTTGACCGTCGACCTTAGCGCCTTCAGCTCGTCGAGCATTTGGACCATCTTCACTTCCATATCTGCCTGCCTTTGGGAGTATTTTGCTTCCTGCTCCTCTTCCCAGGCTATACGCCTTTGTCTTTCTTCTTCTTGAGCATGTTGGGTTGCTAGGAGCATGTGCATTAGGTCTGTTAGGACTTGGGCATTTGGGTCTTGAGGTTGTAGTTGTTGGTGTTGGTTTTGGTGGTGGAGGGGTCTGTTGGTTTGGAAGGTAAGAATTGGGGGACAGGGAAAGGGGAGACAAGAGCACCTGGTAGGAGCAACTACGTGCTCCGCCTGCGAAATGGCGACGACAGGCTCCGTAATCGCCATTTCGAGCTCGCTGACGTGGGGTACATGTTGCTGAACAGGCTGAACGACAGGCTGGTACTGATATTGGTTCTGGGGTGAATATTCTGCACTGTGACAGTAGAAATTATGGTTTTGGTGTTGAATTTGGCTTTGAAGAATATGTTGCTGCTGCTGCTGCCGTTGACGAGCCTGCGAAGCGTATGGGTTGAGCGCGTCTGATAATTCACTCGTCATGGCTCAAAGCATCAAGATTGGTAAACATGGCATAATAATAGTTATCCGCGACGCGTCAGCGTGTTCCAACATCACTCTTGACAATGGACCGCGAAATGGAAAACATAATGCGCCAGGCGCAAATGGCTGGTATGGGGCCTGCCCCGAGAGCTGAGCGTCCTACTCCTGACAAGTGAGTTCAAAGATCATTTATTTCAAATTAAAGTGACTGATTGGATGAACAGTGGAGAGGTCATACACATATCTTCCCTTGCTCTACTAAAGGTTTTCGTTTTCCTCTCTTCTCAAGTAACTCACTAACTCTTTCAGATGCTAAAACACGGCCGTGCCGGTGTACCAATGGAAGTAATGGGTCTTCTCATCGGACAATTCGTCGATGAATATACGATCCAAGTTATCGATGTCTTTGCTATGCCTCAATCAGGAACGACCGTTACGGTCGAGTCGGTAGATCATGTGTTCCAACAGAAAATGGTAGATATGTTGAAGCAAACCGGGAGGTAAGTTGGGCTAATTTGGCGGTTATCTGTTTTGGCTAACGTTTCTCTATTCTATTCTAGACCTGAACCGGTAGTCGGATGGTACCACTCCCATCCCGGATTCGGATGTTGGTTATCCAGTGTAGATATCAACACCCAACAGGTCGGTTCCAACTATCCCGATTGCTCCCCTCTAATACAGACCACCTAGTCTTTTGAATCCCTCGACCACCGCTCTGTAGCCGTCGTGATCGACCCCATCCAGTCTGTAAAGGGCAAGGTCGTGATCGACGCGTTCCGGCTCATCAACCCACACAGCGTCATCTCGGGGCGGGAACCGCGGCAAACGACGTCGAACATAGGACACATCAACAAGCCTTCGATTCAGGCGCTGATTCATGGACTCAACAGGCATTATTACTCGATCAGCGTTAACTATAGGAAGACGGAGCTGGAGCAGGGGATGTTGATGAATTTGCACAGGAGGAATTGGACGGAGGGGTTGAAGGTTAGGGATTTCTGTGCATTGAAAGGCGAGAATGAGAAAGCTATCAAGGTATGGTTGGTTTCTATTGTCTGGGTGACGCAATTGATGGCTTGGATCTGTAGTCCATGCTCTCGCTATCGGAGGCGTACAACAAGTCTGTACAGGAAGAATCGACGCTTACGGCCGAACAGTTGAATACGAGGCATGTGGGGAAGCAAGACCCGAAGAGACATTTGGAAGAGGCGGTTGAGAAGGCGATGGGAGATCAGGTGGTACAGAATTTGGCGACGATGTTGTTGGCTGAATTGTAGAATATTCCAAGTAACCGGGGTTTGAATTGAAAAGAAAGGGGCATTTGATTGCTTGGAAAGGATGGGTCACAAGGGCAGATAACAAGCTCTATTGTTACGAAGTGAATTGAGTGGACAATTAAGGAAGTGCTACTGGAACTTGGACTGTTTCTGGGGTCTGCTATGTAAAGCCATGATACCCATGTGTTTGGCGCGTCTGATGGCTTTGGCAAGCAGCCGCTGAGATTTTGCGGTGAGACGGGTTGTGTCCCTTGGGTTGATTTTGCCCATTTGCGTTACGTATTGATACAGCAAGGGTGCGTTCATGCAAAAGTCGCGGGGGTCGAGGTCGAGTTGGTAGAATGGATCTGTTGGACGGGCTTGGCGGGATGTTGGGGTTGTCCGTTTGCGGTAGAAGGAGGGGGGCGCGTGAACGAGGGATTTGTAGGAGAGGTTTGAGGGGACGATGGGTTTCCCGGCGAAGAAGGGCGTCCGGTCTGAGAGTATCAGCATTGGAAAGCGTGTAAGACGGAAATGAAGTACCTATTGGCTTTTTGGCGCGGCTGTGTGCAACATTGTCGACGACGCTTTTGAGCTCTGCGTTGAGGGCGCTGCTCGCATTGCGGAGCAGGCGTGTGATGATCATGGTGAAGAAGGGTGACCGTGACGTGACAGGGTATTAAATAAATAAATTCGGGCAACTGATTAAGTGGACTCTCCAATGTCACGACAGCCCCCGAGTCCGCTCGTCTTCTCTCCCGATGCCATCCTCTCCCCGAGCCCTCTCCAGGCCCAGCAGTCCCTGGCTGTCTCCGTGTCCAACCCATCGAACACCGTGTCCATGCCCTTCGTTCGCCGCCATGTCACCCGTCGTCTCAAGGCCGCAAAGGCAGACTGCGACAAGGAGCTCCACCGCATCACCAACAACATCACCGCCTTCTTCGAGGAGAGGCTGAGAGAAGGTGATCTCGACAGAAGAGATCGCGACCACGACTCAGACATCGACCATTTCATGCCATCAGAGTTCGGTACCATCCTCACAGACGAGTATGCCTCGGACGGTGGCTACGATGCCGAGCCAGAGTACTGTCGCCACAGTCGGCAACGTGTGTATCCATCCATCGCCGGTGCTTTGTGTCATTGACCCTGTCGTAGCATCTACATCTGCCCAGCTGAGCCCGGCCTCTCTCAGACGGTTTAGCACGACTCCCTGGGACAGACCTCTCAGCAGCTCCGTCTCATCCAGCGTCGTCGGTGGTTCAAGTCCGGCCTCGTCGACTATTCTCCTCCCGGAACAGCCCATCACCCGCAGGCAGTCAAACGCAGCCACGACAACCGCGATGGCGACGGCCACAACGACCACACCCAGTTCATGGACTTCAGGCAGTGCCTCCTCTCGCCGTCTCTCACGCACCGTTCACATGGCTACCCGTCCTTCCCGCTCAGGCAGAAGCTCGCGCTCAACCTCACGATCACGCTCCCCCTTACCCCCACTCTCCCTCTCTTCCCATCCTTCCTTCTCAGAATACTCCGTCGCTTCTGCTTTCAACAACCGCCGTTCATCTCGCATCCTCATAGATGACCCTGTCGACCCCCTCATGGCCACCCTCTACGAGATCATCGCCGTTGCCACGGATCTCACCGAGATGTCCGTCGCCCATCTTATGGCCCAGCCAAAACTCATCGAAGCCATCGTACAGAGGGTACAGAACATCGGCTCCGTTTGGGTCCACCATCCAGATTGGCATGGGAGGAATTGGTACGTCCAAGTCCTCCTTGCAGTCGCAAGCCTCAGCCGCGTCGTCGAGTGGTGGGAAGCTGAAAAGCAGTTTTGGAACTTTGATGATAACGATGAGGAGCAAGACGAGCCCCTGATGTTCGTTACCAAACCGGCTGAGGAGGTGGAGACTACTACAACTACAACTGCTGGTGGAACGCCCCCACCCCCACAACTACCTCCATTGCCTTCTTCCGTCTCTGCATATGCAGATTCAGACGTGGATGGGTTCAAGCTCAATCCAGATGACGACCATAGATTCTTGCCACCAACTCCCCCTACCATAACTCGTAGGCCTTTCACCAGGGAGATGCCAGACACCACCCCTTCCAAACTTGCCCCGCCACCTCTACCCCTCCAACCTATCTCTCCCTCCAAATTGATCCAAGCCGCCGAATCGGCTGGCGTCCTCGCTACGGAGCGGCTAAGACTCCAAGCGGAGACGGCACAAAATCAAAATATCGTCATGGAGTTGAGTCTCGATGGGGATCATTTCATTTGGGTTAATCACGCTTGGAGCGTCGTCGTTGGGTAAGGTTTTAAGAACAATGTCTATATTCTAAAACTGAATTCCTCAACCCAGAACCGAACCTGAGGAGCTCCCAGGAACCCGCATCTCATCCCTCCTCGCTCCTTCCGATAATACCATCTTTAAAGAAGCAACCCAAAGGCTTCAAGAAGACGACTCGCACACCATCGAAGTGCGATTCAAGCTCCAGATCGTTCCGTCTGTGGAACATGACCCTTCAGCGGGCACACTCTATCAGCTCATGGAGGGTAAAGGGATGTTGATCATCGATAGAGAGGATGGTCAACCTTCACATACGATGTGGGTCATCAAACCCATCGCTCCAGCAAGGTTCGAGCATGATGCAGAGACCCCTTCTCTCATCATACCCGAGAACGACCTCGCTCCTGAGCCTGCATCCACCATCCACTCCTCCTTCGTTGACAGATTCGGGTTCAATACCAACGAACCTGCTACGCCCTTCCCTTTCACGCAACCGATAAGCAAGAAATCGATACTTTGCCGCATATGCGAATGTCAGATCCCACAATGGTATTTCGAAAAGCACAGCGAGACCTGTGTGGAGACACATAGACTTGAGGCTGAGGTGATGGAGTGCAATGAGTCTATCGCGGAGTTGAAGAATACGATCAGGGACTTGGTCATTGCTGTCGAACGTGTTGGGGCTTCCTCGAGTTCATCGTCATCATCGGCGGCGGCAGCGGCTTCGTCGTCGTCGCCTGCTGTTCCGGAGTATAGAGGCATGCAGATCTTTATTCCCTCGTCTTCGCCTATCGTTTCGTCCCCTCTGCAGCTGTTTAGAGCGAACAAGATGCAGAGGTTGGGAGTGAAGAAGATGCAGCGACGGCTCCTTGAACAGATCGATGAAATTCTCCAAGTCGCTCTGGAAATCTCTATGCCTTCGCTCAAAGAGGAGGAAGCCAACGAACCGATTGAAAGACAGCGTCTTCTTTCACCTGGCTCGGAGAGAAAGATAACGCAGATTAGACAGTGGGCTAAGCCTAGCAGCGAGGATGCCGCGTTGAGTCAGCTGATCCTTGATGCGGAGAGGATAATGAGGCAGAAGGTGGACAATGTTGTTAGGATGCAGAATACGATTAGGTATGCCGAGAAGATCTGGTGTGAGTGGCAGGAGAGGGTTGAGGGTGTGCTTGCGACCGTTGATGAGAGTGACGGGAGTGGTAGTTGTGGGGAGAGTGATGGTGAGGGGAGCGGGAGTGGGAACCACAGTGGTGGAGAGGTGGTGGTGGTGGAGGGAGGGAAATGGGAGTTGGAAGAGGAGGGAGAGGGAGAAGGAAACGGACGGGATCAGGAGGCGGAGGATAAGTCTTGTGAGACATCGGACTATGGTGGGACGGCTAAGCAAAGCAAAGAACCAACCCCTGCCACGTCGCAGGCAGCGATTTTCCTTCCTGCTGCTCCAATGCCAACGACGACGACCACAATTAGCCGGACTCCATCAGTGATTCGACAACAGCTTCAAGCCACACGATCTTCGACACCTTCATCTGTTTCTTCGCCTCTTGCTCTAGCTGAACCGATTATCGCTCCTTCTTCACCTGAGGAGCCTGTAACACCCATGTTGCTTGATGATTCTTCGTCTGTTTCTGTTCCCGTTTCAGCTTCTTTGGCATCACTACCAACACCACCACCACCAATACCACCAGTACCATCGACAGCACCACAGTCGCACTCACAACCGATGATGATGATGATGAAATCTCATATGTCCACTTCGAACTTGTTGGAGCCAAGGCTGGTCATCACGCCGCCTGCATCTCCTCAGGTATCTGCCTCTTTACGCGGTCGCGAACGTGATGGCAGTGGCAGTGGGAGCTCTGCTTCGCTTTCGCGTGAAGGATCCGGGAGGCGTATGCACAGACGCCATTCGACCGCTAATTCTCTGACCAGTCCTCCTCTCGCTCCTACCAGCTCTGGTGGCAGTGGTCTCAGCAGTGGTCCGCTCTCACCCCGCCAAAGTTCCTCAATCCAGCCATTATCTCGAACGACGCCTACGTCGATCAAAGATTTTGACATCATCAAGCCAATAAGCAAAGGTGCCTTCGGATCCGTCTTCCTTGCCAAGAAGAAAGCAACGGGAGACTATTACGCCATCAAGGTTCTCAAAAAGGCAGACATGATAGCGAAGAACCAGATCACAAACGTGAAAGCTGAAAGGATGATACTTATGAAGCAGGCCGAGTCGCCTTTTGTTGCGAAGCTTTATTTTACGTTTCAGAGCTCGGAGAATTTGTATCTCGTTATGGAGTATTTAAATGGTGGGGACTGTGCGGCACTCATCAAGTCGCTTGGGTGCCTTCCGGAGGAGTGGACGAAGGGTTATATTGCGGAGGTTGTACTTGGGTTGGATTATTTGCATCAGAGAGGGATCGTTCATCGGTTTGTCTTTTTTTTTGTTTTGAGGGCAAAGGTACTAATGTCGTTTTTGTTAAATACAGTGACCTTAAACCTGACAACCTTCTCATTGACTCCCATGGGCATCTCAAATTGACAGATTTCGGACTGAGCAGGATTGGGCTTCTCGGTCGTCAAACGCGTGACGGCCTTGGAGGAGGAGGAGCGCCATCCGTGACGATCCTCGCACGACGCAGCTCAAGATCACGCCCTCCATCGATAGACTCTGCTTACCTTTCTTCTCCCCTCATCTTCTCCGACCCAAATAGTTCGTATTTCAGCCAACAAAGAGGAAATCCGATTTCTCGGCATGGTAGCGTTGTTGGCAACAGTCCTTATTCACCTCAATCAATGGATGAGCATGGAGATTCTTCGAGTGGGACGGAACCTTTCTCTTCCAGTCTTCGTCGTAGGCAGAGCGGAAGATTGTCAGAGAGCCCGCTTCAATCGTTTGCAACGGAGCTTACGGCTGATCTTCGATCTCATTCGAATGGTGGTGGTGGAAGCGGTGGGACCCCTCCCGGTGAACAAAAGTTTGTGGGTACGCCTGATTACTTGGCCCCGGAGACGATACTTGGGCTTCGGGGTGATGATGCTGCGGTCGACTGGGTTTGTTTTGACTTTTTCTTTTTGTTGGTTCTTTTCTTAATATTATCGTCTCTATTACAGTGGGCTCTGGGTGTCATTACCTACGAATTCCTTTACGGCTTACCACCCTTCCATGCCGATACGCCCGAGAAGGTGTTTGAGAATATCCTCTCGGGCCATGTCGAATGGCACGAAGACTGGGTAGATTACTCAAAGGAGACGATTGACTTTATGAAGCGTTTACTAACTCTGGACCCTAACGAACGACTCGGATCTGGAGGTGCAGAGGAAGTCAAAGCTCATCCGTTCTTTGCGGGCATAGATTGGGACAAGGTTACCACTTCTGAAGCTGCCTTTATCCCTCAAGTGTCTGATCCCGAGTCTACTGATTACTTTGATCCTCGTGGGGCTTTACCCCAATTGTTTCACGATGAGGAAATGATTTCTGTGACTAATCGGCCGAGTCACGATTCTCCCTTGACAGGCTCCACCATGTCTCCACCCCCAATGCCAGTCCCTATCTCCAGTCGCGAGAACTCGTTATCGGGCGGTTCCAATGACTTTGGTTCTTTCAGCTTCAAGAATCTCCCCGTGCTGAAGCAGGCTAACGATGATGTGATCCGAAAGCTCAAGACCGATCAGATGGTTCCGATTTCGCAGACGTTAGGCGAACCTGGTAGTCTCCGTCATCACAATAGAAAGCGTAGTCTGTCCCAGCGCGTGAAGAAGCCTCCTAGTGTTGTTACGACGACTGATCCCGGAAGGATGACGGCTGGTCCACCTTCTCCTGCTACTTCAACGTCTTCGATCGCATCGTCGCCCTCACGGACGAGCCTGCCCCCTCCTACTCCGGCAACCGGAGGGGTAGTAGGACACATTCGTAAACCATCCGAGTATGGTGCCGTTGAAAGGTTCAAGTGGAATCATCTCGAAGGCGAAAGGCGGGCTCCCAGTCGGCTACGAACGGCCTCGGTTTCGAGTGCAGGAGATGGATCAGGTTCTGAGACTTGGCAGTCTGCTGGTCATGGAAGTCAGCACGAGTCCAATACTCCACCGTCTTCGGTTCATTCAATTGACTTGAGAAAAGGACCTGATCCTACAGATCGCGTCGTTACGTGTTTGTTGGCCGAGGATAATCCAATTACTGCCAAAATAATCGAAACGCTGTTGATTCGACTTGGTTGCCGCGTTGTGGTTGTTGCTGACGGCTCTGAAGCCGTCAGTGTGGCTATGGATATCAGTACGTCCTTTTTTCTTCCTCCTCGTCTCGTATAAATATTTGCTCCGTAGAATTCGACTGCATTCTCATGGACCTCCAAATGCCAGTTCGTAAGTCGCTTGGAGGTTTTGTATTGAATTGTTTCTGACCTTGCCCGATATATATTTCAACAGTCGATGGGGAAAGTGCGGCTCGCTACATAAAGAGCACGAACGGCAAGAATACAAATACTCCTATTGTCGCAGTTAGTGCCTACAGTGGAACGGATCCGAACGAAACCAGTAACGTCTTCACGGCCTCACTTTCAAAGCCCCTTCAAAAGGCTGACCTGATTGGTAAAGGTTCCCATTTGTTGTTCCTGACCAATTTGTATTTATCGTCCCGCTTTCAGCTGTCATGCGCCAACTTGGATTTAAAACTTCAACGATGCGACATGGAGCTGTTCACCCGAAAGTCACAACCTCTGCCTCAATCCTATCTTCGTGATTCTTCCTTCCACCCTCCTGTACCATATATTATGTTCTTCCCAGCTATCAGTTTCATTCATTCCCCACTTATCATTTGTCGCTTTGATATGCATTGCATTCTCTTTTTTTCTTTTTTGTTCTACAAGATTCACACAGCATCTCTATTCAGCATTGTTTTTTGAGCAACTATTCAGTTTTTGTGTAACATTATTAGAAGTCAGGTTGTGAGCAAAGCTTCTGTTATTTCATTATGCAGATGCCATGTGCTAAAGTTTGTAGGGAATGCTTCTAACTGATCTGCTGGTTACTAATGATATCACCCCAAGACTGACTTCATGACAACCATCTGCCAGATTCCAATGTCATTCATACTTCTCAGTGGCTGGCATGCAAGGTTTGTTGACCTCAGGAGTGTGGTTTCAGATTGGAACAGGGGAAATTGCAAGGGCTCACAGGTTCAGGCCTTCAGGAGTGACCTGTTTTACTGTCTTTCTGACATTTTGAGCAGTTTGTCATCACTGTCAAAGAGATTGTCTTTTTGGGCCAGCAAGCCAAGTTGTCTTCAACACCAGCAAAGCAGATTCCAAAAACTCTGAATGGTAAGCTGACAGAGACATACCAGGTTTTTTCTTTCTTCAAAGGCTCCAGCTCCTCAGTGAAGTGCCAGACAATTGACAATCCAGCCCCACCAATTCCATCCACACCCACTCCTGCTCCAAAGTGTGCATGTACACCCTTCAACAGGGCCATCAACCTCAGCCTTGGTGGTGAACAAGCAACCAAATGTGAAGGCAACACTTCCTGCTGCCACTCACACTAACGACATCTAGGCATCATCTGGGTACAAGGAGTGAATTACAATGAATATGTAAATATCCTATGCTTACAACAATGGCAAACCCCCAAGCCTCATGCAATGCATGGGTTAAACTTTGTGAGTTTCTGTTGGTCAGGCCTGCTGCAGGAACCTTCATGAATCATGACAACCAGTGGGGGTTCAATCTGTTTGAATGGGGCTCAAAGATCAGACTGGTGTATGGCAGCAAACAGGAATTTCATAAGCATAGAAGATGGCAGACTTGCAGTCTTCTTTCTCTCTCTGTTGTTTCAAGGGAATCAAGGGTGATTTCAGCATCTTTTCCAGTTCATCCAGATCAGCTGAATTCTCTTATAAGATGTTGGCACCCCATTCCACAGCTGTTCTCACTGAGCTGCAGTGAGCAGCTGAGCAAGTCTCTGTGGGTCTGTGGAAACTAGGGAATGTTATGGGTTTTTAAAACCTGCAGGTTTTGCCATGGGGTACAGGTATGGGTTGCGAATTCCATACCCACAAAAAATCCGTACCCATGGCATGGGTTTTGGGTTACCTGCACCATGAGTCATGGTGCAGGTACGGGATGTCCGGGTTTGCATCGGGTCTCGGGGTCAATTGATATCCGGTGTCGGGCCGGGGCACTCAAATGGCACCCGATACTAACCCGTTGTCAACCTGTGTACCCGTCCACCTGCAACCGGTCTGCTGACCTCAGTTGGATTGGTGAGTTCTGCAGATATTAGAATATTAAAACTATACAGTACACAAAACACTGGTACACAAAACTAAAGCATATAAAGCAAAAACCTCACGACGAAAATTTCTCATTGAACAATGGCCAGTCGAAAGCGTGATCGTTCTCCGTCCACATCCTCCGAAAGGTCCAAGTCCTCTCTATCTGATGCTGCAATCAAAGTCGGCCGTAAGGCAAAGCTGACAGCCATCAAAACTGTAAAGTCTCTTACAGCGCTTCTCAAGAAGCTGCGCAAGCCACGCATCGTTTCTGACAGTGATCGTAATGTCATTTCCCATCTCAACCCAAATCTTGACCTTACCTTCTATAGCTGAGACGGAGCCCAATAAGGTTGATGATGATGCATCCGTCAGGTTCGCATCAACTCATGCTTCCTCTATGATGAACATCGATCCACCTTTAACTCGAGCATCCTCTGAGGTGGACAACCACCAGCCCATCTCTATCTCAGATGATGATGACGACATCGAAGCGGAAATCATACGGAAAGCTAATAAGAAAATCAGTAAGACATGTTATGTCCATTTATCAAGAGACTCACCCCTTTGGCAGCCGAAAATCTTGAAAAAAAGGTTTGGCAGTCGGTCGTCTATGCCTTCTATGAAGAGCGGCCAAAGGTCATTAGAAAGGATAACCGTAAGGGAGTACAAACCACCTACCTGCAGTTCACCTGCCTCAAATGCGCGAAACCATATTTACGAGGCACTGGTACCGACAGTGGCTCAACTGGAACCATGCGTGAGCATGTTGCTGCCTGCTGGGGTGACGATGTTTGGAACGAGGCCAAGAACCTCGACTTAGATCCTGCTAAAGACGTCGTTAAAAAGTTCAAGACGATGAAAAATGTCAAGCTTACCGAGATGTTCGCTCGGGCTCCTGGTTCAAAGGAAACTTACTCTCTTTCTCCACCCTCGCGCGAAGCAATCCGGTATGTATTTCTGTTGCCTGTACACTTTTAGCTGACTCGGAGCCTGTTTACTAGTGTCACCGTTGCACGTTGGGTTTCCGAGTCGATGCGTCCGTTCCATATTGTCAAGGATCGTGGCCTCCGATGGCTCTGTAGAACCGGACGTCCACACTTCTACCTCCCGGACAATGCTACCGTTGCTAAGGACGTCAAATTCCTCTATGGCTGGTCAGAGCCTAAGTTAGCGGAAGAGTTGCAGGTCGGTCTATGTAATTCTCACCTGGAAACATTGACCAACCTCCAATAGAACTATCCCGGCCAACTAGTGTACCAGCTAGACTGCTGGACATCGCCCAACCACCGTGCATTTATGAATGTGCTCGTATCTTGGGTTCGAAATAACGAGCCGGTCACCGCGATATTGGACTTCATCGAGCTCCCAAAGTCACACTCA
>Ga0307508_10004484_pt1 | contig 13622 bp, 13 predicted proteins | sample 9_EM_MG_FD_203089 | JGI IMG/M metagenome (GOLD analysis project Ga0307508, IMG submission 203089) | Populus trichocarpa ectomycorrhiza microbial communities from riparian zone in the Pacific Northwest, United States - 9_EM | ecosystem: Host-associated > Plants > Roots > Unclassified | place... | reverse complement strand
CTTCAAGAGTTCGACTACGAAATCTTTCATATTGCTGGAACCTTGAATGTTGTGGCAGACAGTTTGTCACGAGTACCTCGCGAGCTTCTCATACGGATGGAGCAGGAAGAGCAGCGAGCACTCATGCAATACCACAAGAATGAAATGCAGCCAGCAAATGGAACGATTGGAAAGATACGCATTCTGAAATGCCACGAAAACTGGGAAGCCTTTGCAGTTGGAGGAAAGGGACTCGGACGTCTGGAGTTGGGCAACTGGGCAAGTTGGCATGAAGCACTTTTCCGGTTCATGGCAAGAGGATCATTCCACACGAATCTGACGAAGGGCAAACGACGGAGAATCCAGACGATGGCAGTACAATTCCGCCTTGAAGAGATGGAGAAGAAAGGAAAACGGACACTCCGCCTACTCTATCACAACCGACATGAACAGTATGTTCCTGTGCCTTGAAACCATAACGAGATCATACGGATCATGCAACACTATCACGACCAACCATGCGCAGGACATTATGCGGCAGAAATGACGTTCAGGAAGGTCTATCGTTCCTATTACTGGCTGACCATACGAATCGACATCTGGAGCTATGTACGGTCATGTGATAGCTGCCAACGTGCACAGGACTTGACAGAATATCCAGTGGAACCGCTCCGCCCAATCATCTGTCTGGAACCATTCGAAATCGTACATGTGGATTATGCAGGACCGTATACGACTGCAGGAACTGGACGAAAGCGCTTCTGCCTGTTTGTCATCGACGCCTTCACAGGATGGCTCGAGGTCTATCCTACTGCAGCAGCCACTGGCAGCACAACCATCGCCTCTTTGGAAGCCTACTGCAAACGATTCGGTTTTCCACAAATCCTGCATTCTGATCGAGGCCCCCATTTTTACAACCAGGATTGTCTTGAGTGGGCAGAGAAGATGGGAGTGAAGTGGGTATTTGGATCTCCAGGCCAAGCAAAAGGACAAGGAAAGGTGGAACGTGCAATTCGAACAGTTAAGACATCAATCTGCAGACTGGCCGAGGAGAAACCGACTGCATGGGTGACATTTATTGCAGATGCGCAGCTCGCTTTTAATACCCATCATCCATACAGCGAAAACGGCCACTCCCCATCGACACTGTTGCTGGGATTAATGCCACGCAACAAGGTTATGAACCTCATTGAGCCAGACCTAGCGAATAAGTTGCAAATTCTTGTGGATATCGAAGGCAACAAGGAAGTGATGAAGCAGATGCAGGAGATTCGTTTGGCAAAGTTGGACGCCGTCGGAGAAGAGGCAGTCAACATGCAGATTGACCAGTGGGCAAGGAGGATCGCCGCTCATGAGAAGGGATTAAGACGTCACCGATACCAGGTGGAGATTTGGTTCTTTATCAGAACTACCAGCTCAAATCTCAGCACGGCAACCCCTGGGTGTACCGCTGGAAAGGCCCGGTTGAAATCGTTCGCATCACAGCCAAAGGCAAGCTTCACCTATGCCACCCCAAAACGAACACACTCAAGAAAGGCTGGCATACCGACAAAGTCCGTCCCTACGTTTTGCGAAAGCTTTCCGTCGCGCTGGAAGATACCAGTGACTCCGAAAATCTTTGAAAGGGGTGGGTGTTACAGTGGGTAATTGGAGGAGTGGAGTGATGAAGGAAAAATGGAGTGAGAGTGGAGAAAAATTGAAAGTGGAGTGAGTGAAGGTGAATGAGGGAAAGGCCTAGGGTAGGAAAAAGATGGGGTTGAGGAGTTTAGGGCAGTGCTAGTGTGTGGGAGGGGATTTTCCCCAAGGATAAATAGTTTCTTCTTGTGTTGTTAGAAGAGCAGTCTCCTACGAATTCATACCTTTTTCTCTAGGTCCCCGCCCCCTGTTTTTATACGAATACCACACGTTTTGGTTGGGTTTGGCCCTTCCATTCTTCCGTTGAAGAATCCCTCACAGCGCCCATTCTCTTGGCTCCTCAACACCGCCGGCACCCTCATTGACATCAACTCGTCACTGTGTATTCTACAACTTCCCGGTGTCTCTGTCACTCTGAGAGCTGTGCTAACCATGCCATAAAGCTCGCCATCATACTCGCCGCGTCATACTCGCTATCGTCCTCACCGCGTCTTACTCGCTATCGTCCTCGCCGTGTCCTACTCACTCTCATACTCGTTGCGTCCTACTCGCTCCCATACTCGTCACGTCTTACTCGCTCCCATACTCGCCGTGTCCTACTCGCTACCGTCTATGCCGCCGGCGTCCTCATTGCCATCCTCCTCATAGTCGTCATGCTCATCGCGTCGTGCTCATCGCGTCGTGTCGTATTTGCCAACTTTCCTTTGTTTCCGACACTCAGCAATGCGATGCGCGTCAAAAACAGCGGCGATGGATGTGACGCTGGGTGCTTGTGCTGGAAACGCGAAGTGTGGTAGTAGCATATATAGATGTACATTAGACATAGAGAATAGAACTGGACTGAGTCACTATGCCTGGAATCCGCTGTGTGTTTGTGAATGCGACGCGAGTATTTGCTGCGATGTTCCGTACCTTGACAGCCAGTGTAACCACGGTGCCATGACACGCGTCGTCCGGATGCCATTTGCCCTGACACGGCTGCGTCCAGAAGGAAAATGCCCTGACATGGCTGCGTCCAGAAGGAAAATGCCCTGACACGGCTGCGTCCAGAAGGAAAATGCCCTGACACGGCTGCGTCCAGAAGGAAAATGCCGTGACACGGCTGTGTCCAGAAGGAAAATGCCCTGACACCGTGCATCCAGAACGAAAATGCCCTGCCACGCTCCGTCCGGTAAGCAAATGCCATGGCGTAGTGCGTCCGGATGCACGGTGCCGTGGCGATCTGCGTCCGAGTTAAGCAGGTTGCGTCTGAAACGTCCAGAGCGTCTAGTGCGTCCGGACGCTAAGGACGCAATTTTTTTTTTTCCTGATGCCTGCCTACTCCGACAGTCGTCCTTCCAGCTCGTCGAACACCTTTGCAAATCCTCCCCACTGTCAAGCACTCGCACCACTGCTCCGAATCTCACTTGTAGACTATCCTGCCATTGACTGAATTGAACCTCGGATACTTTCCCGGCGACGCACGTCGCTGATCCGTGTCCGCGAACCTCTGTACATCCTTCGCCACTGGATCGTGCCTTCGGTATTGCGGGTGTCGCAAGTCTCTGTTGAAACGACCAGGCTGCGTTGTATTGGCCAGCTGTGATGCCTACTCCAACAGTCGTCCTTCCAGCTCGTCGAACGTATTCGCAAATCCTCACTGCTGTCAAGCGCTCCCACCGGTCTCACGCATAGAATATCCAGCCGTTGACTGAGTTGAACCTCGGATACTCTCCCGGCGGCACACGTTGTTGATCCAAGTTTGCGAACCGCTGTTCATGCTTCGTTGCCAGATTGCGCCTTCGGGATTACTGGTATCGCGAGTCTCTGTTGAAATGCCAGCTGTGCTACCTACTCCGACAGTCGTCCTTCCAGCTCGTCGAACGCCTTTGCAAATCCTCCCCACTGTCAAGCACTCCCACCACTGCTCCGAATCTCACTCGTAGACTATCCAGCCGTTGACTGTATTGAACCTCAGATACTTTCCCGGCGACGCACGTTGCTGATCCGTGTCTGCGAACCTCTGTTCATCCTTCGCCACTGGATCGCGCCTTCAATATTGCCGGTATCGGGAGTCTCTGTTGAAACGACCAGGCTACGTTGCATTGGCCAGCTGTGCTGCCAACTCTGAGAGTCGTCTTTCCAGCTCCTCGAACGTATTCCCAAATCCTCACCACTGTCAAGCGCTCCCAGCGGTCTCACGCGTAGACTATCCAGCCATTGACTGCGCTGAACCTCGGATACCCTCCCGGTGACACACGTCATTGATCTGTGTCCACTAACCTCTGTTCATCCTTTGCCACTATATCGTGCCTTCGGGATTGCTGGTATCAGGAGTCTTGGTGGAAACGACCAGGCTGCGTTGCATTTGCCAGCCATGCTGCCAACTCCGAGAGTTGTTTTTACAGCTCCTCGAACATATTCACAAATCCTCACTGCTGTGAAGCGCAGGTGGAAGCTGCTGTCCCCAGCATTAGAGGCCTGTCCTTCGTGGATGATATCAGCTGGTGGGCAGAGGGAGCGGATGACAGGGAAGTGGCAGCCATGCTTACAGCAGCAGTGGCCACCTCTATCGAGCGGGCAGCTGGCAATGGGGTGGCATTTGACCATATCAAGACTGAGGCGGCCTTCTTCCGGAAGGGGGGGGGAAGACGAAGAAGGCACCTGTGGTGACGGTGGCAGTTGGTGCCAGCAATGTCCCGTTCAACAAGACCGCTACAAGGTGGCTCGGAGTATGGCTCGATTTGCAGCTCACACTCAGAGACCACCACGCCACCCAGCTGAAGGAGGGGCGCAAGGTTATGGCTCGGCTCCGCCGCCTCACGGGCAGATGGGGCTGTCACCTGCCAACTGCAGAAAGGTGATCACAGCATGTGTCCAGTTTATCGCGATGTTCGGCGCTGAGCTGTGGCACAAAGGTGACCACGTCCTGGGGACTATGGGCCAGGCGGACGAGCTGCAATTGCTGGTCAATCAGGAGGCATGGGCGATGACAGGCTGCCTTTGGACGACAAACCTGGGGGCCCTCTCAATGGAGTTGGGGCTCCGAGCCACAACAGCCCAGCCCAAGAACAGGCAACGGCGGTTCAGGCTGCCACTGCTCAGCCTGCTGCAGGGAGACCAGGGACGAGGAATCGTCGGTGCAAGAACGGCGATCGGACGGTGGCTCTAGAATGCCCTTGCAACTGCATAGGGGACAGATGGAGAGTACAGTACTGCTCGAGGAGCTGGAAACCCTTGATGCGGAGCTGTGGCAAGAGGAAGAGGCTGAGGCAAGGGCGGAGGCAGAGCGGGCACGACCGGGACTAACCAAGTTCACCGATGGGTCACGGCTGGAGAATAGGGCGACCAGATGCGTGGTAGTATGGAGGAGGGGCCGAACCTGGGCAGGCGCGAAGGTACACATGGGCAGCAACCAAGAGGCCTATGATGCAGAGTGCGCCGCTCTCGCCCGGGCACTCGAGGAGGCATCGAAGAGGAATACAATCCCAGAACGGGTAACAATCTTCACAGATGCACAAGCGGCCATCAAACGAATGGCGTCAGACGAACCTGGCCCCGGGCAGCAGTAAGTACTCCAGACGCGGAAGAACATCGCCACGCTGCACAGGGCCAGACCAGGCATTGTCATCGAGATCCGTTGGTGTCCAGCGCACAAGGGGGTCATCAGCAACAAAAAAGCGGACGAGTGGGCCACGGCAGCAGCGGAGCAGGCAGGCAGCCACAGGCCTATCCCACAAGCTCTCGCCAGCCTCAAGCGGGAAATCTCGGAGAAGAAATGGGCGTAGGCACGCCAATGGGCGGGGGGCCGAACCTCCAAGAAGAAGTACCGGTTGCCTGTGAGCCAGCAGCCCAATGGTACAGTAGCAGGGAGCACCAAAAGGCTCACCTCGCAGTTCTACCAGCTCAAGACGGGGCACTGCCTGACCGGGCAATACCTCAACTGGACAAAGAGCTGCCCCATCCCGCAATACTGGTGGTGCCGGTACCGAACACAGACCCGGGACCACCTCTTCAAGGAGTGCCCGGAATGGAAACCGTAGCAGAAGATTCTGTGGGTGGTCCCGAAAAAGGAGACGGGGAGGTGGAAGGACTGGTGGAAGGTGTGGGACTTACTGGCCAATGGGAGGTGCAGCCGGGCGGTGCTGGACTTCCTTTCGACCACGGACATGGGCAGGTGGGTGCCGGCTGTGGAGGATGACGCCGTGAGCGCAGTGTCGGAGCTGGAGGTGCGGGAGGTTGGAGGAGCAGGAAGTGTGTGCCGAGGAGTCGGGCACTGAGGGGGAACCGCCACTGTTCCTGCCCACACCCAACTTCATGGCGCCCTCCGGAGAGGGTTAGACTTTTTCATTTGTTCTTTCGCGCTTTCTCGTTGTCTTTTTCTTGGTGCACTTCATATCTTCATGGAACAGGCCTGGGTGGAGGGCAAAAGGGGTGCTAGCAACGTGCCACCAGGATTGCCGGTATTGGGAGTCTCTGTTGAAACGGCCAGGCTGTGTTGCATTTACCAGTTGTGCTGCCAACTCCGAGAGTCGTCCTCCCAGCTCCTCGAACGTATTCGCAAATCCTCACCGCTGTCAAGCGCTCCCACCGGTCTCACGCATAGACTATCCAGCCGTTGACTGAGTTGAACCTCGGATACTCTCCCGACGACACACGTTGTTGATCTGAGTCCGCGAACCTCTGTTCATCCTTCACCACTGGATCACACCTTTGGGATTGCCAGTATTGGGAGTCTCTGTTGAAATAACCAGGCTGCGTTGCATTTGCCAGCTGTGCTGCCAACTCTGAGAGTCGTCCTCCCAGCTCGTTGAACGCCTTCGCAAATCCTCCCCGCTGGCAAGCGCTCCCACCGGCCTCACACGTAGACTATCCAGCTGCTGAACCTTGGTTGCTCTCCCGGCGATGCACATTGCTGATCCGTGTCCGTGAACCTCTGTTCATCCTTTGCCACTGGATCGGGCCTTCAGTATTGCCGGTATCAGGAGTCTCTGTTAAAACGCCAGCTGTGCTGCCTACTCCGACAGTCGTTCTTCCAGCTCATCGAATGCCTTCGCAAATCCTCCCCACTCTGAAGCGCTCCCACCACTGCTCCAAATCACACTCGTAGACTATCCAGCCGTTGACTGAATTGAAACTCGGAAATGTTCCCAGCGATGCACGTTGCTGATCCGTTTCCGCGAACCTCTCTTCATCCTTCGCCACTAGATCACGCCTTCGGTATTGCTGGTATTGGGAGTCTCTGTTGAAACGACCAGGCTGCATTGCATTGGCCAGCTGTGCTGCCAACTGTGAGAGCCGTCCTTCCAGCTCCTTGAACGTATTCGCAAATCCTCACCGCTGTCAAGCGCTCCCACCAGTCTCACGTGTAGACTATCCAGCCGTTGACTGAGTTGAACCTTGGATACTCTCCCAGCGACACATGTCATTGATCCGAGTCTGCGAACCTCTCTTCATGCTTCGTCGCTAGATTGCGCCTTTGGGATTGCCAGAATCGGGAGTCTCTGTTGAAGCGCCAGCTGTGCTGCCTACTCCGACCGTCATCCTTCCAGCTCGTCGAACGTATTCGCAAATCCTCACCGCCGTGAAGCGCACCCACCGGTCTCACGTGTAGAATCTTCAGCCGTTGACTGAGTTGAACCTCAGATACTCTCCCGGCGGCGCACGTTGTTGATCCTAGTCCGCGAACCTCTGTTCATCCTTTGCCACAGGATCGCGCCTTCGGTATTGCCGGTATCGGCAGTCTCTGTTGAAACAACCAGGCTGCGTTGCATTGGCCAGCTGTGCTGCCAACTCTGAGAGTCATCTTTCCAGCTCCTCGAATGTATTCGCCAATCCTCACCGCTGTCAAGTGCTCCCAGCGGTCTCACTCGTAGACTATCCAGCCGTTGACTGAGTTGAACCTCGGATACTCTCCCGGCAACACACGTCGTTGATCTGCGTCCGCGAACCTCTGTTCATCCTTCTCCACTGGATCACGCCTTCGGGATTGCCGGTATCGGGAATCTCTGTTGAAACGACCAGGCTGCCTTGCATTTGCCGGCTATGCTACCAACTCCAAGAGTCGTCCTTCCAGCTCGTCGAACGCCTTTGCAAATCCTCCCCGCTGGCAAGTGCTCCCACCGGTCTCACGCATAGACTATCCAGCTGCTAAACCTCGGTTACTCTCCCGGCGATGTACGTTGCTGATCCGTGTCTGCGTACCTCTGTTCATCCTTCACCACTCGATCGCGCCTTCGGTATTGCCAGTATTGGGAGTCTCTGTTGAAACGAGCAGGCTGCATTGCATTTGCCAGCTGTGCTACTAAGTCCGAGAGATGTCCTCCCAGCTCCTCGAACGTATTCACCAATCCTCACCGCTGTCAAGGGCTCTCATCGGTCTCACATGTAGACTATCCAGCCATTGACTGAGTTGAACCTTGGATACTCTCCCGAAGACGCTCATTGTTGATCCGTGTCCGCGAACCTCTGTTCCTCCTTCGCTGCCAGATCACGCCTCCCGGATTGCCATTGTTGGGAGCCCGTGTTGTAATGGCCTGACTTCGGTGCCCTTGCTATACTGCTGTGCTATCCACTCCGGAGGTTGCTCTTCCTTTGACATTGTGTGACGAAGTGAAAGCATGGCTGCTGCGAAGACGTGCAATGTACCTGCAGCGGCCCCAATCAAGTCTCACCACTGCGATTTCTCACTGTTGTCTTCAGAATCGCAATTAGACTCGGAGTCCGAGTCTACCATGACCAACTGACCAGCGGTTTCCTCAAGTACTTCATCTTCGTCCATCGAATCCTCATCCATTTGGTCATCCATTGTGACCTCATTCCACGTTTCGATATCGATGTGCGAATTGACAAGCCATGCGCAGTTAGTCGTACTGTCAGGGTCAAATGGTAAAAGATGCGCCGCTCCATCAATCTCGGAAGCATGGATGAGTCGGTATTCAGTCCCTGGTGTTGCTTGCACAACCTTCACCATCCTGGAAGCCCTTTCGACGGCACCCCCCGCAGCCATGGTTGTAGTCTGAATAAATGCCAACTGAAGGTCTGGCATTGCATTGCCGTCCTTCATTATCGAGAACTTAAATAGCGAGATTAGCCGTACTGGCAGATGGCCTTTCAGCACTTTCCAAGGAAGTGGAGGTAACAGCGACTCTGATGGTTGCCAGCTCATCACCCTGGACTGTTTGCAAGCTCGCCACCAAGTCCAGTCATGGCATGGCGGCCCTCCATGCCAGTGAGTCTCTAATGTGCATCGGAGTATTTGCTTCTCCCAGATGGCCGTTCCATACTTTAGGACATGAACCGCAATGGATTTGTATACCACTATTGGCACCATATCGAGCTTCTCATCCTCCACGGAAATACCCTCTCCGTTGAGAAAACGATAGGTGGCAATCTTCACATTATTCCGTAGCCCGGGATTGCTAATTGAGGCCAAGAATACACCAAAGACATATCTATGCTGCTCGGTAGGACTTTTAAGAATATGAGGAGGCCACAGGTAAGAGATATTCGGAGAAGACATGTCGCAACTCTGAGGCTTGAGGTTTAACTTCCGGACATCGAAGGCCTCAATCCTTGCATTGGACTCCAGGATCTACGAGTAAAAGTCACCAGTTTTGTTAGAGCTCCGATACCCTTTTTTCACCTCGCTTTTATGTAAGAGCTCTGTGGCAGACATGGAGTGCTACTCGAGGCTGCCAAACATCTCAATTGACTCCCTGAAATGGCTGGTGAGATGGATCTTTGGGAAGTTGAAATGCGTATGTTTCTGGTAAATTCGAGCCCTCTCTGCGGCGAATTCTTGGTCATAGGAGCCAGAGATTTTTTGGCTGTCGCAGTGGTGTGTCTTCTTCAACTGCAAGTCTCTTGCCTTGACGCTCTTGGTCTTTGCTGCCTTGACTAACATACGGATTTGTTTCAATGCCCGATGTTCCAGAAACACATCCTTATTGTTGTGAAAGCAACCCAGAGAGGCTTCCATGGAGTCGAGGGAGATGGCATCATGGGTCAGGTATTGGCACTACATGTATAACTCACAAAGTCCACGGACACACAAAATAACTTGTTCAAATGCGGAACACTCGGAGTTGGACGGACGATGTAGAGAGTTGGCCAGACAACCCACCAGAAAGTGGCTCATCTTCTTATACTCACCACCTGTCCATTGAACAATCTCCTCAAAAGATTTTTTGGGTTGTGTCATACTCAGGTAGGATGGAATAGTCATCCATAGAGAGTTAAACAGGGCGAGCCGATGGTGCAATTTGAGAAAACTCATGATCCAAAGTAGCAAGTGCTTGAGCATTCCTACCTGTATGGTGTGTAGCAAGTCGGGTTTTGGTAGTTCAGTGGGGTTACATTGCAGTCTCCACAATACGTTATCAGTAGTTGTACGCACACCCCACGCAGTAAGTTGTGCAATTCTCTGAGTTGAGTCGTTGTGGTAGAATACGTGCATGTATTCTAGGTGATCATGGCATGGGAATACTGAAGGATAATCTTCAAATTTCAAAGCGGGAACCTCACACCAAGGACAAGAATTTGTGCGTAAGGATTGCAGAGCCATGTGTTCTGGATAGTCAGCAAGCCATCCACCAATTCGGACAAAGCATTGATGCCAGTTGCCATCGCCACACAGAGCATGGAAGTATGGGCTCAGATGTGAATTGTTGGGATCACAATTTCTCGAGTGGTCAAACAATGGTTGCAGGACAACTTTCAGCACCTCATGGATAATCTGATGATCCCAGGGTGCTTGCTACTGCTTCGAGATACCACTCTGTGCAGAATACTTGGCCTTCTCCAGCTGAACCGCAATCATGACAACTGAGTGAGTTGTCGGTTTCATCCTGACAACTGAAGATAGATTTCCAATTGTCATGTAAACCGGCCAGATCTTCTTATCTCCTACATAAGCCCAAGGTGGGTTGAGTCGGAGAGGATTATAAATGGAACGAGAGATGCGCCGTCAGGGACTTGTCTTGCTCATTCCACCACCAGTCCCCTGTGTGTATTTCCCCGTATTGTCAAATACCGTTGGTGAAGGACCTCTCAGGGCTGAATACCAAATTCTGAGAGTTGTAGGGTTGCCGTAGTAGCTACTTGGCTGCTTCGATAGGATCATGATACCAGAACTTTATCGGGTCGCGGTGGTTGGCATTCCGTGTCATGTCAATCTCGGCTTCCATCTACGAGTTCATGCCAAGTCCATCCTCCATTTTCTTGATCAGCATTTTGAGGCAGTGGACAGACTATATCGATTGCTGTATGTTCTCCCAGAGTGGAGAGTGCTGTCCTTTTAGTAGTTGATCCACTGCGGTTTGGGTGATGTTGTTCGATATGCACCAGTTGACAAATTCGAAAGACCTTTCATCCTCAAATGGGTGATATGCATACACTGGATCGCCTATGTTGGATATCAGGTCATTTTGTTTGCGGACATACATCATTTCTGTTGGGTCCAGAACATAGTGGATAGTTAGTCCAGCATGCGGGTACGTGTTGGTAAGTTCAGCGATTGGAACTGGATCTCCAGGAGATGCACATCAGATTGCGTCGGTTGGGAAAAAACGTACATCACCGTCCTGCGTAGCTATGATGGGATCTCCATCCTCGAGGAAGTTTGGCAAAACAGATCATCCCCGCTGTAAAACGGGGGCCATCCTGCAATATGATGCTCATAGGGGTTCGGGAACGCGTCACGATTGTGGTTGTCGCCCATATCAAGGAACCCTGGATGCTCCTTCTTGTAATGCACCTTCAACCATCCTGACGCCTTGAAGGGCTTCCTACAAACCTGGCAGATTGGAAGATGAGACATTCTGCACAACTGTGAGCCTGGCAGTTTGAACTGTAGGAGTTTCATTACCAACCTTAGAGATTGCCAAATGACTAGGAAGATAGTGGGGCGGCGACGGCAGCAATGAAACAACGAGCGTGAGCGCAGCTGCGAAGAACTTAGTATAAGCGACCGATAGCGTCCCGTGCAATTGTAGGAGTTCTGCTACCAACCTTAGGGATTGCCAGAAGATAGTTGGACGGCAACGGCAGCGATGGAACCACATGAGTGAATGGGCTTTGAAGTACCTAGAGTAACTGCCGTGAGCATCCGGTGCAATTGTAGGAGTTTTGCTACCAACCTTAGGGATTGCCGGAAGATAGTTGGATGGCGACGGCAGCGATGAAACAATGAGTGTGAGCGCAGCTGCGAAGAACTTAGTATAAGTGACCAAGAGCGTCCGGTGCAATTGTAGGAGTTCTGCTACCAACCTTAGGGATTGCCGGAAGATAGTTGGACGGCGACAGCAGTGATGAAATAACGAGCATGAGCGCAGCTGCGAATAACTTAGTATAAGCGACCGAGAGCGTCCGGTGAAATTGTAGGATTTCTGCTACCATCCTTAGGGATTGCCGGAAGATAGTTGGATGGCGACGGCAGTGATGAAACAACGAGCGTGAGCGCAGCTGCGAAGAACTTAGTATAAGTGACCGAGTGCGTCTGGTGCAATTGTAGGAGTTCTGCTACCAACCTTAGGGATTGCCGGAAGATAGTTGGACGGTGATGGCAGCGATGGAACCACGTGAGTGAACGGGCTTTGAAGTATTTAGAGTAACTGCTGTGAGCATCCAGTGCAATTGTAGGAGTTCTGCTACCAACCTTAGGGATTGCCAGAAGATAGTTGGACGGCAACGGCAGCGATGGAACCACATGAGTGAACGGGCTTTGAAGTACCTAGAGTAACTGCCGTGAGCGTCTGGTACAATTGTAGGAGTTCTGCTACCAACCTTAGGGATTGCCGGAAGATAGTTTGACGGCAATGGCAGTGATGGAACCACGTGAGTGAACGGGCTTTGAAGTACCTAGAGTAACTGCCGTGAGCATCTGGTGCAATTGTAGGAGTTCTGCTACCAACCTTAGGGATTGCCGGAAGATAGTTGGATGGCGACGGCAGCGATGAAACAACGAGCGCGAGTGCAGCTGCGAAGAACTTTCTATAAGTGAACCGAGAGCATCCAGTGCAATTGTGGGAGTTCTGCTACCAACCTTAGGGATTGCTGGAAGATAGTTGGACGGCGACGGCAGCGATGGAACCACGTGAATGAACGGGCTTCGAAGTACCTAGAGTAACTGCCGTGAGCATCCAGTGCAATTGTAGGAGTTCTGCTACCAACCTTAGTTATTGCCAAAAGATAGTTGGACGGCGATGGCAGTGATGAAACAACGAGTGTGTGCGCGGCTGCAATGAACTTAGTATAAGTGACCGAGAGCGTCCAATGCAATTGTAGAAGTTCTGTTGCCAATATTACATGAGCCTGTATGAGCGAACATTGCAATCTCCAGGGTGTGTACTCGCTGTAACGTCATGGGATTCCAGAGGCAGGTACTACGTAATGATTGCACATTTCCTACCGATTCCCACTTCAGCAGCCAGATGCGAAGCTGTATCATGATGCCTGGTATTTGGTGGCACATTCCAACGCCCTCTCTGACCGAAGGTACCCCAGAAGCAGCCATCAAGGATGATTCCACATTCTTGTATACTGGATGCGGCAACGACCGCCGGCACTATTACCACTCAGGGCTAGATGCTGCGGCAACAGAAATTAAAAACGACCCATGCACAAACCTGGTGCTGCGAGTTCCGACATACGTGAGCGAAGAAAACAATGTGCAGCCATCAAACCTACTCATGGCGCTCATTAAGCACCAGGTAGTAGTACCATATCAGTTTGTAATTTATTTATTTTATTCATTACTCGCATGCGGCCTAGACATCCTCCAAAGCGATGACAAAGGACTGGGTGCCTGTTGATTCCCCCGCCACCCGCGTATCATCATTGGATGGAAGCAGACAAGAGTGACGTTTTGGAGTCCTCATGTTTGACGTGAGCCAGGTTTCCGTACAATTCTGAAGGCCATTCATGAAGTCTGACATAAATACATTTGTATCGATTGCTACTGCAGCCAATTAATATGATCCTAGGTTAGGCGAACAGGGAATACAGTCGCCGTTTTCCATAAGAAGCGC
>Ga0307508_10004483_pt1 | contig 13625 bp, 20 predicted proteins | sample 9_EM_MG_FD_203089 | JGI IMG/M metagenome (GOLD analysis project Ga0307508, IMG submission 203089) | Populus trichocarpa ectomycorrhiza microbial communities from riparian zone in the Pacific Northwest, United States - 9_EM | ecosystem: Host-associated > Plants > Roots > Unclassified | place... | reverse complement strand
TTGGGCATGTTATGTCCATGGGCGCCGGCGTACGACTATCTACACCGACCATGCAGCGCTGCAGCACATCCTGGGACAGAACAAGCTCTCCAGCCGTCAGTGGCGCCATCTGGACAAGCTTCAACAGTACGACTACGACATCAAGTACTTCCCAGGTGCCGCAAACGTTGTTGTGGACACACTCAGTAGGATTGCGTACACTCGTCAAGAACCGGTTTTAGCTGAAGCAAACGCCATCGACCTTCGGCTCTCGGCATCAGAAGAATGGTTGAATGATGTCCGAAAAGGATATGAAGAAGATGTTATCCTCGGTCCAGTTTTCGAGTACCTACGAGACGGCCAGAGTAGTGGGGAAAAGGACAACAAGAGGACTTGCAGGACAAAGGAAAGGGCAAAGTCTTATTCTCTCCAGGACGGACTACTCTACCACAAGCCATCAGGAGGCAAATTGTGTATCCCAAAAAGCTTGCGTTCTGACGTCATTCACGAAGCCCACGACGCAATATTGGGAGGTGGCCATGTGGGTATCGAGAAGACCGCCGCAGCGGTATCAGCCTGCTACCACTGGCCGAGAATGACGGACTCAATTGTGGAATTGGTGTCAGGATGAGATGTTTGCCACCGGGTGAAACACAAGAATGCAAGGCCTTATGGCCTACTACAGGCGTTGTCAGTGCCCTCAGGACGTGCCAAGAGAGTCAACATTGACTTCATAACCAAGCTTCCAGCATCAGAGGATGGATACGATGCGGTGGCAACCATCATCGACCCCCTGACCAAAAGAGCCCGTTGGATCCCAGTGAGGGAGTGCGAGCTGACCGCTGAAAAGTTCGCAAAGGCTTTTACCTCAGGATATGTCCGAAACCGGGGGATTCCGATTTCAATTGTGTCAGACCAGGACACCAGATTCACATCAGCATTCTGGCGGACTCTCTGCACACAACTCGGCATTAAACTGCGAATGTCGACAGCCTACCATCCACAGTCAGACGGACAAGCGGAAAAGGCAAATGCCACCTTGCAAAGATTTTTGAAGGCATACATTGCCCAACTGCCACTCCCGGAGCAATGGTCCCAACTCTTGCCATTAGCGGAATTCACCTACAATGCAGCAAGACATAAGGCGATCGGCATGTCACCATTCGAGGCTGATATTGGCTACATTCCCCAGCTGCCACTGGATCTCCTGGCACCCAGCCCGCCAACTCCTGGTCGCGAATCAGATGAGTCCTACGCAGAGAGAATGGCAAGGATACTCAGAATGCTCTGGGAACGGATGGAGGAGGCACAGGTGACGATGACTGCGGAGGCCAACGAGAAGCGGCAGGCTCACCCTTTCAGGGTGGGAGACGAGGTGTTTCTAGACACAAGGCTACTGCCAGTCGGCTATGCCAATGTGACTGGAATGGCCAGCGACAGCAACAACTCCCGCAAGTTCCAGCATCCATATGCTGGCCCTTTCAACCTTCTGAGAAAGGCAGGTGAGAATGCATTTGTCCTGGATATTCCAGCACACTGGCGCTTACATCCCGTTTTCAATGTCTCCTGGCTGAAGCTATCCAGGGTCGATAGAAGTAGCGAACACCCGCCGCCGCCACCACTACTCTCAACTGCCAAAGCTGCAGAGTATGAAGTCGAATCAATCCTGGAGCATCGGGGCATTACGGTTCGAGACCTGGAATATCTGGTCAACGGGGTCGGTTACGCAGATGCCTCGTGGGAGCCGTTGGCAAACCTGAGGGGCGGCAGCAATGAGCTACTTCGTGATTACCACGCTGCGAACGGTTTACGCGTCTACCAGTGGATGGGATGAGGTGGAAAATGGCGTTTTCTTTGGGCATGGGAAGGTGTTTGTTTTGTTTGCTTCCATTGTTTTTGCTTCAGAGGGGGCTTTTGTTTTCTTGAGACGGGAGTGGTTGTAGGAGGAGGATTCCTGGCACGGTGGACACCACGCTAGCATGGGTGTCTAGGGTTGTTGTCTGTGGGGTCGGTGCGAGTGTGTAGGGCTTGTGGCAGATAGTCACAGAGCATACTGGTGCTGGCAGCGGACTTCCTTAAGAAGCCGCCTCCACACCTCTTGGAATGACATGCTTCTTGCCACCCTTCAGAAAACCTCTGTCTTATATCTGAGTGGCGCCGGTGTGAGAAATGGTGACTCAGATTTGGATTCCCGCGAGGTTTATGGACCCCGTGGGCGACTCATTGGCCCTGGCAGGGTGTAGATGTGGGGAGATGAGGTTTCATGCAAGCGGGCGGGGTGCTTTCCTTACCGGACTCTCTTCCGTGCGCCATCAGCAAGCGACGTGGCATCCCCTCCTTTTTGGGGGAGGGGTCATAGCCCAAGCATCTCGTCGTTTGCAATCTTCCCCTCACCTCTGGAGATATGTGTCTTAGCTCCGTCTCGGCCATAAACTCATCTCCGGACCTTATCTCCCTCCTAGACTTTCTGAGTGCGCTCCGTCATCCTTACGTACCCCCTCTTCAGCCTAGCTACGTACTTCGAGATATTCGGGTGTAACAGCGGCTGATCGGGGAAGGAGACGGAAGGAAATGTGAGGAGTTCGAGAGTCTAGACGGGAGATAGGAAATGCCAGATGGGCAACACGCCGGGGGCTCAGCTAGGACCCCTTCAAGAAGTATAATCCCTGACCGCTACGCGGCGGACCTCCTTAGAAGGGTATAATCCTGGAAACCGATACTTGAGCCATTGTGGGGCTGTGTTCATGAATCCAGCCATGAGCTGAGGGAATTGCACAGCCCGTGACACCATTGGATGGCCTTCTATCGTCAGTACCGACCAGGACGAGTAGCTCCGGGCTTTAGCCCATACCCACCTTGGCTGGTGCGTGCGTGAGCGTATCCTCTACCATATCTTACACCGAATCTTTAGGTCCGGAAGCAGTTCGGCCGGGTAAAGCAGCCTTGAGGGGAAGCAGCCAAGTGGTCCCTGGGTACTGGGGGGTGAGGCCGGTCTGGCATCAGCTAGGCAAGCCAATAATCCCTAAATCCTCAGTATGCCGGCCAGTCATACGAAGGGCTGTGATGACCTAAGGAAAGCAGAACTTGGTAGCCGCTGCATACGAACCAGAGATAAGGATACCCGTGAGGCAATTGGCGAACGAGCCGTTGGGCAAGACGCCAGGCCCATCTCGATCCAAATCATTCGGCGAAGCGTCAGACGATCCGACCATTACGTCGAAGCAGCAGACGATTCAACCATTACGCCGAAGTGATACACGAGTGAACTGTCAAACAAGATGCAGGGTCCGTCTCGAATCGAAACCCGCCGAAGCGATACGAGCGAGCCGTCGGGCAAGACGCCGGGTCCGTCTCGATCCGAATCATTCGCCGATGCGCAGATCTGCCGTAGCGACATGAGCGAGCCGTCAGGCAAGCCTCTGGACCCGTCTCGAATCGAAACGAAATACTCAAGCCATCGGGCACGCCGCCGGGCATGCGTCGAACCATCCGCCGAAGCGCCGCAAGCGAGCGGTCGGGCATGATGCCTGGTCCGTCTCGAATCGAACCATCCGCCGAAGTGCAGATCCACCAAAGTGACACAAGCAAGCCGTCGGGCAAGCCGCCAGGCCTTTCTCGAATCGAATTGATATACGCAAGCCATTGGGCACGCCGCCGGGCATACGTCGAACCATCCGCCGAAGCGCCGTGAGCGAGCTGTCGGGCAAGACGCCGGGCCCATCTCGATCCGAACCATCCGCCGAAGCGATACATGAGCGAGCCGTCTGGCAAGCCGCCGGACCCGTCTCGAAGCATACGCCGCCATGCGAGCCGCCACGCATACTGCGCCATTCACGGAGCGATCCATTGAGCAAGCCATTGCCGCAGAGCTGCGTGCAATCTGGCGCTCAAGCCTCAGACAGCGGGCGCCACAGATATCCAACCGAACCCCTTAGATTATTCGCTGTGAATCCCCTAACGGTGGGCGAACTTGGAAGGGGGGTCATTGGGGAAGTTATTCTTGTATAATAATTGAACGCCGGCGAAGACCGCGCGCGCCCCATCTCCTTCGTGACTATCGAGAAACCTGACCAGTTCAATATTACCGTCACTCCGACATTGACCGGACGTCGCAGTGTCACCTCAGAGTACCGTCAGGATCCATATTGGTATTATATACCCACTTGCACCCTATCGGCTTTATCAGCAAAAAATTTGAGAATTCTCCCAGTACTCCCAAAGCTCCCATAGCTCCAGTAAGCTCCCGTAAGCTCCTGTAAGCTCAAAGTTATATTTGCTGCCATAAGGATTTGGAAAAAAATAATTACCTTTTACTTCAACTTTCCATTTTTTTGCTGATGTTGCTCTAGGTATATTTCAACGGAGGAAGGTATTGTTCTCCAACAGAGACACGTACTCCTACTGCATAGCAGTCTTCCACCGGCGCTAAAAAGGGCCATTTATGGCTTCTCTGTACAATCGTGGGTTGTTATCGGTTCTGAACTCTACAGCCAGGGTTGTACCGGCCCTGGCTGCCCGTCTTGACTGGCTTCTCATCAGCACGCAGGGCTCAGAGGAATAGCAGCGATGACTCTGTTGGGCTCGCTTTGTGAATCTGCTATGGAAGCCTCTTCCAATATCCCCAGCCTCATCGATGGGGTTACTGCAGGTGGTTCTAGCACTGTTACCGGATTGCTCTTCTGCTCAGGAGCCATATCTGGATTTTCAGCTTTAGGTGAATCTTCTATCACCTCGGTAACTACTGGTTCCTCTTCCAGCAATCTGAGTGGGTTACTGCTACTTTTGTTACCTGCTATACAGGATATATAGGTCTGGCTGTAACGGCAGGGTCCGGCAAGGCTCCAGGTAGTGGCGGGCAGGTGGTAAGGCGCGGCGGCGGGCAAGCGGTAGAGTGCGGCGGCGGGCGAGCGGTAGAGCGTGGCGGCGGGTGGGCGGCAGGCGAGCGGAGGAGCACGGTGGCAGGCGAGCGGCGGAGGAGGACGAGGACAGGACAGAGACGAGGACAGAGTCAAGGACAGAGACGAGGACAGGGTCAAGGACGGAGACAAGGACGGAGACAAGGACGGAGACAAGGACGGAGGCAAGGACTGAGACAAGGACAAGGACAAGGAGACTAGGACACGGTGACGGTGTAAACAAGTTGTTGCGTACAGATCAACGGCGGGTAGCGGCCCTCGTTATATACAGGAACTTCCACCCACCAGCAAAGACCAACACGAGTAAACATCGACACGAGCAAACACCGATATGAGCAAATACCGACACGAGCAAACACCGACACGAGCAAACACCGACACGAGCAAACACCGATATGAGCAAACACCAACACGAGCAAACACCAACACGAGCAAACACCAACACGAGCAAACACCAACACGAGCAAACAGCGACACGGGCAAACACCGACACGAGCAAACACCGACATGTTTCACGTTCCGCACATTCTCACATTCCAGCACTTACCGTCATTCTAGAACATTCCATTTCCGAATCCTTCCATGGCGGCACCCCGTTTCCCCACTTCTGTGGTCCAGCAACGTCAGCGTTGCATGTGATTCCAACGCCGTGACAGTAGCCCTCCTTTAGGCTCGAGTTCCCACGAGAGCGAGCTGAGCTGGTGCTGGGCATTGCGGGTAGCGCTCGTGGTAGTCGTCAACGGCTTGTACGTCCGCTAGGTTTTTCTCCTGTTCCCATGTTGGTGCCGCGAACCCTCTCCATTTCACGAGGTAATGCAGCCGGCCCCGAATCCTGCGACTGTCCAAGACTTCTTCCACTTCCCATTCCTCTTCGCCTTCGACGATCACCAGGAGTGGCGGTGGAATAATTTGCCCCGGGATCGGGTCATCGGCGGCGGCATGTAGCAAGGAGACTGGGAAGGTGCGGTGCTTCTGGATGGCATTCGGGATGTCCAGTTCATAGGCATGGGTTCCTATCGCTTGGATGACTTGGTAAGGTCCATGGTGCTTGTTTTCGAGCTTCCGGCTCGGCCGTTCGGTGCGCCAGTGCCTTCCGTCCACCCAGACAAGGTCGTCGGGCTGGAAGGCCGGTGCCGGGGTACGCTGGGAATCCGCGTTTTCTTGTTGTCAGGCCTGCGCATACCGCATCTCGCTCCTGGCCACCTTGTCGATCTGGGTCAGGTGCTCGGCTGCGGTCTGTGCTCGGTATTCCTCTGGGTCGTCGACATGAATATCCAGCTCGAAGTCACAATGGGGGTGATAGCCAGCATTGGCGAAGAAGGGGGACAGCGTGGTTGAGTCCGATACCTGGTTGTTTCCGGCGAACTCGGCGAGGAACAGGTAGCTGGTCCAGTCATCCTGTAGGTAGTTGACATAGACCTGTAGGTATTGTTCCATTCCTGCATTCATTCACTCGGTTTGGCCGTCTGTTTGCAGGTGGAATGCGGTGGATAGGCATGGGTCAATCTTTAGGCAGGAGCAAAGGTGTTTCCAGAACCGGGAGGGGAACTGCGGTGCCCTATCTGATACGATCGTTTCCGGCAGCCCGTGGTAGCGGAAGATTCTATCACAGAAGAGTTCGGCCAACCCTTCAGCTGTGATAGTTGTTGTGCAGGGGAGGAGGTGCCTCTGTTTCGTCAGGCGGTCCACAAACACACAGATGGCATCATATCCTTTCGATGGGGGCAGGCCTATAACGAACTCGACCGAAATACATTGCCAGGGCTGTGCTGGTACCGGCAGGGGGCGTAGTGTACCATAAGGGGCATGACGGGTGGGTTTCGTCCGGCGGCAAGTGTGACAGTTCCTCATGAAGCGGTCGACGTCCTTCCACATCTGTGGCCAGTAATACTTGCGTGTGAGGAGTTCGAGGGTTTTTGCGCGCCCTGGGTGCCCGATGGCTGGCAGTTCGTGGTGGTCTTGTAGGAGTCGTAGTCGGAGAGGGGGGTGATCTGGTACATAGATGCAGTCACGGTAGATCAGCCTGCCATCTTTCTCCTTGCAATCGGCCAGGGATATTTCCCTCAAGTGCCTCGACCCCTGACGAAGGAGTTTCAGGACTCGGTTCGGTAGCGGGTTGACTTCGTAGGCTTGCTTGAGTAGGTCTGTGATTGCAGGACGTTTTCCGAGTCCGAGTCCGAGTTGGTCGTCTAGTCGGAGTTGGTCGTCGAGTCCAAGTTAGTCGTCAAGTCCAAGTTGGTCATCGAGTCCGAGTTGGTTGTCGAGTCCGAGTCGATCGTCGAGTCCGAGTCAGTCGTCGAGTCGGAGTTGGTCGTCGAGTCTGAGTCGGTCGTTGAGGCCGAGTCTGAGTCCAAGTCAGTCGTCGAGTCCAAGTCCGTTGTCGAGCATGTGAAGTGCTAATCCTGTCACGTTATGGGGTTTGAGGACGGCCTGTTGGTTGGCAAGCAGTCTTTCATCCCCTTCCTAAGGGAGGTCTCCCAACCTCCGAGTCAGTGCATCCGGCTTCCCACCAGCCTTCCCAGGTCAGTACACCATTCAGAAGTCGAAATGGGAGAGGAATTCAGACCAGTGTGCTTGTCGGCGGTTGAGGAGCTTCGTTGACATGAAGTATTCCAAGTTCTTGTGGTCGCTCAGGACCTGGACCGGGTGGCTCAATCCTTCCAGGTGTGGGCGCCATTCTTCGAATGTGCGAACTATTGCCATGAGCTCATTGTCGTAGATTTTGTAGTTGCATTCGGCAGGGCTGTGGTTTTTGGAGTAGAAGGCAACCGGGTGTAGGGTTCCTTCATCGTCGTATTGGGATAGGATACCGGCCGAAACGTAGTCCGAGGCGTCGGTTTCCACCACAATTTCGTGGTCGTAGTCGAAGTGGCGTAGGATCAGTGCCATCGTGAATGCTTTCTTGAGGTCTTCAAAGGCTTTTTGCTGGGCCGGCCCCCAGATGAAGGGAACATATTTCCCACCTTCTTTCTTTGTCAGACTGGTTAGGGGGGAGACTACCTTGGAATAATCCCTTATGAATCTCCGGTAGAAGTTGGCGAACCCTAGGAAGCATTGTATATCCGTCACATTCCCAGGGATCTGCCAGTCCAGGACGCAGGACACCTTCTCCGGGTCCATCCTGACGCCGTTGGTTCCGATAATGAATCTGAGGTACTTCACCTCCTGCTTGTGGAAGTGTCACTTCTCTGGCTTAAGGTGAAGACCAGCATCCGAGAGCGCCTTAAGCACCTTGTAGACCTGCTTCTTGTGTTCCTCCAGGGTGTTGCTATAGATGAGGATGTCATCAAGGAAGGCAGTGAAGAAGTCGAGGAATTGGCGGAGTACATCATTGATCAGGGCCTGGAAGTCAGCTGGCGCATTGGTAAGGCCGAATGGCATTACCAGAGATTCAAAAAGGCCATACCATGTCCGGAAGGCTGTTTTCCATTCCTCTCCCTCGGCCATCCGTACCAGGTTGTAGGCACCACGGATGTCCAGGGTGGTGAAGTATTTGGCCTTCGAGAGTGGCATCAGCGTTTCTTGCAGTAGCAGGAGGGGGTACCGGTTCTTGATGGTTCCTTCGTTCAGGCCACGGTAGTCAACACAAAGGCGCAGCGATCCATCTCCTTTTTTGGCAAATAGGATGGGTGAGGCGGCTGGGGACGACGAGGCACAGATGAACCCCTTGCTTAGGTTCTCCTCCAGCCATTCCTTTAGGGCCTGTAGCTCGGTTTTGGACAGCGAGTATAGTGGCCCAAAGGGGGGCGTGAATCCTTCTCGGAGCAGGATCTTGTGGTCATAAGGCTGATGTGGGGGCAGGGTCTTAGCCACAGCTTCAGAGAAAAGAGGCAGGAACTCGTGGTATTCCTTGGGCAAATAGTCCGCCAGGTCGAGCTGTTTCACTTCTTTCTTTGGTTCGAGGGCCTGGTTGATCTTGTAGAGCGAGAGCGAGAAAACTGTGAGTTGTTCCTTGTGGGCTATCCGGCGGAATGAGCGTCCTCCGTGGGCAGCGATCTGGATCGGTTTGGTGCCGGGTCCGGGTGGCTTGAGTCCGAATCCGTTACGGGCGTTGAGTCCGAGTCCATTACGGGCGTCGAGTCCGAGTCCGTTACGGGCGTCGAGTCCGAGTCCTTTACGGGCGTCGAGTCCGAGTCCGTTACGGGCGTCGAGTCCAAGTCCGTTACGGGCGTCGAGTCTAGGTTTGGTTCTGTCAGCCTGGGTGGTATTATTCACCTGGGGTGACGTAAATAGCTGGGCCCCGATATCGCTGGCCCCCGTGCTTACCACTTGCTCTCCTGAAGCTACTTTTGACACGAGGGAACAGAGTGCTGGTTCTGGGGGTTCGGAGCTGATGGCGTGGGCTACGGTGGGGACGGGATTGCAATTCGCGATGCAATACTGCGATCCAAAAGTCAGGGTGTGGGAGCTGAACCATATAGCCACGTTGTGGAGCTCCATCCAGGGGATACCGAGCACAATCGGGTAGTGACCGACCTTGGTTACAAATATGGGTATCTGTTCTCGGTGTTCATGGATCGATAAGGTGGCATTGGTGGTGTGGGTAATGTCTCCGGAGAAGATTGAGCGGCTGTCAATAACCTCGAGGGCTCTGGGGTACTTAAGTGGTGTGAGGGGTAGTTGGTGATGGCAGGCAAAGTCTTCGTCAACGAAGGCCACTCCCGTGGCTCCGCAGTCGATCAGGGCGTGGCTAGCTATGGTTTTGTCACCAAAGGAAACATTGCACAAAATAACATGTTTTCCTTCCATAGCTACATTGGACAAACTCGACAAGCGAAAGACAGGAGGAGAGAGAGAAGAATACTTGCCCGGAGTACAGCCAACAGCAGTGCCATCATGCGGCTGCTGGCCTAGGCTTTTCCCGACGGTGGAGAGCCACCACAGCAGCCATGTGCATGCTGGTGGTGCTTGGTGTAGTGGTGGTCGGAAAATGCCCCGGACGACGCAGTGGATTCGGAGTCGGAGACTTGAGCAGCGGCGGCGCGGAACGGGTTGCGACTCTTGTTGGGGTATTGGGCGGCCATGTGCCCCAATCCTCCGCAGTATAGGTAGCGGCCCTCCCTGAGCTGGGCTGTACGTTCCTGCTCTGAGAGTTTCTTTCTGCTGGTGCTGAGGTCCATCGGGCCCGGGGTGGTTGCGCTCTAACTGGTGGTGGGTGTCGCTGATGTGGTCGAGTTGCGGGATTGGTTCTGGTTGCCGCGGTTTTGATGGGAGTAGGTGTTGTGTCTTCCTTCGTGGAGTTGGAGGACGCGTATCTCCGAGTCCAGTTGCTGGCAAATACCAACGAACTGGTCGAAGGAGAGGCCCTGAGTTCGTCCCAACAGCTGGCGGCGGAGTTCCATCGACACTCCTTCCTTCAGGGCATCCAACTTAGCATGCTTGTCCCAGCTGAGTTTGGAGACCAGCATCTGGAACTCGACAAAGTAGGCAGTGAACTCCTTGCCCTGCTTCAGACCATGAAACTTGGTGCGGGCGGTCGCAGCAGGATTGGGGTCGCCAAATGCGGCTTCAAGGATGCAGATAATGTTGTCGTAGTCATTCAGTTGAAATGCTCCGTTTTGGACGAATGGGAGTATTTGTGCCTTTGCCCTGCCTTCCAAGCAATTGAAGGCATAACCCATCCGCAGGGCGGGCGTGGGGAAATGGGAGGGGTCACTGAACAGCTTGATGTATAGCTGCGCAATGAACCCCTCAAGGTTCTCGTGGGTGCCGTCGAAGGTTGCTGGGTCTGGGACCCTCTCGGCCCGAGATCACGGTTGTCCCTCTAGGGTAGCGAGTCGGTTGATTGCCAGTCAAGCAGCGGCGAGCTGCTCCTCCAGGTCGTCGATCCGGCAGGCTGGCGCGGCCTCCTGTAGATTCAGGATAGCCTCCACCGGAGTGCGCACCTGGGCGTAGGCGGCCTCAAGTGTGGTGGCCGGGGCGAAGGATTCATTCAGAGCGATTTGGTTTATCTGTTCGAGGAGAGCGGGCGGGATTACTCGGAAGATGGGAGGGAGTTGGGGTTCGGTTTCGGACTCGGGGTTCGTGGTCGACATGGTGCCGCTAGGTGGCGAGATAGGCGACGCAACAAAGTGTAATGGCAGGGTCCGGCAGGGCTCCAGGTAGCAGCGGGTGGGTGGTACGGCGAGGCGGCGGGAGAGCGGTAGAGCGCAGTGGCGGGCGAGCGGTAGAGCACGGCGGCGGGCAGGTGGCAGGCGAGCGGAGGAGTACGGCGGCAGGCGAGCGGCGGAGGAGGACGAGGACAGGACAGAGATGAGGACAGAGTGAAGGACAGAGACGAGGACAGGGTCACGGACGGAGACAAGGATGGAGACAAGGACGGAGACCAGGACGGAGGCAAGGACAAGGACAAGGACAAGGACAAGGAGACAAGGACATGGTGACAGCATAAACAAGTTGTTGCGTAAAGATCTACAGCGGGTGGCGGCCCTCGTTATATACAGGAACTTCCCCACGCAAGCAACGACAGACACGGGCAAACATCGACACAAGCAAACACCGACACAAGCAAACACCGACACAAGCAAACACCGACACATATCATGTTCTGCACATTCTCGCATTCCAGCACTTCCCGTCGTTCTAGAACATTCCGTTTCCGAATCCTTCCGTGGCGGCACCCCATTTCCCCACTTCTGTGGTCCGGCAACGTCAGCGTTGCATGTGATTCCAACGCTGTGACACTGGTACTCATCAAAGTAGAGATCTAAGCAGTTGACAGCTTTACTCAAGTCGGGATCCCATATATTCCAGGCCTTGGTGGTATTATGGACGTATCCGAGCATCATGCAGGCTTTGCGGGGGCATCCATCTTTCCATCCAGCCTTTGAGATTTCACAGTTCTGCAATACAGACATTCGCCCTGGGACATGCGTTCTTGTCTGATACGATTTTTCTCAGCAGTCCTCTGCATGACCGATAAGTCCATAGGCGCCGTGCCATAATGTCCGCTGTTGGTGCCCGTCGGATTCGCTGGAGCCAGGGTGGGGGTGCTGGCTGAGGATGGCCCGGAGCGGGGCATTCGCTGGGTACAGCCAGGCTGGACCCGTTGCACGGCACGAGCGCGAATCCGGTTGTCCAACTCCCGACAGATCTGGATCAAATGACCCAGACTATCGGATCGGGGACAGCAGGTGACCAAGGCATCTTTTATTTCATCCGAGAGGCCTTCGTACAATTGTAGACGCTGGGCCTCTTCGTTCCAGTTTAGGTCTCCCATGATCCGACCAAACTCGGCGAAATAGGCGGCAAAAGTGCTGCTCTTTTGCTTGAGTTTTCGAATCTCACGGTTGGCGGTGCGAGTTCTGTCAGGGTCGTCAAACGCCTGGCGGATCAGGTCGAGGAGTGCTTTCAGGGATTCGAGCCGGATTCGTCCAGTATTCTCATATACATAGCCACGAATGAGGCAGAGGGAGGCCCCCAAGAGGCAGTTGACTGCATATCGGAGGCACGCTTGGTCATCGGGGTAACGATGGGGTTGTGCGGCCAACTTGTTACGCAGCTGGATAATCCAGGTGCACAATTCTTCGGCCTTACCGCCGTCGAAAATTGGCGTATCAGGAAACCCCTTCTGGGCGGCATTGGCACCACCCTGAGCTGTAGCCATGGCCACCACCTGGGCCTGCAGCTGGATGAACCGCTATTCGAGGGTGGAGCCGGCAGCATTCGTGTCCATGGGTTTTGAACTCATTATGAGTAGGTTAGAATAAAAGATGCAACCTAGTGTAACGGCGGCGGTTCTCCAAGGTACTCGAGTGAGTTCGGATGACGCAAGCGGGAGTGGGAGCGGAAGCACGGGGGGGAACGGGAACGGGAACGGGAATGGAACGGGAATGGGAACAGGAACAGGAATGGGAACGGGAACGGGAAGGGAATGGGAATGGGAACGGTAATGGGAACGGGAATGGGAGACAGAGACAGACAGCATCAGCTGGACGTGTCGGACAGGAAGACGGACAGCGTCGGACGAATGTGTCGGACTGAGAGACGGACAGCATCGGACGGACGTATCGGACAGGAACGGACAACGTCAGACAGACGTGTCGAACAGAGAGACGGACAGCATCGGATGGACGTGTTGGATGGAGACAGGTGGCGCTAGACGAGCGTCACCGATACGCAGATACGGGGGAAATGGTGGAAACGGAGGAAACGGAGATGAGGTTGATATTCCAAATAGAATACAAGAGGTTACATGAAGAGAAGAAGAAGACAAAACACGGGAGACAGCCCTCCTTATATACACAGTTCTCGCAACTCCCATATGTCCTGCTACTCATACCCGCACAACTCACATATATACTCATACTCACATATGTGCTCATAACCACGCAACTCATACAACCTTCTCTTATTCAACCGGGGCCCGTAACCGATACCCTTTCCAAGATCGCAACATCCGGAGCGAGGTGACAACACTCTTTCCAAGATTGAGACATCCGGAGCGAGGTGACGACACTCTTTCCCAGATCGAGACATCCGGAGCGAGGTGCTGATATCAACAACCAAATTAAACAACCAAACACAAATCGAGCGCCGGGACCTGCGCCGTGACACTGGCTCAGCCTGCACTCATAGGAAATTGAGCGTAAATGGGTGCTACGGTCATAACATCAGACCACTGGATGTCATATCATGGAAGCGACGGAATGCAGCACTCAAAGTGCTGGAATACAGTGTTATAGGGTACCGTAATGAGGAAATGTGAGGTGCGGAAATAAGGGAATAGAA
>Ga0307508_10004482_pt1 | contig 13627 bp, 20 predicted proteins | sample 9_EM_MG_FD_203089 | JGI IMG/M metagenome (GOLD analysis project Ga0307508, IMG submission 203089) | Populus trichocarpa ectomycorrhiza microbial communities from riparian zone in the Pacific Northwest, United States - 9_EM | ecosystem: Host-associated > Plants > Roots > Unclassified | place... | reverse complement strand
GGAAGGGGCGTTTGGAACGTGTGCAATCGCTACGCCAGTATGTTCAACACTAGGAACGTCTGAAGGGTTCGGATACTGATCGAACTTGTGACCGAGACTATGCGCGGGGCGCGAGCGTGTGAAGCATTTATCGCACTAACAACAAGGTGAAGCCCAACATTACGTTCGGATTGGAAGGAAGACACGTACCATATCGTAGTTCACGCAAGAACTGCACTTGTGGCGAATGCCAATAATTCGCTTGTTGCAATTATCACAAATCGCTGCGTGAATAGCGCTGACGTCAGCGCCGTTCTGCGCTGGTGGTTGGTGAGCCTCTGTTCCATTGGCTTCTGCATCTGAAACATGACGCTTGATCGCAGGAGGCATCATCTTGTGGAAATGGTGATATACTGAGTGCTTGTCCTTGGCATCGGTCTCGGTTATGCACTTATGACACAGGTCAAAATCCGCGCAATTGGAGCACTGGGAAATGTGGAGCAGGGGCACGACAACCGATATGTGAGTTGATCATTTACGCGGAGTACTGCTAATTCAACCTACTTTGTAGCGTATGCCTTCGATGGGCTTATTACAGTGATCGCATATGACACCAGGGTGCAAGTTGCTAAGCGCAGTTTCTTTATCCTGTCCCATGACAACTTCAGACCGTGACGCCAATGTCGAAGGACTAGCCGCGTCAGTGAGCGTGAGCTCGTTGATGCCATTCCGAGAGAGTGTGGCGTTGAGGTCTGTGACGAAACCATCGATGAGGACCTTGATTTCATCCTTGATGGAACTTGCGGCGCTGCGGTTGCTGACCGCCGAGGAAAGTGACTCGTTTGACGCCGCAGCGCGCAGTGGCACAGGGCCCATTTCGGCATCTTGGCTGTCACCTCGATTCTTCGCTTCCAGCTGCTGCGCCGGAGGCGGATGCCGCAGTGGGGGGGCAATGGTCAAAGCATGGACGAATGGACGTGCCCACGCACTCCCGGGGTTGTGGGGTGCGTTCCCGACGGGGGGTGGGGGGAGTGGGCGATCACCGATGTTCCAGGGGCCACCCGGCGCCGGAAACGCACCTGGGATGGGAAGTGGGAAATGCACAGGAGCGGCTGGCAGGGCGGCAGGAAATGAACCCATAGAGCGCCGGCGACTTTCTTCGTTGCGATGCATTCCACGAGATCCATGCGAAAGGCGATCATAGTGATGATGATGACGGCTACCATGACGGTGGCTGTGGCCATGGAACGTGTGGGCACGGGCGAGACGCTCGTGCTCCGCAACATCAGTACGCATCGGCGACGGGGGCGGTACCTCTGCTTCGACAAGTAGGGGTTCACCACTCGCAAAAGAGACACAATGGGAGGCACTGTTGATAGGCTCCTTGCGACGCTGGATATCGCTCACGGTGAACTTGAGCACGCCGCCCCCGCTATGGGTAGGGAAGAACGGTCGAACGGCTGTATCGTACTGGTCTGCGCTGTTGACTTCAATCGCTATGAGCATGCGGCCACCGGATTCGTCGTCCTTGTGGCTCAGGAGCAGATGAGACAGCGCATAGTCGCCATCGATGCGAAATACTTTGTAAAGCTGGTGCAAGTCATCAGTATGCCAGCATGATGGCAACAGCGAACATACACACTTGATCATAGATGTCTTGCCAAGTAGGAAATTGGTAGAAGGTGAACCGCCGAGTTGTACCACGATATTCAGCTTTTACTGTGAAAGCCATCGCTTGGTGTTGCTGGTTATGCGCAAAGCTGTCTTTATGCACTTTGCTGCGTTGTCGCGGCACAAACCGAACGTTGCTCCTCGCTGTCAGGTTGGGGGTCCGCAGTAACCTGAAACTAAGATTGCGCGGCTTCCTGCACCGTTTGTTTCCCACGGTCACGTCTTGACATAAATATTCATCGATTACGCTACCCGGCAAGGACAAAACGAACGGTGGAGATTGACAAAGAGGGGGTAGGGGTTGAAATGAATTTTAACATGTTGGGATCAAGAATATTATGTGCTAGATCAAAGACCAAGTTCCGGCGCCTCCTTCAGGATGTAAGAACTCAGCGTCAGCGGCGTGTTGGTGATCCATCTATAGGGGATGGCCAGATGAGGTCAATATGGTGTGCATAAAACATATGCGACAATGCTCACCGAACGAAAAGGTCAAGGGCGGCTTCCCTACAAATTCCACACCCGTCAGGAGTCGGAATCATAACACAAATTGTGACCAGGAGAAATCCCCTTCGGCTGCAACGAGTCCCTCTAGTCGCAGCCGAAGGGGAGTGCTCCCAGGGAAAAGGAACGCGGCGGCAGGATAACTCACGGTTGATCGAATGGCACCATATGACCGGCATCATGGATGGCAACGTAAGTGAAGTTGCCGGCACTGAAGCCTTCGCCGCCAGCGGAGCGGACCTTTCCTGCTGTCTTGCCATTAAGCGTACGATAGTCAACAAGCGGGGCTTTAGCAAACTCTTTCTGTCAGAGGCATAAAGGCGGTCAGTGTGCAAGCGCTGTCAACAGTGAGTTGTCATACTTGGAAGGGTGATTCGAGCTTAAGCATCCAGTTTTCATTACCGATACTGAAATAATATATTAGCGCAGTGATTAGGAGCAATATTTCGCTCCAACTCACAAATTACACATGAAGTCCGCGTTGCCTCAAGAAACATATCAACGCAATGGAAATGTTCTCGGGGGTCAGTGGCTTACCAGCATAGACCAAGAAACGGATACCATCAGCGAGCATTTCGGGGATATCCTCTGCGCTGTTATGCACGCCATCACCCTGTGTTATAATACAAGTCCAGTCGTTGAACGGGTAAATTAACGGTTCTCGGACGCTACCTGGAACATGAAAGCTTGGTTAACATCCAAGTTGCAGCTGGTGAACTCTACGTCCGGATTGGCGCCAAGGGCCGCTTTAATGGTGGCATTGTTCAGAAAAGTCTCAATCCACCCCATTTCACGGTAACACATATCACCGTCTTCGGCCTTGTTGCATTTCTTGCGAACATCGTATGGGTTCAGTCCAAGTTGCTAGCGGTTGTGCAGCAAAATGCCAAGCTCAAGGCGCCGTTAAAAGGTGTATTGCAATATACGAACCTGGAAAGATCCATATAACTGTGACCAGCAGTAAAGCCCCGCAGGGACACTAAAGGGTGAATGCGATATTAGCTTCCCCGTTTCATTGAGTGGTATAAAGGCAGCAACTCGCCAAGTTAACTTGCTTCCAAAATTGTAGCAACCGCGGACAAGCCTCTGGCAGGTTGGCACTTTACTTCGGAGTGCTTGGCATTGAGGGCCGTCGGGATCAGGGAAGACTGGGAACGGGCCCTCACACGCGTACTCAGGCACGCTAGCAAACTGCGTTAAAGGTTCAGTGAGTCCGTTGCCGATCAGCACTGAGGCGAGGTCGATGGGCAGCACTCCAGGTATTGGGGCGAGAGTGAGCTTCTTGTTTTGCTTGTTAATAGTGGAGGCAATGAGCGGTGCATAACGTCCACCATAACTATTGGAATAGCACGCCACAAAGCACGGGATTACTAGCGTTTCGTGAGAACGCATGCAGATATGCAACACACCTCTCGGCAGCTATGTGGAAAGGCAACTTCGAATATTGTTTGAAACGACCTATGAAGAGCTCCAGGAAGGCGTAGGCGTCTGGGCAAAATTTGAGTATCACATGTTACGGTTTCGATTCACGTCGTATCGGGAGCGAAATCGCACCTTCCGCGGCATCAGGGGTATTGTTTATCGTGGGTCCATCGGAGTAGGAGTAGCCAACGTTCACGGGCTATAAAGTAAAACGTGAGAGACCGCAGTGTTCCATTAGTGCAAGCGGCAGCCTGACGCAATGATGTGACACACTTGGTCAAGGAAAATTATCTGTGAATTACATATAGCTGGGTTAGCTAATTCCGCATCCTGACATATGCCGGGCATTCGACCTTACATTTGCATGTGAGTTCCAAGAGTACTTGTTCAATGCCGCAGATCTGCCTTCATCCTTGATTGAGCACGGACCCAGCTCGAAGAGGAGGCCGGTAGAACTTATGCGCCGGCATCAAATGGGGGACATGACCAAATGGGGGATAAATCCAATACCTTGAACACCCCGGCCCACCTAAAAATGACGCCCATAAGAGTCAAGCCGAGCACGGAAGCGGCGAATGGCAAACCATTGAGCCACAACACAAGAGGAGATTTCGAAGGCTTCGACCGGCTTTCGAAGAACCTACGAATAGAGTGTGATTGCTTGGATGCAGGGCGGGCAAACAGCGGGAATACGAGATAGCTCTATCACGGACCAGAAGAACAGGTGTTTATCATCCGAGATGTCGAGATAACCGCTATATTGTACTACTCCAGGGTCACAAATGGACGGCTCGCGGAGACGAAGTTTGTAGTTAGGGAATGCATCGTGCGAAATGAGCTCATAGACGATATCTGGATCACCAGCCCGATAGCCAGGGTATCTAGCGAAGGTGCGGCGGTTGCCTTGCACGAAGTTGGTGAATGTTTCCACTGGTTTCCTATGCTTGGGATTTCTGTGTGGCTTCGCCTCTTGCTGAGGGGGTTCATGTCGGATGCCGGCGAATCCGCCGGTATCAGCCTGGGTATACTCGAGAGCGTTCTCAACATTTAATGACCCCAAAGGCAGCTGGGCGGCATGACTAATTGCCGCCAGTGACAGTAAGGCGCATGCGAGCTTCATGAGGATGTTGTGACTGCACACAAACAATAAACAATATAATTTTACAATAGGGATATAAGTAGTGGTTAAGAAACAATAAACTCTGTGAGTTGTGGACGGTGTTCAACGCGACATGTATCAGAGGACCCCCCACACTTAGAATTAGCACCTGGCCTCGTTTGTGAACCGTTCTCGAAATTATCGCGCACGTATGGAAACACGACGATCATAGAATTAATCATGATCTTGTCTCTCCAATTGCTGTCGCTTTCGCGAGTCGCCCCTAATCAGAAAACTAGTCAGATGACTGTGCTGCGCTCAGTGATTTCTGTACTCACGTAGTAGTGTCGAGGCCGCGCTTTGTGCCCCTCTTAGCCTCATCCAAGAATTTGTCAACGCCAAATAGATCATTATTGTCTTTCTCAAATTGCACGGGTCCCTCCCTAATCTCTTGCTCATCAGCCCCTTGAAAGCCGCTGGCGCCCAATTGGAAACGGTCATTAGCGAGAGCCTGTGAGATCCCCTCCTCAGTTCCGCCGCCGAATTTTGACTCGTCACCCGCATCAAGATTGCCGCGTGCTTTGTAGATGGCTGCCGCTGCAGTTGACCCATGGAAGAGAGGTTTGTCATAAAGGTTGTACGAGTCGTCATCAGCAAATGAGCCAGGCAAAGTTTCGCGGTTGAAGAGCCGAGAGTCTAGCATCGATTCCTTAGACGCCGTGGGTTTAGCAAGGCCGAGCGCAATTTTCTCTGATATATCGCGATTTTCTTGTCTGTGTCGGACAAAATATCCCATTTAGCATGTAGCGGCGAACGGCGGGCATTCTGGATCTACACTCACCTGGCAAGCATCTTTGCGCGCTGCTCTGTTCCCATGTTATTCATACGCAACTCTCGTTCCCTGTCGCGACGTTTCTCCGCCCGCATCTGATCGCGTAGCTTGCGTGCTTCTTCATCCTCCTCGCTTTCCTCGCTCGCATCGCTAGAACCCTCGCTATTATATGCAGTCAGTGATGCCCTCATGGCAGAGTCACCGACGGCGGACGGTTTTGAGGCCGCCACCGTGCCACCCCGCTCCTCCCGAGCACGCTGAGCGAGCATGCGCAAATGCTCCTCCTTTGAAGCTTTCTCCTTCTCAACTAGTCGCTGTTGCATGAGAGCTCGCTCGCGAACTTCCTCCCGTGCATGTCTGTCTGCCACGAAGAGCGCTTCGGAGAATTTGGCAAAGTTGTCGTTGATGTGCACCTGAGAAAGAGTAGCATTAGAGTAGCAGAATTCCGAGGCGCATGCATGATATATGTAGGAAACTCACATCCTGTAACCCTCGCCCGTCAGCTGCGAGTCGCTTGTCCAGTGGGATGGTGAAGCCTTTGTTATTCTTCCAGTTGGATATACAAGGCGGTATCATCCACTCCTTTTGCTCTTGTGCGGTGGCTTTTCGCGGAGGACTGCGCAAAACGGGGGCTGGAGGACTAGGCGGACCACGAGGTATCTTCTTGTGCTTGAAGCGGGGCGGCTCCAGCGGATCTTCGACGACCTCCGACATCTTGATGATGCGTTGCTTGAGGCCACCTGGTTGCGACTGGTCCTGCTGGCCCGGTGTATACCGGAGGAAAGTCGTCTTGCCTTTCGTATCAGGGACGTTCTTTGGTTGCGCAGCTCTGATTTTCGTGTTCACAAGTTTCTCTAAGGCTGCCTTGGTGCGGTCAGCAGTATTTTGCACTTCTTCGTCCGTGGGGCGTTCCATAGTGCGATCTTTGTCGTCCAGATCGCCACGGTGCGCAAGTGGGACAAGATCCTTGAACTGGGATTGCACTCGCCTCCCATCGCGGTGTCCTTGGTGTGCGATCGCGTCATACCGGACGTTTCCCTCGCTATCGACTTGTAACGCGAGGGTGTTTCCTGAAGAAGCCTGATAAAAGCAGGGTAAGAAACATTCCGATGTTCCAAGCAAGAGCACATACTTTTTTGCGACCCATATCAAGCGGGTATTGAGCGACATGGCATTCAGGATACGCGCCACCATCACCAAAGTCGTCCTGGCTCATAGGTTGCCAACCCCTACGCTTGCCATATGCGGGCAACGATGCTTTGATGGTCAGCGCTGACACAGAAACAGACGGCTGGTCAGCTTGCTCCTCGTCCGAATCACCATATTCCGAGATAATAGGAGTATGAGCCGGCCGCGGGAGAATTCTGAGATATCATTAGTGCTATTTCAACTACGGGAGGGCAGGAAGCATCTCTCACTGGAAGAGGGAGGCCGAGGCCATTGTTGGTCAGCGATGGTGGTCACGTGGTAGTGGCTGTGACGACCACTGACTCCTCATGGACGACTTCGACGCGTATGACACCGCGTCCCAATATGGCCAGGGCCTCGATGATGCCGCTTCAATGATAAGTGGATACACATCTCGTACGCAGAAAACTAACAACACCGGGATTCTTATTGAGAAAGAACTCGACAAACTTGACCTCGGCGAGGACATCAACGCTTCGATCCCGACTTCTACCCCTAAAACGATCCTTGAGGACGACTTTGACGGTGTGCTCGAGGATGTAAAGGATGATGGCATTACTGAGTTGCCTCCCCACGCCTGCAGGTTCGCTGCTATTAAAATGGCGCCAGCGATGCCTGTCTCTCACCATCTCTTCCGTCCCATCCTTTCGTATCTAAATGCAGCTACTGCGGCATACACTCTCCGGCTTCCGTCGTCAAATGTCTTGTTTGTTCCAAGTGGTTTTGCAATGCTCGCGGGAACACCTTGGCATCTCACATCGTGAATCACCTTGTCCGCGCCAAACATAAGGAAGTCATTCTGCACGCCGAGAGCCCTCTCGGAGAAACTACGCCAGAATGTTACAACTGTGGCTCCAAGAACGTCTTCATGCTAGGATTCATCCCCGCTAAGAGTGACACAGTCGTAGTGTTGCTCTGCAGGTGAGTATGAAACTACTCGTGGTCTGTTCCAGCTTTTCTGAGAGACCCGCGCCAATATGATGTTAGACAGCCTTGTGCGGCAATTTCAAAGGATATATCCTGGAATTCGGCACTCTGGGCCCCTCTTATTGAGGATAGATCTTTCTTGTCTTGGCTCGTCAGACCGCCCAGCGAACAAGAGCAGCTCCGCGCGCGGCAGATTTCGTTCCCTCAAATCAATCGCCTGGAAGACCTCTGGCGGGATAACACCAACGCCACTCTTCAAGACCTTGAGAAACCAGGCATAGATGATGAACCAGAACCTGTGGCCCTAAAGTGGGTGTTTCGTATTCCCTATTGCACAGCCGTCTAAGCAGCTGGTCAAGGTACACTGATGCATACCATTATCAAAACATTTTTGGACCGCTGGTCAAAATCGAAGCTGACTACGATCGACGCCTTAAAGAGTCGCAAACGCAAAATGACATTGTCGTACGCTGGGACATTGGGCTTAACCAAAAGCGAATTGCTTACTTCACACTCCCGAAACTCGAGAGTGGTGAGGTTAAGCTCGCCGTTGGTGACGAGCTGCGACTCAAATACGGCGGTGACTTGCCAAAACCTTGGGATGGCACCGGACACGTCATCAAAATTCCAAATAGTAAGTTCCTGGGCGCCACAGTATCCCGCTGGTTGCAAGTTGCTCACGTCTCCATTGTAAACTCGCAGATGTGTCAGATGAAGTAGGACTAGAGCTGCGCAAGAGCGAAAATGTTCCAACGGACTTTACGCTTAACTTTTCGGTTGATTTCGTGTGGAAACCTACTAGTTTCGACCGTATGCAACTGGCCATGAAAACATTTGCCGTTGATGAGAAGAGTGTCAGCGGATTCATCGTTAGTCATTCGTCGCGGACAATTGCTCAACGCTGACCTCAACTCAAACTTCATCGCCCGTTCATAGTATCATAAGCTTCTGGGACATGACCTCGAGCCTCAGGCCCTCAGGACCCAGGTCAGTTTAGGAACCTGTATCCTGTCACAATGTTGACTGCTATCTCTATAGATGCCAAAGCGGTCTGTATAATGTCGTGAACGTGCGGACTCTTACTGATACTACACTATTAGCTTTTCGGCACCTGGACTTCCCGAACTGAATCACTCTCAAATGTTTGCCGTCAAGAGCGTCCTTCAAAAACCCATCAGTTTAATCCAGGTAATGAGGTGATAGGATCACACGTGTCGCACGCTGTTGATTTCATCGCTAGGGCCCTCCGGGGACGGGAAAGACCGTAACCTCGGCCTCCATCGTCTATCATCTCGCAAAAATGAATCCTGGTCAGGTACTGGTCTGCGCACCATCGAACGTTGCTGTCGACCACCTCACTGAAAAGATCCACATGACTGGACTGCGCGTCGTTCGGCTCACGGCCAAATCACGTGAAGCCCTCGACTCCTCGGTTGCTTCGCTTACACTCCACAGTCAAGTTGCCAACAACACCGCACATGTGGAGTTACAAAAACTCATTCAACTGAAGAACGAACAAGGCGAATTGAGCAGTAGCGACGAACGCAAATACAAAGGCCTTATTCGGAGTTGCGAGAAAGAAATCTTAAGTGCTGCAGAGGTTATCTGTTGCACCTGTGTCGGCGCTGGTGACCCCAGGCTAAGCAAGCTAAAGTTCCGAACGGTTCTGATCGACGAAGCGACACAGGCTGCCGAGCCAGGTACGCAGTTGCCAGAATCCGACAATCTTCCAGCGCCTCACGGTGCTAATTTGCTCAGAGTGCATGATTCCCCTCGTTCTTGGCTGCAAACAAGTTGTTCTCGTTGGTGATCACCAACAGCTTGGCCCAGTCATCATGAACAAGAAGGCGGCTCGCGCCGGCCTCACACAGTCTCTTTTTGAACGCCTCGTCGTACTTGGCAATCGTCCTATCCGCCTTCAAGTCCAATATCGAATGCACCCTTGCTTATCTGAGTTCCCATCCAACTTCTTTTATGAGGGTTCCCTTCAGAACGGTGTTACGGCGCCAGAACGCTTGCGGAAAAACATCGACTTCCCATGGCCAGCACCTGACACGCCCATGTTCTTCTATCAAAACCTTGGGCAAGAAGAAATCTCGTCCAGCGGGACATCATTCCTGAATCGGTAACACCGCCGACTTCCTCTCCGTGTATCGCGTCCACTGATGCCCATGACAGAACCGAGGCCTCAAACGTCGAGAAAATTGTGACCAAATTCTTCAAGTCGGGCGTCTTGCCGAACCAGATCGGTGTGGTCACGCCATACGAGGGACAGCGCTCATACATTGTCACCTACATGCAGTTCAATGGTTCCCTCAAGAAAGAGTTGTACAAAGACGTCGAGGTTGCCAGCGTTGACGCCTTTCAAGGAAGAGAGAAGGATTACATTATTCTCAGCTGCGTCCGCAGCAACGAACATCAAGGCATTGGTTTCCTCAGTGACCCGCGGCGTCTAAATGTTGCATTAACCCGCGCGAAGTATGGAGTTGTCATTCTCGGCAATCCCAAAGTCTTGAGTAAGGTATGCCTTAGATCTTCCTTCTGTGGTGCAACTTATAATGGTTTGGCACAGCATTACCTGTGGCACGGTCTCCTCACGCAGTACAAGGAGAAAGGGTGCCTGGTGGAAGGACCTCTGAGCAATTTACAGCCTAGCATGATCCAATTCAGCAAGCCCCGGCGGGTGTTTGGCAAAACGGATCAGTATCGTCGCCACGAAATGAGTGCAAAGGAACTTCTCAGCGGTGTTGCTCTCAGCACTGATAGTACGTAAATTACGTAACGTTCACTCTGTTGATGTTTTGACAGCGCGGTCCCGAAACAGATTCTCGTCCTTCAGGCACTCCCAGTCGCTTCGACGCTGCATTTTATCGCTCACACGACCCGCTGGCATATATTTCACCTGATGCTCAATCCGCCAAATCTCAAGGCCCCTACTCTTCTGGCCTCTCAAATTTCACCGCAGCTGCTGGCTCGTTCCACGGTTCATTTACCCAGAATGGTCAGCGGACTAATGGGACCAAGCGTGCCGGATTCGGAGGGTACGCCAGCTCAGTAATCTCACAGGATATTGGAGCCAGCAGTATTGACACCCACAGCGTTGCTGGAGCGAGCACAGCGCCTTCTGAAAGGAGCGTTGCTAACATATCGTACTCGCAATCGGACCGTTTGCGCCGCCGTTTATCGCAATCCTCCGCCGGAGTCTCTGATCACGGTAGCCACCCCGCCCTAGACTACAAAAGTCAAGCCGACAGCATCGATTTCGATGATATGCGCTCGCAGTGTAATCAATCAGGGTGCACTGAGTTCTAGCAGACGTATCACAACGGGACAGTAACACCCGAGACTGCGTGGAGCACACCACCATGGTTGATGACCGCAGCTTTTTAGTTCGCGGACTAGTGCACACGCCGCTTGGTGCGAGTCTCAACTCTTGCTTGCGCCCCCATCCCTTTGCGTCCGCAGATCTCATTCAATGGGGGCCTAAATTTCGGGGCTTTTGCAACGCGTGGACGGGACAGGAGGGTTTAGTTAAGTGGGTGCTTCACGCTTGATCGCTCACGGTATCAAGATAGACGGAATCAAATATACAATTCGTGCGCGGTGAACTGGGACTATGATCTGCGGCGTTACTACATACATTTACAGGCAGCTGCGCTGCTGGTTATTGACGCGTGGTGTCAGCGTGAGTCAAGATGGAGGTCAAAGCTCTGGTGCCATTATCCCGAAAGACCCGCGACCCAGTTATCCACGAAGGTGTGATGAGCGCTGTGGGAAATGCAATGAGTTGGGAGGCAGCAAAAGATAGATTCGTTTGGGTACCTGGCACTCAAAGTTGATGACTCAACACCACGCACATAGCCCTCGGGATCGATGCAAAAGGTATAGCGCCCTGTGCATTGAGATTCAAGAGGTGAGACACCATAAGGACTGCAAGACAAGTACCAACCGTCAATGAGGCCGAGCAAGGCACTCGACACTTGGTATTCCTTTCGAACTTTTCTGTCGACATCGGAGAGCAATGTGAACTAGGTCAAAATGTCAGGATTGCACAACGTCGAAGGAAGCAGTGTTCATGCTCACATTCAAGTTGTGCTGCTCAGCCCACCCCTTATTTTTGGTAACCGAGTCCGCCGAAATGCCTACTACCTCCACATTCGCGTTCTTGTAGGCATCCTTAGAAGACAATGCATCACGAAAACCACAGGCCTCCTTGGTGCACACGGGTGTTCCGGCACTGGGATAGAAGAATATTCTGGGGCAATGATCGGGTGAATCACGATACGAGTGCATAACTTGGCAGCGCCTACACTAGAGGCTTCCCAGTTGTACCAGGAGCAACAGTCACATTTTCTCCAGAGATAGCTGGCAGAGTGAATGTTGGGGCCTTCTGATTGAGAAGGGGGTGAGAGGGGGAAGTCATGTTGTACTACGGACACTGAGTGCTCGTGAGAGACACTTTATATATCCTGGGCCACCTATTCAGATACGTCTGCGCGATAACGATAAAGGATTGCAACATCAAGGGCACACAGTCAAGCGCGTCAGATTAAAGGACAACGTGAACGAGAGTGCAACCACATGCAAAACAATGACTGAAACATATACGAGAGCGGTCAGAAGTATGATGTGCCCTATGAGACTGCTGAGGTTTCGGATCACATAGCATTAGACAAGGTGCATACAGAATTTGCATGTGAGTGAAGTGGCGCGATTAGTCTCGCAGCGCATCGCACAACTCAATAAACGGGAAACCGTAATGTTTATGTGCCATGAACCGTCTACTCCTCGTCTTCGTCCTCGTCACCACCAGCATCCTTAGCAGCAGCAGCCTTGGCACGCTTACGCTTAACGCGGCCAGAACGGCCACCACCATATGGCGAAGTGAGAGCAAAGTCGATATGCTGAAAACAATGGAAGAAGATGAGAATAGTAACAATGCTTCGGAAATCATGAACCAACCTTTTGAGAGTCGAGACGGACAACGAAAGAAGGTACATTCACCATCTGCTTGCCAACCCTGGCAATTTTGTTCCGATGAGTCCAACACAAAAAGGCTAAGGCGAAATAAGCAATAATGCCCGCGCACTCACCGAATGTGTCTCTGGCGGATAAGAACACGGGCATGGTGGATGCTTTTCGCAAGCCCACTCTTGAAGACCTGAGTTTGCAGCCGGCGCTCCAAGAAATCCTCGATCTTGAGGGCGAGCACGTAGTCGAGACGCATCTTGGTCTCGTCCAGTACACCAATACGCACAAGCCGGCGAATCAGTGCATTGCCTTCGAATAAACGCTTGGGATCCTTGGGTTCCAACTTGAGTAGCTCACGAGCAGCGCGTCGGATTTTGGACAGTATCAGAGCAATACGCCATATTTCACGTTTGTTGCGTAGGCCATATTCGCCAGCGAGCTAGCCATATTCGAAGCAGCAAATTGAATGTTGGCGCAAGGCAGGCAGGTGCACGTGGGGTGTAAGGAACGAATCGAAAGCCAGATCAGTAGCTGCATCGATCCCAGACTTGCCGGGGAACTGCGTTACCTTGAGCTCGGCGTCGAGGCGAGGGGCTTCGTACGGTCGACGCGGGACTTTGTAACTGCAGAGAAACAGCAGTCTTTCGTGAGCACAATATTATCCAACTCGCAAATGAGTTTTAGGAAACAGACGTCTTCGAATGATTTCGCGGCGCCCTGTCAGGCAAAACGGCGTTAGCAGCTTTAAAGAGCACAAAAGCAATAAGGCAGGCGCGCACAAGGGCATTTTGGGGGAAGATGGAACGGAACGTCACGAGAACAACTGTAGGCGCTTATCAACTGCCACCACGTGACCTCGCAGCGACCTCCAGTTCTTCTGTTGTCGGAGCCTCCTACATTTCGCTGTCATGCCCCACTCTTTCGGTTATCGTGCGCGTACGCGCCACATGTTCAAACGAGGTTTCAAAGGTGCGTGCTGAAAGTGCTCTGCCAATAGGCACTTTGGGCAGGCAGTGCGGTAAATTTACGATCAC
>Ga0307508_10004480_pt1 | contig 13632 bp, 10 predicted proteins | sample 9_EM_MG_FD_203089 | JGI IMG/M metagenome (GOLD analysis project Ga0307508, IMG submission 203089) | Populus trichocarpa ectomycorrhiza microbial communities from riparian zone in the Pacific Northwest, United States - 9_EM | ecosystem: Host-associated > Plants > Roots > Unclassified | place... | reverse complement strand
TTTATAAAAAGAATAAAATTCAAGATTATGATCATTGATTCAAAATCCAAAAATATTAAAGAGCAATGAAAAAAATGGTCGAGCCAAACCTAGTGAACTTGCTGAATCCATGACTTGAGACATGATATTAGGATAACTCAATATAAAAAAAAAGTAAATAAATAAAGGATACTAATTTCAAAAAAAAAAAATTAAAAAAACAAAATTCCATCATATATTGCCTTAAATTAAATGCTAGGGATGCAATCAATAAATTAAATTTAATAAAAAACCAAAATAGGGCCAATCATATTTTTCACCAGAGAAAAAATATCAAAATGATGCAAATCTTGTAAATCCGGGTTAAACTCTCAAACTCGCAATCCATTAAATTCTTGACCCGGGCTCAACACCTAAAAAAATTAAACGTTTTGATGATGAAATCAATTAATTCAATTCAATTCAAAAACAAAATTCCTTTAGAAATTGAATCTAAATTTAAGAAAGACCAAAAAACCTAAAAGTAAGGTGACCTATGTTATTTTAAAATTGACCACGAAAATCTCATAGAAAACGAATAAAAAAATAACAAAATGGTAAATGATGAAAAAAAAGGTTTAAAAAAGCTAAAAAACCATGGAAACCCATGTCCGTGTCAACTTTGTAAATCAAAGTCAGTCTTTTAAGCTTATAAACTTTTAAATTCTAGATTCAGACTAAACTAAGAAGCTTAACATCAATCCAATTAAATGTTGGAGGATAAAAAAAAACAATCTAAGAAAAATCTTGCAAGGTAAAAAAAAATACAATAATAAAAAAAAGATTAGATTTGACAGGATAAAAAACAAAAAGAATGATGAAATTGCCAAAACAATTACAAAAACCATCTAAAAAAATAGCAATAAAAAGAACAGGAACAAAATCTGATAGGTAAAAATATCTATTGGGGGTGAACTTAAAAAATATCTTAATTTAATAAAAAGAACAACGATGAAATTGAAAAATCCCTTTAATTCCACAATTTTTAAAAAAATTTAAAAACTATAATAAAGAGAATACATATGAAATCTTAAGTATAACAAATTTTAGGGGTTGATATGATTTTTTTAAGGCCAACACAAAAATCAAGTAGGAGAGAATGAAAAATAAAAAAAACAAAAGGCTACATGCACCACTTTGACCACCATCGAGCTCGACACGCTGTTTATTCGTAGAGGGAACGCTGAGATGCTTGACTATCCCACACCCAGGATAACCCTGCACAAAGAAAGGTAGAAACAATGACAACGCTCAAGGATCAATAATTTAATGATAAAGGATAAAACTGAGTAAAAAATCAATTTAAAAAAAAACCATGTCAACCCATGTTAACCCGACCAATCTGCGACTTGAGATATGAGATGTGAATAACCCCATAAAAAGAAAAGCTGAACAAATCACAAATCTCATAGCCCAGTAAGTCAATGTCAAATGATAAAAATAAAAAAACAAATTCTAAAAAGGATTTTTAAAAAATACTAATCTCGAACTAGGTAAATCATTGAAACTGGTGAACCGAGTCATGAGAATGGGACAACCTTGTAAAAGACAGAAATAATCATAAAACAAAATCCTTAATTATATATATAAAAAAACAATGAAGACCAAATCTTGCACTAAAAATAATTGAAAGAAACTAACCAGGGACTAAATTGAAAACAAAATAAATGAAGAAAAGGATAGAAAAAGAGTAATGAAAAAAATAAGGATCAAAATGTGAAAAAAATGAATTAAAATTCTAAAGGACAAAATCAAAAAAATAAAATAAATACAAAAGAAGAAAAAACAGCAATCAAAAGAATGAGAACCAAAATGTAAACAAAAAAAAATTAAATTAAATATGGAGAGGGATGAAATTAAAAAATAAACTTCAAAAACCATTAAAATTAAAGAAAATAGAAATCAAAAGAATAAGGACCAAACCTAAATCAAATACAAAATGGAGGACAAAGCTAAATTTTTAAAGGCCTGGTGTGAAAACCAAGGTCCATGGGAGAGAAACGAAAGGTAGGAGAAAAAAACCTCATTGTTGTTGAATCGTTGCCCGTCTTGGTGAGCGTGCCACCTCAACAGCTGTGCCACATCCTAGTGCATCGGATGAGACGATGATCAATTTTTTTTTGCCACTGTAATTGTCTAAAGTCATTTTTTAAATCCAAAAAGTCAAAGGTTAACTATGTAATTTTACTATAAAAAAGAATGCAAAGACAAATAAACCCCTTCCTGCAAGGCTATTTTTTCTAAGCCAAGGGTATAAACATTATTTTATTGTATAAATTAAAAGAAAAGGACCAAAAAAACCCTTTAATAGAAGAACATTTTTTTTTTTTTTCAGATTTCAAAGGCAAAAAAGTATTTTTATTGTGCATTATAAAGTTGAACAACAACTTTGCCCCTGATCAATTCTCAAATGACATTTGGGTACCATGAAAAATATAATTTTGCTCTCAGTGCCAAGGCAATTGTTAAGAGCAATGAAGGATAAAATTGTCATTACATTGCTTGAATCCACAATGATTCTCCTTACATGCTACAATAATTTACTGAGGCCTTTTAGTTTTTTTTTTGTTAATTTTACACTTCCTCTTACCATATCGATCTCATTATTACAATCGCTGTAATTAGTTGGCTGATGATATTTTGTGGTGATCATATTTGATAAAAAATTAATAAGAAAATCTTATTATTATAGAATTAAAACTTGAAAAAACATTTTTCTTTTCTGTTCCCAACAGCCCAACCTTTATATTGTAAATGTTTTTTTTTTAATTGCTTGGTTTTTAACAGTATTAGCGCCATATCTCCACATTCTAAATATAAATCATTGTATAATTATTAGAAATATATGTTTAGACTTTATTCTTGGGATCTTGTCTCATTTCCTTTTGTATTATATACTTATTGTAACCATGAATGTAAGATATACATAACAAAAATCTTCAACTTTACATGGAATCAGAGTTGACTTCTCTGTATACGTTCTTTAACATCACTTGTTTCTTCTTATAGCCATGTCCAATACCCCATCTTAGGAAGCCCATCTTCATCAATTTCGAATGTATCCTCTCCATATATCCTTCATTCCACTGATCACCTAGATGTCATCCTAGTCTCCATCCTTTTTAATGGTGACAACTATCCCACCTAGAAGTGGGCCATGAAAATAGCATTGAATGCCAAAAAAAAATTGAGTTTTGTTAATGGTGCCCTCTCAAACCAACGTCCTCCACAATAGAAATCCAACTATGGGAACGTTGTAGTGACATGGTCTTGGCATGGATTCTCAACTCCATTGATAAATCCATTGTTAATAGTCTAATTTATCATGATTGTCCCGTGATGTATGGCTCAATCTTGAGGATTGTTTCTCCCAAAACAATAATCCTAGAACTTTCAAATTGAAGTGTGACATTGCTACTCTCATTCAAGGCTCCATGACCATCTCTACATATTTTACCACACTCAATGGCCATTGGGATGAACTTGCCATACTCACTCCCACACCAAAATGCACTTGTGGTGTCCTAAAAGAATTAACCTATATGCAAGACATTGAACGAGTTTTTCAATTTTTTATGGGGTTACGTGACTTTTATACTTCAATTCGTAGCCAGATTTTGGTCATAGATCCTTTACCCCTTGTTACAAAAGTTTATTTGATTTTACATCAAAAAGGAAAAGCAACGCCTCCTTCATATCTCCAGTGTTCCAACTGAAGCTGCTACTATGGTAGTTCATCATCCCTTCTCTTATTATTCTGATAATAAGGGAAGAGGATGTGGTCATTAAAAATCCCACTGTTATAAGCTATATGGTTATCCCAAAAACAAGTCTTAATATCGTGAAACATGTAATAGACAATCTGGTTCATCAATATCAGTGAATAATGTCACTAGTCATTTAACCTCTTTTGAGATTACTATTCCTGGCCTTACTAGTGACTAATGCAATCGACTCTTAGATCTTCTATCACCTTCGAAAACCAACTCTGCCAATTTTACTAGTAATCTTGCCTCTTGCCATACTGCTTCTTTCCCTAATCATGAATGGATTATTGATTCTGGCGCCTCAGATCATATAACTTCAAATTTGTCATCATTTGATAATGTTCAAACCCTCCATCAACCATGTCCCATTAAACTTCCAAATAGTGATATTGTTTATATAACTCATACTGATATACTACATGTTTCCCTAATATCTCCTTTTCTAATGTTCTATATGTGCATTCATTTAAATTTAATCTATTGTCCATTAGCAAACTCACCACTACTCTTAATTGTGTTGCCATATTTTTTTCAACCTTTTGTGTTTTTTAGGACCTATTAACAAGAAAGCTAATTGGAACGAGTGAATTACGAGATGGACTTTATCACTATAAACCTTTCTCTGCCTCAATTTTCCATTCTTAAAACGTTACTGACTCCATTATTTGGCATCAACGACTTGGTCACCCTTTTACTTCATGCATTCCAAAAACTTTACATATTTCTAATCAACATTTGGCTTGTGATATATGTGCTAGAGCAAAACACACTGGTCTGTTTTTTTCTTTGAATACAAATAAAAACACATTTTGTTTCAATCAAATTTATTGTGATATATGAGGTGGTTATCTTACCGCTTCACATTCATGAACATATTATTTCTTAACAATCGTGGATGATTACTCACGTACTACATGAGTTTATCTTATGCATATGAAATCTTGTACTTTTACTTTCCTTCAATTTTTTTTTTGCCATGGTTAAAACTCAATTCAATTGCATTATTCGACATGTGCACACTAATAATGATCAAGAATTTATGTTCAATAAACTTCAAATATGTTGATGAGGAAGTTTATATGACTCCCCCACCAGGTTATTGCACACTAAAGAAGACTCCTATTTGTCATCTTCATAAATTAATTTATGGCCCCAAGCTAGCATCTCACAATTTTTTCTTTAAATTATGTTCTATTTTGTTTGCTGAGGGCTTCACCCAATCTAGGCTGATCACTCTCTCTTCAAACACTTTCGGGGTCAGTCTTTTACTTTCATATTGGTTTATGTTGATGACATTCTTCTGACATGCAATGATCTTTCTACTATTAACAATTTCAAGACCATGCTCGCTCATCATTTTAAAATCAAGGATCTTGGCAAACTAAAATATTGGGCTCAAAATTGCTCATTCTCCCACTGATATATTCCTTAATCAACACAAATATGCTCTTGGCATCCTTACTAATAACGGTCATCTTGGTACTCCGTCCTACTTAATTTTTCTTGGAACAAAAGCTCAAGCTTAATAATACTGATGGTGATCCCCTCTCTTATCCAAGCTATTTTCAACGATTTATTGGGTGTTTGATATACCTTACCATCACTCATCTTGACATTGTGTTTCCAGTAAATATTTTGAGCCAATTTATGCATTAGCTGAGGCAACCATATTATGATGTTGTTCGCGTTCTTCATTACATTAAGACCACTCCAGGCCAAGGCTTATTCTTCCCTACTACCAATACTCTTCAAGTCTCAACTCAATCCAATTCAGACTGGGCTAGTTGTCCACTCACTCGATGCTCTACCACAGGTTCTTTCATTCAGCTTAGCACAAGTCCTATTTCCTAGCACACTAAGAAGCAATATACGGTCTCTTATTTTTCTACTGAAGCTGAGTATCGGGCTCTTGCTTCCATTACCTGTGAACTTACATGGCTCAAAACTCTTCTACATGATCTTGACATTCATTGTTCATAACCCATGCTCTTATATTGTGACAACCAAGCAGCCCTTCATATTGCTCAGAATCCTATTTTCCACGAGCGTACAAAACATATAGAAATTGATTGTCATGTTGTTCGTGCCTTAACTAATCGCATACCTACCTATAATCAGCTTGCAAATGTCTTCACCAAAGCTTTAAGACGAGAACAATTCCAAGCGTTATCATGTAAGTTGGGCATTACAGATCTCCATGCTCCAACTTAAGAGGGAGTATTAGAGTCGTATCTCCATGTTCTATATATAAATCATTGTACAATTATTAGAAACATATGTTTAGGCTTTATTCTTGGTTAGCAAATGTTTAGGCTTTATTATTAGGATCTTGTCTCATTTTCTCATATATTATATACCTATTATAACCATAAATGTAAGATATACAAAACATAAATCTTCAACTTTACAAATAGCATGATCCATGACGTTGTGCTATCTTCCAGGAACTTTTTAAGGTTATGCTTGTCCTCTAAAAAAAGATTTTGGGATGCGTTAATTAAAAGAATCTAGAAAAACAAGAAGATATGGCTTGTTTTCTTCCTAAACTTGGAATTTTTCTAATTACTGTAATGGCATAACATGTATATCATACTTTATTAAAATCAGTGACCATATTGTCAAAGACAATATTAAATATTTAACTATAAAGAGAAGTTTTTAGGATTGAATACTAATAGAAAAACATGTTTTTATAGAGTTATATTAAACTTAATTTAAATTTCAATATTGTCTTTCATTTTTGTTAATCTAAGTAGGATTCTCATGGAATTATGAACATTTATAGGATTTACAACTATATATTGCTAATCTAAGTAGTTTGAATTAAACATATGCAAGTTGGATTTGTGAAATTAATATATTTCATTATTTATTATGTTTTATTTTAACTTACGTGGTGTGAATGTTTTATTTGATATATGATTCTTAATTATTTATTCATTATTAAATATATTTAATGAAATGATTTAATGACCAAGTAAATCACAATTTAATTATATTATATTCTTTTTTAATGTATCAAAAAATATCTTTTTTATCATAAGCATTGTTTTTTAAATTAAGATTTATCATAATTTTAAAAGCAAGTTTCAATAAAAAATAAAAAAAATATATTTTCAAAGTGAATGTATCAAAAAATATACAAATAGTAATTATGAGAAAAATCATATAAAATATTTACAATAAATGTTTTTAAAAATAGATATTTTATTAACACGGAATGCTCATGATTTTTTAAAAATCAATCAAGCATATTAAGCTCATATATAATTATTAAGAAGGATAATTTTAAAAGCTCATATATTCTAATAAACTTATTTAAAATGAATCTTATTATAAAATATAAAAAAATAAGGATAATTTTATAATAAAAACTAAAGGTGTCTTGGCAAGAAAGGTTGACCTAAGTGTTTGACCAAAAGATATGACGTCTAGGCTCGTATATTGGACAAATAAATGGATGTTTCTAAAAAAAATTAAGTTTTTTTTTTATAGAAAGAGTGGATACTTATATATGGTGTGGATGATGTGTCGTCTATATGGACAAACAACGCTCCATCTGCCTGTAATATTTTTTGATCAACGGAGGTGTCTCTAGTAATTGAAAAATCAAGTGCAAGTTTTGAGACCCTAAAAACCCAAAATTCCTTAAGGAATAGGGATCAAATATGAAAAGTGTGAAACTTAAGGGATCAAAATGAAATTTTCCATGTCATTTAAACAAGATAAGCAGGAAAAGGTTATGTTTTTTTTTTTAATAATTTCGATCATTGATCTTTCAATTTTTATCTTAAAAATAACTTAAAATCTTTTTTTTTGTAAAATTAATATGTAATTCAACAGTGGAATATCAAATGACACAATGGACGAGGGCATACAGTTAAAAACAAATAACAATAAATAGAATTATGCCAGCATGACTTGTAAAGATTTAATTGAAAAGAAATAAAGTTTAGTGATCAAAATGCAATTGAGAGACTAAAAAGAAAATAAAAACAGCTATAAACATTAACATGAGCAATAAAATAACCAAATCTTTTAGTCTTTTTTTTTAATTAAAATTATAGCACTCAATATAAACTAAAACTAAATTTGAAAAAACAATCTCTAATTATTGTTTTAAATATATCAAGTTTGATAATAATATAAATTAATAATAAAAAACAAAAAAAATTGTATTTTGTGGTGTTTTATTCATTATCAATAAAATAAAATATGATTACTCTATTTTATATATTACGACTAAATATAATTTTATCTTTATCTTTTATCTCAAATATCAACCAAAACATATTTTTAGTGTCATGATATAAACTTTTCGGCCATCTTTCTGTTGGATTTCAGTAATGAACTCTGTCCTCATATTACATTTTGATCATGAGAGGTTTTTTTTTAATTAAATTTAAGAAAATATATTCTGGAATCAATTTATGCATCAATTAAAATTATTTTTCCTCAAATAATTTCAAAAACACATAATATTTTTAATTCTGTATTATTATAAATGAAGTGTTAAATTTTGATTGTGGAGAAGTAGTCATTCAAGGATAGTCCTATATATATATTGTCCGTTCGTCCCTCTATTATTGTAGATAAATTACGACCAACAACGATGATGACAACAAAGTGTGATGTGGTCGAGACAACTCATAATATAATTAGCTACAAAGCAAGATATATATATATGTTCGATTGATAACTCGATGTCAAAGCAATGTCTTTGCCCACAAAATAAACTAGTACAAGTTATTCAACACTACTAGAAGGTTAGGTAATTAAGTTATACATTGTCTTCCGAAACAATGCCATGGTTAATTAATTGACCACGAGCTAGCTAGTCTCTGATTTATTATTGTTGGACCTACCGTTTAATCCATGTTTTCAATTCATGTTTATCCATGGGTAAATTATTATTTAGTTCTTTTATTTTTTTATGTTTTCTTGGGCTATTCTTTTCTCTTTCTTTTTTTTTTTTAAAAAAAAATTTACTTTTGACTATAATTGATTATTGATCCGAGGATAAATTATTGGATTTACTAGACAAGTCTTCATTACATTTCTAATTATATTTATTAGATAGTAAAATATTACATGGATAAAATTAAAAAAGATGATTATAAAAACTCTTTTGTAGTTTGATCTGAATTTTTTTATACATACTTTAATAATTTACACTTTTCATCATGTAATTTACATATTTAATAACAGTTTTTTATATCTTCAACAATGCATTTTATTTGATTTTTTTGTTTGATCTTGGATATAAAATATAATTTATGTAAAAACAAATATTTAAATATTATTAACATGTTTTAGAATAATAATAATAATAATGAATTCAAAATATGATGCCGATTGAAAAATATTTTTTTAAATATTAACACAATAATATATTGGATGATATTTGTTTTTAAATATTGAGACATTAATATATTGGACCGAAATAGGTTAATTTGTTAAATCTTTGATCCCATTCAAGAGACCAAAATAACTTTATAGAAAACAAATCAAAATAAATTATGAAAGTCAATTCCTAATCAATCTAATGTAAAAGGATGAAATTGAAAAAAAATATCAAATTAAAAAAATGAACAAAACAAACTACTTGAATCAACCCAAGTTAATCTGCTAAACCAACAACCCATATCATATGATTAAAATAACCTCATAAAAAGCAAATGAAAAAAAATATTAAGTCTAATTTTCAGCCAATTAAATGTTGAAGGATAAAATTAAAAATATTAAAAAAAAATAAAAATAAACTCATATTAACTTATTAAATCCACAACTTGAATTATAAAACCAGAGATAATATTTACTAGGTTTTTTTTATCTTAAAAAACTAAGATTCAAGCTCTTTGTTTTTTTAAAAAAAATGCTCACCCATTAAAATTTTTACATCGTTTTTGTAAGGATTTTCTCATATGCGATTCATGTGTTCCACGTCTTTTCAATTTGTTGTTAATTCTTGACATACCAGAAAAAGTGGACACATGTCTAGCCCATCCCAGACCACGTGTCAAGAATTAACAGTAAGTTGAGGGATTACATCGAGAGATTTTCTTGAGTATAAAGATCAATTAGTAAATTAAAAAAAGTAAATAGACCACATCAAGAAATTATTAAGAATACAAGGACTGAATAATACGCTGCGTTTAGATTTGTTTGATGGGCTTTGGCCGAACATTGTAATTTTTTCAAAGCAAGCCCTAATATCATGTTAATGACAATTACCCATCACCTGCACACGGGAAGGGTCTTTAGCTATGGATTTTATTGAAGACTGAAATGTCAAATTTTGATTGTAGAGAGGACTGGCCATGCAAGGCAAGGCAAGTCTTATTCTCTCTTTTTTTTTTTTCTTTTTTTTTTTTCTATATATATCATAGTTTTAAAACCCGGCCAGGCGGGTCGACCTGGAACCCGGGACTGAAACCGGGCCGGGTTGAAGAAAAAACAGGAGAAGAAAAAACTCAGTGTGACCCGGTCAAAAACCTGGTTGCAAGCCGTTGACTTTTGTTTTTACTAAAACGACGTCGTTTTGATTTTAAAAAAAAAAATTGACCCGGACGACTCAGTGAACCGGTCAAAACCTGGAACCCGAGCCTTAGACCAGACCGGGTCTAAAAACTATGATATATATATATATATAACGATGATGACAATGAGGATTATTTGGTCAAGCAAGCAAAAAATTAATTCATTTTACTCTACAATGGTCTAAATTAACATCAAAGCAATGTATTTTCCCACAAAATAAACTATCATTAATAATTAGTAACGTTTAGTTATATAATAATAATAAAAAAAAAAACCCTAGAAGGTCATATAAATTATGCATTACCCTATCCTTAATGTCGTCTTAGCAAGCTCATGGTGAATTGACGTCGAGCCTGTAATGTAAAAGGACAAGGAGATGCCACGGCCTCCATCATTATCATGTCTCAATGGTGTTATTTGCTCCCTCTACTCTCAATCTTCTCTTAATTTGGTCCTCCTACTCTAATTTGTAATAATGTCATCCAATTACTCTAATAAGATTGGTGTCATAAAGATAGGATGTAACTGGGCAATGATGCCAAGAAGTCAAGAATTTGGCACCGTTTGGGAGTTCTCAAAAAATTCAATTTTGTTTTTGCTAAAAATTAATTTTTTTTGTGTGTTTTAGATCATTTTGATGCGTTGATTTTAAAAATAAATTTTTAAAAATAAAAAAACATTATTTTGATGCATTTCAATACGAAAAGCACTTTGAAAATCAATCGCAACTACACTCTCAAACATGCAGTAGAGAGTAGAAGGATGAGATTAGGACAAAAGGTAAAAAAGGGACCGAAGTAAACATAATTAGAGGGGCCAAATAAAGCTAAAGATTCTTTTCAATAATTTAAGGGAATCTGCTTTTAGAGATAATTAATTGATTAACATCAAATCTACAACACATTCCAAACTATCATGATCTTAATTCTCTCTCGATCGCTCTCTCTCTTTCTTTCTTGTTTTAACAAAATAAAAGGTATTATTATATGCCGGAAGACCAATTAATTACCGTAAAAGCCATTTCATGAAACAAACGACCTGCTACCGATCATGATCTCTCTCAGGTCTTCCCTTGATTTGTTTTTGAAGAAGAAGAAGAAGAAGAATGGTTTCCTGTCTTTACACTCCAAATGCAGTCCAAGACGAAGAGTCGTTTTCCATTTTAGAAGGCCTGTAATATCAGAGTCCAAACTCCCTTTAGCATGTCCCCAAAAAAAAACTTCATGTGTTGGCAAAGCTATGTAACACCAAACAACGTAACCTCTAGTCAAATTTATGTAAATTTTCTTTATATATATATATATAAAAACCCATTTCTCTCAACTTCCCTCCTTCAATGCCAAGCCAAAGTCTCCAAACCCTTCAAAAACAAACACCATAGCCTCTTCTAAGTCCCATGTCTCTTTCTACTTAACAACCCTCCTTCCTTTCTCATGTGTATTAAAAGATCCGCAGCACAAGTTTGAATATATATCTATGTATACATACAGACGCACGCACATGTCTAGCCTAATTGCTAAGCAAGTTTAGGTGACCGATAGCAACCTCTTTAAACTCCCATCATCAAATCCTTCCTTTTTACAGCAGAATCCTTACTTGGGTTTCTCGCATTTCTACTCATCGCCAGTTCTTCTTTGGGTGTGATTGCCAAATAATGACATAGCCAACCAAGAGAAAGAAAACGAGGCACAGCTCTATTTCGGGCTTCTTGTTTCTTGGTTTCGCTGTGTTGTGCTCGATCGGTTTAAAACAAAATGCAGCTTCATATATCGCCGAGTTTGAGGCATGTTACAGTTTTTCCTGGAAAAGGTGTCAGAGAGTTTATCAAAGTGAGGGTTGGAGCTAGAAGGGTTTCTTATCGAATGCTCTTCTATTCTCTCTTGTTCTTCACGTTTCTTCTCCGGTTTGTGTTCGTTTTGTCCACAGTTGACTCCATTGATGGAGAAACCAAGTGCTCTACACTAGGTACACATTTTGAATAATATTGCATTCGCCCTGCTTTGATCTTCTCAGCTCTTCATGTCTCTCTTAATAGATTTTAAGAAATGCTGAATTTAATTGCTAGCTTTAATCGATGATATTGATCGTTTTAATCAAGAAGGATATATGTTTTTAGCGAGATGAACTAGAGATTAATCATAAGATAAAGCTTCAAATCTTGATAATGGTGTTTGATGGACCAAAAACATTATTAAGATAGAAAACATAACAACTACTGGCCGGCTTGTTTTTTTTAGTTAATCAATTATTTAATTAATTCAATAAGTCATAGAGTTTAGGGTTTCTAGGCAATATCTAAGCTTCACGACTAGAGTTAAAAAAAACATCGTTTCAAGACTTTATTATGCTCTATCTAATTATATTTATCATAGAATTTATACATAAATGTCTGTTCTGATCACTTGACAAGGTCGTTTGTCTATACTGGCTTAAGAGGTATAAAATCCAAAGATAATTCTCCAAGGATGATTTATATATAGTCTAGCCAGTGATGCTAATCTTCTCCACAGTAGAGAGAGAATAGGTCCTGAAATAATTATTTTTTTTTGTATTTATTTTTTTAATATTATTATCATGTATTATCCTTAGATTTATTCATTTAGAGGTTGCTTCTACCAATAATAATAACACGAAAAATCCTCAAGCTTTGATTTTTCCTTTATAGTTACTTGTTATTTTTTAGCTTACAAAAAAAAAAAAAAGAAGGATCCAAGTGATTTTTTTATACTAAATGTCACACGTGTGTTTGTTATTGTGGTGTATAATGTTTTTTAAAAATATTTAAAAATATATTAAAATAATTTTTTAATTTTTAAAATCTGCATATTAAAACTATCAAAAAAATATTAAAAAATATCAATTTAATATTTTATCAAATGAAATATATTTTTAAAACGCATTAAAAAAAACAAGAGCTATCTTACTTCCAAACATCATGAACATTGAATCAAAATGTCATGTTTAACAAATTGATTATTAGTAAGCATATTAATTTGATATCCAAATTTAATTAAGAAAGTTGGTGAGAAAGTATGTTATTATTTTCGGACACAATGCATATCTATCATGAGAAAATTAAGAATTTAAGGACCAAATTAGAAGATATAAAAGCATATGGTAGTTCAGCCCTTGCGAAGCACTCATTCCCTTTGCCCACCATCTGGCTACATGAATTTACGAACATGCCCCTGGTTTTCACAGAAAATGTCTAAAAATCCTGTGAAAGTGAAAGATGGACCGACATATAACATTTATCTACAATAGTTATTTCCAAATTATAGTTAGCCAATCAGTTCTAAAAATAATA
>Ga0307508_10004479_pt1 | contig 13632 bp, 10 predicted proteins | sample 9_EM_MG_FD_203089 | JGI IMG/M metagenome (GOLD analysis project Ga0307508, IMG submission 203089) | Populus trichocarpa ectomycorrhiza microbial communities from riparian zone in the Pacific Northwest, United States - 9_EM | ecosystem: Host-associated > Plants > Roots > Unclassified | place... | reverse complement strand
AAACATGCGGTCTGCAAAATTTTGTGTCTCTCCGATCTATGGTTGTTGAGTATCGTCGTTTTTTCTCATTTCTGATAGTGTCCGACTAATGGGTAGTAGCCGGGTAACCCCTACAGTACGTTATGACCTCACTCCTTGTATCTCGTATTTAGTTACGTTTGAGGCCGCTTCCGGAGATTAGCCCTTAAGGTCCGTTATGGCCATAAGGTCTAATCCCGAGGCTATCTCCCACCTAGACTCTCGAACTCCTCACGTTTCCTTCCGTCTCCTTCCCCAATCAGCCGCCGTCTCACTCATCATTACTTGCGGTGTAGGCCACGTAGGCGAATCGTTCGGATCGAGGTAGGCCCAGCGTACTGCCTGACGGCTCGCTTGTGGCGCTTCCACGAGTGGGAAGAGACGGTACATCATTCGGCATATCGGATTATCGACGCATTCCCGGCGGCTGGCTTGGCATAGCGGTTCGCGGTGACAGCTCACTCGACAACTGCCTCTCAGGTAAGATAAGGTAAGGTATATGATCACACACCTTTGTCATAGACAGTGTGTGGGCCAAAACCAGAAGCTACTTGTCCTAGTCGGTGTCTTCTGATGAGGAGCTTCCCACGTAGATAGCAGGACAACTGACACATGTGTTAGGTCCCCACATATTGGTCCATACTTCGGCTCTTTGGCCTCAAGTGCACTTATCCTCAGTGTTGCCCCTGCTTGTCGGAGTTTCCGGAGAGCATCTATCGGTCTTAACTCCGTATCTTTCATCTGCCGCCTAGACTCTTGAGCCCCTCATGTATCCTTCCATCTGCATCCCCGAATGACCATCGTCTCGCTCGTCATTACTTGCGGCGCGTGGAGTAAGCTCGGCGTAAGGCTTATCGTTTGGATCGTTTGCGGCTCCGTGGCGACGACTTGCTTGACAGATCGCTTGTAGGATCACTCACTTGATCGCTTGTAGACATGGCGGCGGCTCACTCGTTTGCATGGCGGCAGCTCGCTTGGTTGCATGACGGCGGCTCATTCGTAGGGGGAATGGTCGAAGACTCAATGTCTTGGTGACCGTTAGGTGGTCCATTGATCATCCTGCTGATGATTCCGAAGATCGTTTTTGATGATAATTCCCTTTTTTCTTCGATGACAACTGCTCGTCGGCGGGTCGTCGTATAAGTATCCGGCTGGGCAAAGTCACGTGCTGCGGGGAACTACCCCATACTGCGACGTGAAAACTCTTCCCCTTGGCACTAGATTTCATCAGCGTAAAGAGGATAACTCTCGATTGGATCAGAGAGTAGTGCTTTTCCCGTATCTTCCCGAGAGTGGCCAGAGCAGGTGCCTCTCCTTAAGTCCTCTCGTCGTGATTGGGTGATGCGAGTGGGTTGCGTGCGGGGTTGATTTTGTTACTCGACCAGAGCCAGCAGCAACGAGCCCTCAACCGTTCCAGCTAATCCTTCTCGCCTGCAACGGGCACCAAGGTATAGCTCCGCCCCATATCGCTCCCAACAGACTCTCGAACTGTTCCTGAGGTGCGGTCTTGTAGAGGCGTTTGCACTTTCCCCAACACGGGCTGGTACTTGGTTTGGGGCTACCCAGCGCTACAGGAGCGGCTTGAAGTCAAGCCTCCGCTTCAGTATTCGGTCAACTCGACGTCCCTCGCCTTGGTGCGGTGTACTATGCCCTGTATCATAATCGTTGTAAGCATCTCGGATAAGTGGGCGATACGCTCACGCTGTCGTGCGCTGGCAAAGCCCAGAGTTTATCGCCATAATCGGGTGTCAATGACGAGTATGCGAGTGGTAGCATGATTCCTCGTATCTCCTGACCACAGGGTGCAACGGTATCGCCTCGGGCCTTCGAGCCATCTGCAACGATACAGTGATTCACGACTCATGATGTTGTTCCTCTAGGCTGTGCCTGTGGAAACAACCCCGCTCCTATTCCGCAATCTAGACTCGCAGCTCCTTGCGTTCCCGTTTTCCTTCCGATTGCTTGTCCTGCTTATGATGACCACCAAGGTTGTCTTCCTCTGTGGCAGTGCTTGCGCTTTCCCAATCGGTGCAGGTACTTGGCCCAGGGGTTTCCTGGTGCTGCAGAGTCGGTTGACCCGAGCTGAGCCCCAACACTGTCGGTTGTCGGTCTCGGTATGCTGTCCTAAGACCATGTGACGAGTTTCCGATACCTTCCTGCCCTGTCCGTATCCGAATCTCCAACTCGTAATACTTAGGGTGTAGCACCCGGACAGCTGTCATCTATGGATGCAGTCTCCGGTCGGTCATCTGCGGATGCCCATTATTTTAACATACATGCTTCCTGTCCTACCATATGAGGAATTAAATAGCGTGGGGGTTTATATCTTTTGCACGACTGACAAGAGTTCGACAGCCATGATAGCGGCAGATATCAATGACGCGCCATCTCCGATCGGCTATTCCGCGACGGTCCGCGGAGGTTCACCCATGTCCGTACCTCAATCTAGCACGGCGACCACCCTGTTCGCTCAGGTAGAGCCACAACAATGGGCAGGAGGCCAGACCTCCAGTAAAAAGTACAGGATGCCGAGCAGGCAGAAGCACGACATTGCGGTTGCGGGGAGTTCTAAGATGCTCGCCTTGAGGTTCTACCAGCTGGAGATGGGTAACTGCTTTGCTGGGCAGTACCTGAAGAATCAGCCCACCAGTACCAAACGCAGAAACGGGTTTACACTTCAAGATGTGCCGCGGTAGCCAGGCTGTACTTGCCCAGGTCCCGGCCAAGGAAGACGCAGGGGGCGAGGTGAGGAGGGCAGAGGCGGAGGTGCTGGGTGTTGCGGCACAGCACGGTAAAGGGGTATTGCCGGATAAGAGGGCACTACCGCAGTTCCCGCCCAGCCCACCGTGTTGGTGGAATGGGCACTTAACCACATTAAGCCCTCCTCCTCCTCCGGCCTCTGGCCTTTGTCTTCCATTGTGGCCAGTTGAAGCGGGGCGACGAGATTACAGATGATTGAGAACCAAACCATTCCGTCGTTTATTAAGGAAATAGCAATTCCCGACAAAACAAGACAAAACAATACAAAACAAGTAAGCAGTTATTCTGCAACCGTCCTACCAGAATTACCGCAAGCAGCGACAATTGCGACTGCGATTGCTGCACCTGTGAAGATATTATTTCTCTTTTGCACAGGAGGTCAGGATAAATCGGCGGAGTGATGAGAAAATGATATGTTGTGACAGCCGCATGCCTAAACAAACTTCGAATGCTTACTGGGAACGCGTGCGGTGATGGATCAAGATGGTGAAGGTATACCTCCAGCGCGCGCATAGGCAGAGATAGATATGGAGCCGGCACCATAGAAAAGTAGCTGAAACACACTGAATTTCCGCATTCTTCGAGGCTCTTTTTAATTTTGTCACTAATCCCGTGCGACCTATGCAAATCACGGCAATACGCACAGCCTAAAATGAGTAGCGCATGATGGTTATCATTCTAGGCGAAGAAAGGAATCTTGAACTAGATTTCCCTGACCTCCCAAATTGTTCGACATCATCTAAGGTAATAACCATATTCCCCTCGGTCTCAACCCCCGCTGCCACCCAGGAGCCTAGCAGTAAAGAACCAACTTCAGAGAGCACTGCGTCAGGTGGTGTTCATATGACGGCCCCCGCCGCCTCTCAGGTACTCTTTTGGTTTTACTAGCTGTTGTGATGATGATACCTGGAGACGATCAGGGGGTAACTATTTTTTGAGCGGTGCTTGCAGGTGCAGCTCCGGAGATACACCGGGCCACATCCCTCGCCCTCCGATATGTGGGTATATATGTATGGAGTGGTTGCTCTCAGCATAATCCCAGACAGCCAGTTGCACCCACCAGAACACACGCAGTAATGAACACACCATTTTACAGCGATCCCAATCATCTCAGGAAGATGCAGCCCTCAGTGAACGTAACGTATTACTTCAACCTCACGATCCACACGGAGATGCAGCTATGTGTGATTGGGATCAGTACATTCCAAACATCGATACGGCCCCCTATCCCCAGAGCGATTTCCTAGATCTTTTGTTTGGGGACGAAAGTGCTGTCGAAAATGGTAATGATGACCAGAATCTCGGGCACCGGAATTCTGTCACCGCCGATCCGGGGACTTGCTGCGAGAAGGAAAAGTAGGTCTCACAACAGCAACCTATATGAGGGCAGGACTGAAATTTTGTAGGACGGAGATGTCGGACCGGTATGCGGAACTAGGGGAAAAGTCAAAAGAATTGGACTGGAGGGTTACCGAATTGGAGGAAAGGTTTATTGACACTCAGAGCAGTTATCATGCGCACGCTAATGCTTATTCACAGGACGGAAAAGTTATATTCCAGAGCCAGGTTCTTCAAGAGAGGAGAGACTAACGAACTGTAGATTTGCCAAGTATCTCAAAAAACTGGCACCCTGGACTGAAGAAGTAGCACGGCATTTTAGTTCTTGCTGAGCGGATTATCGTATTGTCCTGTTTTCAGTTGCGAGGTTGTGTTTGATATTGTACGTGGTTGTAGGACACAGTGTCCCTCCGTTTGTTTCCCAATCAGATGCATTGTATGTACCTATGTGAATAGCAAGTGTGGCCGGCAAGCTCCAAAGCCCACTTCGACCAGCCCCCACTGCCCCTATCAGGCTCTCTCTCAAGTCTCACTTCGAGTGTCAATTTATTTCTTTGGTCAGAGGATTCATTTGTATTTGGCGGTTCTAACTCATTTCAGAGGGCCCAGCTCGACACCCACGTCGCCCCACAGCTCGCGCAATGGGGGCATGGCGAGGGCTCAACCGTTTGTATCGCTTGCCTGGCAGCTCGAAGTTCTGCTCGACGGCAAAAGTCCTACAGCGATCAGTCAATAGTGGGTTTGTGGGGTGTGTAGAGGCAGCGTGGTGGTACCGTGGCAGTTTTGTCCTGGCCTTTATACCAAGATATTTTGAGAGAGAGAGAGAGAGAGATAAGAGAGAGAAGGAGAGAAAGACAGTAAGATACAAGGAATAAGAAGAAGGAAACACGAACACAAGTACGACAAGGAAAGAGGCTCCCGCCGGCCTCCCCGCCTTCCAGCTGCTAACAATACTGTACAACAACTGAGGGGTCGCAAGAAACATGTCCATTCTAAAGAGGGGAGCACCAGACACTTATACAAGTGTCCGAGTGCTAGTGCTAGTGTGTGACTGTCTATCTACAGGAGCCCTAAGGGCAGCCATCCGCTAAGTCCCACAAACTCTAGAAGCCATGCTAGTGGCCATGCTAGCCACTCTAGGCATGGCATCCACGACGCCAGAAATCCTCCTCCTACAACCACTTCCCTCTCAATAAAACAAGCACCGTCCCTAAACAAAAAAAACAAAAAGCAACAAAAACAAAAAAAAAAAACAAAAAAAAAACGACAAACCCAACTTATAACAATAACCCCTCTCACAATGCTCAGCTGACACTCCCGGTCACTCCTGTTCCATCCACCCGTAGACTCGCAAGCCATTCGCAGCATGGTATTCACCCAGCAGCTCATTGCTACTGCCCATCAGGTTTGCCAGTGGTTCCCACGTAGGCTCAACGTAACCGACCCATTTGACCAAATATTCGAGGTCTTGAACTGTGGTACCTCAGTGCTCGCGGATCGACTCAACCTCGTACTCGACGGTAGTGGTGGAGCGTAGTGGCGGTGGGGGCGGGTGTTCACAGGTTCTGTCGACTCTTGACCGCTTGAGGCGTGCGACGTTGAAAACGGGGTGTAAGCGCCAGTGCGCCGCGATGTCGAGAACGAAAGCATTCTCACCGGCTGACTTTACGATTGTAAACGGACCGGCATATGGAGGTTGAAACTTTCGCGAATTGGCACTGTCGTTGGCAGTGGAATTGACATTGGCGTAGCTGACTGGCAGCAAACGGGTGTCCAGGAATACCAAATCACCTATCCGAAACGGGTGCGGCTGACGATGCTCGTTCGCTTCCGTCACCATTGTCAATTGGACTTCTTCCATTCGCTCTCGAAGCATCTGTAGGAACTTGATGAGCCGTTCTGCGAATTCCGTTCCGGGTCTCGAATTTGGCGTCCGCGGACCTGGTGCCAGTAAATCTAGTGGGAGTCTCGGAATGTATCCGATATCCGCCTCGAATGGCGACATTCCTATAGCCTTGTGCTTGGCCGCATTGTAAGTGAACTCCGCCAATGGTAACAACCGGCTCCACTGCTCGGGGGATTTGAGTTGCGATATATACGCCTTCAAAAAAGTTTCCAGAGTGGCATTCGCCTTTTCCTCTTGACCGTCCGACTGCGGGTGGTATGCTGTAGACATCCGGAGCTTAATCCTGAGTTGTGAACACAATGATTGCCAGAAGCTGGAGGTAAATCGGGTGTACCGGTCAGATACGATCGATACGTGTAGCCTTCGTGATCGAACATAACTGTCAATGAACGCCATTGCAAACTTTTCTGCAGTGAGCTCAGCTTCCTTAACAGGAATCCAACGTGCTCGCTTCATCAGGGGATTGATAATTGTCGCCACAGCATCGTAACGGGCTTCCGACGTTGGTAACTTGGTGACGAAATCGATGTTCACCCGTTCCGCGCGTTCGAGTGGAATCGGTAGTGCCTGCAGGAGTCCATACGGCCTGTCATTCTTGTGCTTGATTCGGTGGCATACGTCACATCCAGCAATCCATTCTCCGACCGAATCTGTCAACTTTGGCCAGTAGTACCGAGACCCAACCGCTGCTGCTGTTTTTGCAATGCCGCCATGTCCACCGCCCAGAATAGTGTTGTGTGCTTCTCGAATGACGTCCGTTCTCAAGAATTTTGGGATACACAACCTTCCGCCCGACGGCTTATGGTACAGCAGGCCTTCTTCGAGTGTGAACGACTTTGCTCGTTCCTTAACATGGCGAGACTGCTTCGAACTTGTCTTTTTGTCCTCGTTTTCGTCAAGAAATCCAGCAGGGAAGTCGAATGGCGGCAACCTACTGGGCGGAATTCCAGCGGATCAAAGCAGACCTCCCGTATGCGGACAATGTATGCATCGCACAATTCCGGGACGGACTGCACCCCGAAGTAAAGAGACACTTGGTCATGAGCGAAACACCAGCCACAGTCCTGGTAGACTAAGCTACTGCTGCCATCAAAACTGATAGCCGCTTATGCAACCTCGGAGTAATCAGCCGACGACCGACAGCCAACCCAGAACCGCGCTTCCATGTACAGACAAGAGAACCCACGTCAGTACCCCCAGGGGACCCGATGGACCTCGACACAACCCGACGATTCAAATTTGCACAGAGAACGCCGACCCGATACCCCCGATGAACAAACACGGATGAATGTTATGACTGCGGAAAGAAAGCGCACTTTGCGAGGGAATGCCCCCAACCCAAGAAAGGACGAAATCCATGGAGAAAGCCATATTGGGCAGTGGAAGCCACATACATGGAAAAACCCGTGGAGAAGGAAGCAGGGGAAGCAACCGAACAGGCGGGAAACGACAGCCCTCGGGAATAGGCCTAAGCAACAGCCACCCGAGGGAGAAACCCATTGCAGAACCAGACCCACCCTACAGAATCCGAACAACCAGGTACGACTGCGAAGAGAAAATCATGATCGAAGTACGCATCATAGGAACCGAGGGAAACAAACACCACACCACCGCCCTGGTAGACAGCGGGGCATCTGAGAACTTCATCGACAAAGCCTACGCCGAAGCAAGCAGAATCCCAATGCAGCAGAAAGCGACACCAAGACGGGTCCTGACCGTGGACGGAAGTGAAGTCACTGGTGGGCCGGTAACCCACAACGCCCAAGTCCATCTGAAAATCAATCATCACAAGGAAGATATCCGACTACACTGCATTACAATCGGAAATGCACCGGTCATTCTAGGACTCCCATGGCTCAAGCTCCATGACCCAGTGATAGGATGGAAAAACCACACGGTGAAATTCCACTCGGACCACTGCGCTGAAAAATGCTTACCCAGCTCACCCAGAGCTAGCGCGGTCCCGGAAGAAAAGGCCACAGAGCAATACGACAAGAAAACACCAGAAAATTGGGGAATTAGCGAAGCAGACCCATGGGAAGTATGTTAGGCCATTATTGACAAAATTAAGGAGACCTCCAACGACAGCAACAACTCAATTCCACCGGAATCACATGAATTCCTCGAGGTGTTCACCGAGAAAGAACCCCTGGCACCTCCGCCGTATCGCACCTAGGACTACCATATCCCACTAGAGGAAGAGAAGACACCCCCATATGAGCCACTGCGACGCCTGAACGAAGACAAAATGAAGGCCCTGAGAGAATACCTAGAAATCAACGAAAAATGAGGATGGATCTGGGCATCCACCTCCCCGGCCGGAGCACCAATACATTTTGTCAAGAAAAAGGATGGAGGACTATACCAGTGTGTGGACTACCGGCAACTAAACGAAATCACGATTAAAGATCGGACACCGCTGCCACTGATTGGCGAGTCTCTCGATCAACTCTCCAGCGCCCCCATCTTCACCAAACTTGATATACAAGATGCGTACTACAACCTCCGCATTGCAAAGGGCGACGAATGGAAGACAGCGTTTCAAACTCGATATGGGCTATACAAGTATTGCTACATGCCATTCGGACTAACCAACGCCCCGGCATCCTTCTAAAGATGGATGAACGAGATCCTGAGTGACTATTTAGACATCTTCTGTATGGCATATCTGGACGACATCCTGGTCTTCTCGTCCGACGAGGAAACACAACGAAAACATGTCGGGGCAGTAATCACACGAGTACGTAACATCGGACTAACTCTGAAAGCATCCAAATGTGAATTCCACGCCATGGAAACAGAATATCTGGGATATGTCATATCGCCAGAAAGGCTGAGAATGGACGAAGAAAAGATCCGAACAATCAGAGACAGAAAGGAGCCAACAAACGTCAAAGGGGTGCAGAGCTTTCTGGGTTTCACCAACTTCTACCGAAGGTTCATCAGAGACTATAGCAAGATTACAACACCCCTCTCCTCCCTCACAAGGAAGGACAAGTTATGGGAATAGGGCGACAAGCAGCAGGAGGCATTTGAGATGTTAAAGGGAGCAATGATCACGGAGCCGATATTGCAACACTTCGAGCTGGAACAACCAGTCACCATCGAAACAGACGCCTCAGACTACACCATAGGAGCAATCTGCTCACAACCCGATGCAAAGGGAATCCTGCATCCTGTAGCATACTACTCGAGGAAACTCAAAGATCCGGAGCACAATTACGACATTCACGGATAAGGATCTACTGGCGATAGTCGACACACTACAAAAATGGGATAGTTATTGTAAAACAACAGGACCAAAAATCACGATCCTCACCGACCTTTGTACAAAACCTCGAATACTGGAAAACAAAAAAAGATCTCAATTTGCGACAAGCCCAGTGGGGTGAGCAATTAGCTAACTATGACTTCGAGATCAAGAATCGACCCGGGAAATTGGCCGGCAAGCCAGACATTCTCTTTAGAGAGTCAGGAGACTCTCCCTGGGAAGGGGATATGAAGCATCGACAGAACCACGGCCGAATTCTGTTACGCAAAGAAGCGTTCGAAGCACTGCAGACCAATACAACTGAAACCATCAACCTTGAGATAGACAAGGAACTCCTGAATCAAATCCGGACACGAAGCGCAGCAGATAAAGAGATCCAAGAAATCTGGAGGAAAAAAGCGCCCGGGACCACCCGTGACGGAAAGATCGCGCTAGGGTTATGCGAGGAAATTAGCGGGTTGCTAATGTACGACGGCCTCTTATGGGTCCCTGACAACGACACCCTGCGACTACGCATATTAAGAGACCACCATGACGCGCAAGCCACAGGACACCAGGGCCGAGCAAGAACCCTGGAACTTGTTAGCCGAAATTTCTACTGGCCAGGGCAACGAAAGTAGATCCCCAGATACATTGACCACTGTGACACCTGCCATCGCATCACGCCAATCTGACATGCGCCATTTGGACTGCTAAAGCCACTCGAACTCCCACACCAACCATGGGACACGATATAAATGGACTTTATCACCACGCTGCCGACGAGCAACGGAAAAGACACGTTATGGGTAATAATCGATCGCCTCACAAAGATGGGACATTTCGTCGCCTGCCAGGGCACCATGGACCCCGAAGACCTAGCAGACTACTTCCTCCAACAAGTTATAAGACCCCACGGACTGAGAAGCAGTATTGTATCAGACAGAGGGTCCCTGTTTGCCTCAGACTTCTGGAAACGAGTGACGGAAGCACTCGGGATATCAGGCAACCTTAGCACAGCCTTCCACCCACAAATGGACGGACAAACGGAAAGAGCCAATGCCACCCTAGCGCAGTATCTCCAGGCATACTGCAACTACCAGCAGGACGAGTGGGAAAGGTTGTTGCCAATTGCCGAATTCTGCTACAACAACACACAAACCGGAACCACAAAAATAACCCCCTTCTTTGCCAACTATGGATGTCACCCTTGTTTCCTGCCAAACCTTGGCACCCGGAAGGAGGTGACCCTGGAAGTATCGGAATATGTTGCAGCATTAAAAAGTTTGCATGAAGAACTTCGAGCAGAGATCAAGGAAGTCCAAATGTCTCAAGCAGAGCAAGCCAACAAAGCACGATATCCAGACCCGGTACTGAACCTAGGCGACAGGGTCTGGCTACAACGGAAACACATCCGGACAACCTGACCATCGAACAAACTGGAGCACAAGCTGATAGGCCCGTACACCATCCTCAAGAAGGTAGGTTCAAGAGCATATAAACTGGACCTACCAGCCACTGTCAGGATCCACCCAGTTTTCCACATTAGCCTCCTCGAACCCACAGCCAGCACCGAACCCATCCCGGGACGCCAACAAACACTGCCACCACCTGTGGTCATTCAAGAACAGCAAGAGTGGGAAGTAGAGAAAATCCTCGACTCCCGACATGTCAAGATCCTGTCTCACTAGTCCGTGCAGTTCGACAGGCAACGTAGGAGGTCCGGTAGTCTCGCTGTGGTGGTATCCGACTTCACCCTAATCTCTGCATGCCTGGCGAGATCTCGTTGTGCTATTCGACTTCACTGTGGCGGTATCCGACTTCGTCCTAATCTCAGCACGCCTGGCGTAGTCTCGTTGCGGTATTCGACTTCGCTGTGGCGATATCAGACTTCGCCCTAATCTCCGCACACCCGGCGTGGTCTCGTTGCGGTATTCGACTTCGCTGTGGTGGTATCCGACTTCGCCCTAATCTCTGCACGCCTGGCGTGGTCTCGTTGCAGTATTCGACTTCGCTGTGGCGGTGTCCGACTTTGCCTTAATCTCTAGTAGGTTCTTACAGGTGGTGGTCACAGCGCCGGGTCACGGAGGTAGAGAGATAGGTCTGTGGAGAGAGATAATATTCGATTGCAATCTAATGCGCTTTAACACTACAGGTTTTGTGCGCTCCTCCTCGCCGTACCACCCCCGTGGGGCTCCCATCTTTCCCGTCTGCCAAAAGGAGTAAACGCACGAAAGAAATTGTAAAAGTACGGCACCAAAGAAATCGTAACAGTGAGCGACCATACAGCCGGACTCATGACAACCTGTCTTCCCCCTTTGGCCGAAATGAAAGCGTTTTGTGGGTACATTATAAAGGAGGCTTGCGGTGGAAAGAAACTTCGGTAAAGGAGACAGTGCAATACCCTTACCTTTTGAGCGCTCTCTAGGCGGCCATCGTCGTGTCAGTGGTCGCTGCATTGTCGCGGCGCATTCCCAACGTGATCTTGACATAGGTGGAGCAGCTTCGGTCGGAGGCTTTGTGTGGTTGTAGGCAGTTGGCGCAGCGGATCGGCGGGTGGTTGCAAGTGTGCCCTGCTCGGCAGTTCGTTATCGCACACGGATGATCCTTGGTGGGGTGGGGTTGTGCACACTCAGCGCAGGTGTGGTTGCTGGCGGTGCAGCGTTAATTTCTTTGGGTGTCCAAAGGTCTGACATTTGTTGCATTGGGTGGCAGGGCCGAAGGTGATGTATTCGGCGATAGTACATTCGCGGTTGAACATGGCGAGGCTGGTGGCACCGAGAGACTTCTTCGTCATCTCACCTATAAAGGTGACGATCATGGAGGAGGCCTCTTTACCCTGACGGCGTTCAGGGCTGGTGAGCCAACGCGGTGTCTGGCCCATTCGGAGGGACGGGTAGGATGATTCGATTTCAGTACGGGCGGATTCGGGTGTGGCGGTGGTTGGGATGCCGTGGACGATGAAACGGGTCCATCGCTGGCTGACCCTGGACGATGTGATTGGGAATTCGTGGAGTGCCTCCTCGAGGATGGCTAGGTATGGTTCATAGCTGGTGCTCAGGTGCTGAGGTGCGACTGTGAAAACGAGGTTGTTGGTGGCAGTGATGTTTGCCAGGATGAGGGGCGGGTGTTCGATGTCGGCATGGGTGGTGATGGTCTTGTTGGCCACTTGGAGTGCGCGGTCTGCAGCCTCCTTGCGGTCATTGGGTGCGGTCGTGAGGCTGAAGATTATCAGCCTGTCCGCCATCGGATAAGGCTTCGGGAGGATCGTCTCCTTTCTGGCCTTCTTCTTGCTCCTGACCTCCGTAAACTCCCTCGGTTGTTTTTCTGCTACCTGTGCGTAGGTTGGTGCAGGACCTGGGGGGGGCTTGGTGGTGGTGGGTGGCTTCTGACGTTGTTGGGGGAGTGCCGGCACAACCCTGGGGGCTGCGGGGGCGGCGGCGGGGATGGGGCGTGCGGATTGGATGGCGATTTGCTCGGAGAGCCTGGTGACGGTGTTCGTCAACTGGGAGATTTGTTTCTGCATCTCCAGGTCCCTCTCCTTCATCTCTTTGAGGCCAGGGATTTTGACGGTAACTGATTGTTTTGCGAATTGGGGTGTCATTTCGGCACGGATGAAACGGCAGATCGGTTCAAGCAGCCGTTCGGTGGTGTCGTTGGTAGCAGTGGTGTGGTCCAGTTCAGATTTCCATGTGAGGAAGCTGGCCAGTGTGTCGGTATCGTGGTCCGAGTCGGGCGCATAGTCCACCTCTGCGTTGAACATGTCGATGGGGATGCTCTGTTGTAGGGTTGGGATCGGAGGCGGTGGTGGCGTAAATGTGGTTGGTGGTGGGGTGGAGGAACTCCCCCCAAGCGACGGGTTTGTTGTTTGGCTAGCTTTGCCCTTTGCCATGGAGGCGAAGATGGTTGCCATGGTGATGCAGAGTTTTTGTGGACAGGTGTCCACTTTTCAGAGCGGGGGTGGGCGTTGTTCGGTTACCGGGCGACCGCGACGCGGAGCGAAGTCGGGCGGGCAGCAACAACAAAGAAGTAAGAGGTGGCCAACGAGTTCGTGGATGGAAAGATCGTGGAGTTATGAAGCTCCAGAGGGTATTTCCAGCGAAATCGGGGGTGGGAATAAAGAGTTGTTTGGCGGCGAACGAAAATTTTGCGGTGGAGTGAAGGATAATATGCAACTTCAATCAATTGCGCGTAACACTACAGGCTATTTGCGCTCCACCCGCCATACCACCTCCGTGGGGCTCCCATCTCTCCCAAACCCGCCGAACAGAAGAACAGAAGAAACAAAAGTAATCGCAGAAAGGAAGTTTTGGCGCAAGAAAGCAGAAAGCAAGCAAGCGAGATGAGTAAACGTAGCACT
>Ga0307508_10004478_pt1 | contig 13633 bp, 8 predicted proteins | sample 9_EM_MG_FD_203089 | JGI IMG/M metagenome (GOLD analysis project Ga0307508, IMG submission 203089) | Populus trichocarpa ectomycorrhiza microbial communities from riparian zone in the Pacific Northwest, United States - 9_EM | ecosystem: Host-associated > Plants > Roots > Unclassified | place... | reverse complement strand
CGACCGAGTTGACACAATTCGAATGGCCCTCAAGAGTGGTATGACAGGTTCCTGTCGCCGAATCCCAGAGCCGGACTGTTCTATCGTCCGATGCAGATGCAAGAAGCTTGCCATCCGGCGAGAATGCCACTTCGGGAACCCAGCCCGAATGGCCGTGGAGAGTGGCGAGACAGGCTCCCGTCTTTGAATCCCAGAGCCGGACTGTGTTGTCGCCCGATGCAGATGCAAGAAGCTTGCCATCCGGCGAGAATCTCACCTTAACAACCGAATTCGAATGGCCCGCGAGCACCTGCAACGTCGAGTCCCAGTCCTCTCGGACCCTCGGTAGATTATTGATCCAGCCAGGAACACACTTCGAAAACTGCTCCTTGACTGTGACTCCCTTTGGGGTGAGTGCTAGTGCAGAGCAATATATCTGGAGAGGTGCAATTTCAATAATTGATCTGAAGTTGAGTACGAATCGCACTGCATCATGAACCATTGCGCGTAAGTGCTCGTTTTCGTTGGACTTGGTTCGAAGTCAGCAAGATTAAGTGTGAAAGGAACACCCTTTTACGCCTGGAGAGAAGCCGTCAAGTGGTAACAACCAGCTGAATTTTGCGGCCCGAAAACTTCACCGTAGTAGAAGTCTCAGATGTCGTGGACTGACTAGACGGCGGGTCTCCAGGAGAAAAAAAGCACACTCAAATGGTATTGGATTGCCCACCGAAAGCATAGAGTCCAAGGCCCTGACCATGAGAACACCCTCGCACAAAATCTCCATGAGGCTGAGAGCCTCGAGCCAATGGAGGAGGTGTTTCTTGAAAAATGAATGGACTAGGTTGTGCAGTGGCTTCGAATCATTGTCGCAGTCACGGATTTCAACGTTACTTCGCTGAAGATGTTCGACCCAATATCGGCACGCATACCGAACGTCCTGGGGTAGGCATCTCTGTAGTGTGCAAGGATCTATTTCGCTGGTGAGGGTACCCGGACGTTTCAATGAGCATATATCCTGCCTTAGGTGTCTCGACATGAGCTTGAGACAGCTCACTGCAAGGTCTTCGTGTGCGTTCTCCCCGACTATCCTGAATCGAAGATCACTGCATCTCCGGTTGTCTAATAGGAAGTCGCGGAAAGACGGGTGCAAAAGTTTGATCGGGGCTTCCGGGCTCTCAGAATAGCTCACCACCGAGCTCAGAGATTCCAATATTTGTTCCACCTCTCCAGGTCGAGTGTCGAAGAGTTTCGTTAGTGCAGGTGCGGTCAAGGCATCGAGTAGAATCGCAATGGTTCCAACCGTCCGCCTGAAAAGGTTTAGATGCCTATCTCCTTCCGGAAACACCGCATCTTCATCTGGAACTGCGCTTCGTAGGACCTTTGTGTATATGTCGTCAAGTTGTTGCGTTGGTGATCCAATTTCAATGCAGTCTTGCAAAACGGATTTGAGGCGATCTGGCGGATAACTGCGTTTGTACTCGACAAAGCGACATAATGTTGCAGCGTAGATGAACAGTCCATCTGCTTTCCGAACAAGACGTTCTAGGCTTGCTTCATCAGGCCACTCACTCGGTAGGCGACGGCGATCCCGGAGGTTGGTAAGCTCATGTCGGAAGAAAGTGGATATATCGTGATTGACTATTTGGCTGGAGATTTCATGTAGAATACAGTCTCGATGGGATTTCGCCGATATCTTGTTAAATCCATAGCGAATTGGGGTTTCAGGTCTGCTAGTGATAAATACCCGCAACCGCGCCGAGGTGTTAGCCTGAGCAACCAGTTGAAGGATCAACGCAATGTCGTATTGATCGTCACACTCATCCAGCGCGTCGATAACCAGAACCAACGGCTGCAGCCAAAACGCCCGGGAAAGCGGTTGAAGGATGAGATGCTTCCACTGCTCGTGCAGGTTTTTCTTCGTGATATCGGGGTAGTCGCGTATAGCCTTTCGTACGTGAGGGGCAACACGGGACTGCGAACGGGCCAGCTGGTACGCCACGGTAGCGAAAAATTTCGAAGCATGAGCTAGATCTCCTTGGCCTCTGGAAAAGAAGAAACTTGCTCCAAGCTGTTTCTCATCATCCCATTTCCGAGCGACCGTGCGTGCTATGGTAGACTTTCCAGTGCCAGCCATACCATTCAACCAAAAGATGCATGGACCACTGCTATTTTTGAACCAGCGCCTGATCTCGTCAAGGAGGCCGACTCGAGTGTCCGCTAGACATGTTGGCTCGTGTTCCAAGCGTCGCGAGTTGAAGGCGGCATTATCAGCGCAGTAGGCTTCGGCTTAACACAGCTCAGGTCAGCTATAGAACCGCTTCACACTTGCGCCAACCTACCAAACCTCCCTAAGGCATCGTCGGTCCGAGAGCTAGATTGGTGGGAGATGTTTTGAATCGCCGTAGATCCTACCCAAGGGTTCTGTGAGTCGAAGTATCGCCCCATCGCGACATAGGAGGGAGTGGCGAACCAACCGCTACGGGCCCAGCAAATTTCGGGTCTCGGAATTCGTTGTGTTTCGAGCCTATGTAGACGTGGGAGTCGGTGTTTGCCATTGCTAGGATTCTCTAGTGATTGAGCTGTCTCGGTTGTGGGCCCATGAACTGGGTTCTGGAAGTCCGGTCAGGCTTTGAGGTCTGGCAAGTGTCGAATTTGAAGTTGGAGAGTGTTTGGGAACGTTGTGTATGAAAGCAACTCTGTAGAATCGGCTAGGACGATGATTAGATGTTACGAAAGCGGGGAGGCGATCCAGTCCACACTCCATTTTTCTGGAGCGGGGTATTGCCGTCGTCAAATCTGAAGTTACACTAACGCCGCTGACTGCCAGCGTGGCTGCAACTGCTATTCGCTGAACGTTTATCTACGAGCGCGTGCACGACGTGACCCCTCCCAACAAAAAAAGGATCCATTTTCTGCGGGCATAGAATTCTATGTACCAGTTGAAGACCAGACATGCTCTCACTGACCAGTACCTGAAACGGATTCGATGTCTGAGTTGTTAGTGGTGCCACTAATCCAGGAGCAGCCCAAATGGGGGAAACATCTATTAGGTAATAAAAGGTGTGTACTGCATGGCGGAAGCAACAAAACGAGCTAGAGGCTCGGCTGAGGAGAAACCACGGATGTGATTAGTTCCAAATCGCAGATCTCATCCCGGATGAGCGCTGCAGAGAACCATTACTTGAATTCCTGAATACCTCGGATGTGGGCTGGAAGGATAGGGAAGAGGTCTGGGAGATGGATCTGCAGTGGAGGTAGCGGGGACAGATGAAGAGCTGGCGATGGAGGAGGTTGACGGCGATCGCGTGTTTTAGCTTTCCTTTTTTTTGCTATGCCAGTAGGGCCGTAGGGAGAGCTGAATAGCTATCATAGACTCGCCGACGGATAGCGGTCGGCGGTGTTGCTGGCGTTTGCCGTAGTCTGAACAGGCTAACTATATGGAGGCTCGAAATTGATGACTGCCCCCTCAACTCGGGGTCAGGCTGTGGTGGTCGGCTGGGCGCTAGTTAACCTCGTATTGATGTACAAGGAATAGGGTAGAACGCAAAACCTGACCCAAGCCCATTCAAGAAGGCTGCCGTGCATCTCCAACGACGTCATATTTCGAGTCTCGGATAAACGCGTACTTCGGAGCCTCGACTCATGCACTCCGCACGCGTTACGGGTTCTCGACCTCATCTTTGATACGGGCCGATCAATGTAGAAGATTTATAAATTGCCTAACAAGCGAGAGGGAGGGCGTCGGTAAGTTGTGCGAGTTGGTAAGTCGGGCACTAACACCCTAAGTGGGGGCTAGCGTACTCTAGGCCGCCAGCAATATTTTATATATGCGTCGGGGACCACGCATCGTCGTCATGACGCCCGTAAGCTCAGCATCGCGGCACCAAACAGCCCCTCCGGTGTCGGTATTCCGTCCTAAGACCGTGTGACGAGTTTCCGATACCTTCCTCCACGGTCCGTATCCGAATGTCCGACCCGCAGTATTAGCTGGCACGCGGTCCGCGCAGTGGCGGCACGTTGCAAGCTCCCCTTTGCACTCCGCCCAGGGCTGTCCCAAGAAGTTGAGGTACGTGCCAAGGTAAATTTACAAAGGAAACCGCGGCCGAAAGGAAAGACTTGGGCCAAGGGAATAGCAAAGGAAAAAGCGACTCGCTGATGATACCCTGCCGGGCTTTCCGTAGTACTGCGATGACGCGCTTACTGCTGGACATAGAGGAACAACACCACGGGTAAGGAATCGGTGTATCGTCGCGACGGCCCGGAGGCCCGAGGCGATGCTGCTGCACCCCGTTGTGAGGAGACACAAGGGATCATGCTACGACTCGCATCCTCGCCATTGACACCCGATTATAGCGATGAACTCTGGGCTCTGCCAGTGGGAGAAAGCGTGAACGTATCCCCCCGAGAAGCTTACACCGACTATGATGCAGTGCATCCGTCGCGCCAAGGTGAGGGACATTGAGCTGAACAGATACATACTGAAGCGGAGGCCCCTGACTTCAAGCCAATCCTGTAGCGCTAAATAGCCCCCAGACCAAGTACCGGCTTGTGTTCGGGAAAGTGCAAGCGCCGCTGCAGGACCGCACCTCAGGAACAGTTCGCGAGTCTGATGGGAGAGACATGCGGCGGAGCTATCTTGGCGCCCTCGCAGCCGAGAAGGACTAGTTAGCTGGTACGGTTGAGGGTTCGTTATCTCCGACTCCGGTCGAGTACATAACGTACATATTCAACCCCGCACGCAACCCGATCGCATCACCCAATCACGACGAGAGAACTCAAAGAGGCACCTGCTCTGGTCTCTCAGGAGGATACGTGGAAGCACTGCTGTCCGATCCAATCGAGAGATTATCCGTGATATGCTGATGAAGTTTGATGCCGGGGGCGAAGGGTTTTCGCGACGTCGCGGCGCGCAATAATCCCTCGGAGCACGTGACTTCGCCGAGCCAGATACCTATCGACGACCCGGCGCGAGCGGTCGTCAATCATCAATAACCAGTGGACCATCAGCCGGACACCGAGACATCGAGTCTGCCACCATCCCCCCACGAGCCGTTGCCGCGGATCCCCGCGCGATCCGTCGAGCGAGTCGTCGCCGCGAAGCCGCCGAAGCGATACGAGCGAGCCGCCGGGCAGCCGCCGGGCACGTCTCGAACAATCCGCGGGTGCGATACGAGTGGGCCGTCGAACAGCCGCCGGGCACGTCTCCGACGACACGCCTAGGCGTTGCGAGTGGGACGGCGATCGGGGACGGAGACGGAAGGATTCGTGAGGGGCTCGAGAGTCTAGGAGGGAGATAAGGCAACGGATATTCCACACGGCCGTAACGGCAATGAGGGATAACTCCGGGGGAGTCAAGGCAAACGGCGGTCGACGGGGCTCTCGCGGGAGGCGTCACCGGAGCGGGGCTGCGTATGCACCCAGCCATCAGAGCTGAGGTAATTGTGTGGCCCGCCAAAACTTGCCCGTGTTAGCCCTTATTGCTCGACCGACCAGGACAAGTAGCTTCGGGCTTCGGACCACATTCAGCTAGGACTGGTGTGTGAGCGTATTCCTTACCTTATCTTACCCGTGAGGCAGTTGTCGCGCGAGCCGCCGGGCATGCGCCGAATACAATCCGCCAAAGCGATACGAGCGAGCCGTCGGGCAAGCCACCGGGCCCGTCTCAAACCGAGCCATCCGCCGAAGCGATACGAGCGAGCCGTCGGGCAGCCGCCGGGCCCGTCTCGAAACATCCACCAAATACGATCCGTCGAGCAATCCGTCGCGCGAGCCACTGAGTGCGCGAGCCGACGGACGATTACAATATCGAATGGAACCCCTTGGATTATTTCGCCGTGAATCCCTTAACGGTGGGCGACATTGGAAGGACGGTCATGTGGGGTTTTATCCTTGTATAATAATTGGACGCCAGCGAAGACCGCGCAACCCCCACCTTCGTGACTATCGAGAAACCTGGCTTGTTCGATATTACCGTGACTCTGACGCTGACCGGACGTCCCAGTCTCATACCGCGGACGAGTAGCCTGGATAGAAAGTGCGCCGCCATAGTCTAGATAGGCTACATGCGAGTATGAATAGACGAATAAAAAAAGGCAGTAAGCGCGAGGCCCCAGCTATTCAGTGGACTGGGAACTGGGAAGAAGCCTCTTATATAGCATCTATTTTCCTTGCGTGTAGTTTTTTTTTTGTTTATCCATACTCACATGCGACCTATATAGATCATGGCGGCGTACATTTTATCCAGTTTCCTGTCCACAGTCGGCGCGAGGGCCCGTTGCAAGCTCCCCTTTGCCCGTTGCCCAGGCCTGTCCCAAGAGAAAGTGGATGCCCACCAAGGGAATCACAAAGGAAAAGACAAAGGGAAAGCGCACCCGTCCCCCTACTCCTCTTCTGCCAATGCCATGAACGAGGGGGTGGGCAGGAACAATGCCAGTTCCTCCCCGGCCCCCCGCTCGTCCCCAGCGCCTCCGCATCCGCCTTCGCCCTTGTTTCCTCCTCCCCGCTCCTCCCTCTCCCGGACCTCTCACTTCGACGCCTCGCTCCCCGCGTCGCCTTCCTCTTCCACAGCCGGCACTACCTTCCCAACGTCCGTAGAGGTAAGGAAATCCAGTACCGCCTGACTGCACCTCTGGTCGGCGAAGGGATCCTGGATCTTCCACCGGCGCTCCATCTCCCCGTTCCTTGCGTGTAGTGTGTTACATGCACCTTCAGTGAAAGGGTTCGGTTTCTAATAATGGTTCCTAGCGGGTGTTCTGTTCTGCACTTGGTCCATATTATTTTACTCGTCGGTTTTGGTGGGTGTACATAGAGAACAATAATTCCCGACACGTGATGCTTGGCGCAAGCTTGGTTTTCGCCGATTGCTTTTGCTTTCGGTTGCACCACCACTTCATTGTACACTGCACCATATAAATTCGCTTCATCGTGCGGACAGCGGCGGCCAGTCGGCTGCTCGTCCATCAGGGGGCCGGCGTCTCGGCCGCCGGCTTTTTTCTTGTTTAATCATACTCGCATTCAATCTATCTAAACCATGGCGGCTGTCCGCGCGGTGGCGACACGTCTCGGCCGCCGGCGAGGACTGGTTGACACCGCTACTCCTCGCCTCCGAGAATAGGCGCGAGGCGGTTGCCCGGCTGCTCGTCGACCGTGGAGCTGGCGTCCCGGCTGCTCATCGATAGGGGAGCGAACATCACTGCTGCCAGAAAACACGCGACAACACCGCTACATCTCGTCTCCGAGAGGGGGCACGATGCGGTTGCCCAGCTGCTCCTCGACCAGCGAGCCGTCGTCTCGGCCGCCGGCGAAGACTGGTTGACACCGCTACACTACGCCTCGAGGAGCGGACAACGAGGCTCGCTGGCCAGCAAGCCGACGTCATGGCAGCTGACAAACATGGGCGGACGTCGCTGCATCTCGCCTCGGAGCGAGGGCACGAGGCGGTTGCCCGGCTATGGACGACCGGGGAGCCCACGTCTTGGCCGCCAGCGAAGGCTTGTTGACACCGCTATACAACGCCTCGAATCTATATAAGCCTGTTTATGGACTGGTAAGCAGAGGTCTCGGCCGCGGCGATGGTGCGTGGGCGCTTATTTCGGGAAGGTGTTGCTGTGGGGCGAGGAATTCAGCGTGGAGCTTCAGCGACTCCCTTCGTACGAGGGCCTGGCCGCTGCCTGAACTTAATCAGAAGGGAACGGATATTTGGTGTGAGAGCCGACTCATTGTCGGCGGTGGACTGTATGCTGAAGGTAGAGAATATTTTTGAGAGTTCGTGAATAGGTGTAGGTGGCACGGAGGAGTCGAGAACGGAGGGTGTGATGAACGCGATGTGTTGGCGATGGTGGGAAGTCGACAGCAGGGGCCGGCCGCATTGGCGACGAGGAGCCATGATTATGGATAACTACTGACCTGGTACCATCAGCCTTTCTATCAGCATTTGTATTCTCATATCGCCCATCACATGTTCTCTATCGAACTTCACAACCCTACTTCCTTTGGCGATTGTCTTGATACTTGGTGGTTCTATTGACCGAGAGTTGAGTCCCGTGACGTTGCAAAATGATCGGCACGCTTCTTCTGCGCCAAGACGGCACTTACCGCTAAAAAACGTGCTCAAGGAGTGGGAGAGTTCATTGAGAATTAGCGTGAGTTAGTGTGAGACTCGGCAAAGGAGTCAAGGTGATCCCACGTGGACCTTGAGGCCCACACAGCGCTGGCCATCCCGCCATGCCGTGGCTCCGCTGTCTGCTCTCCACCAGTCGGTGAAGATGGTGAGGCCCGGCCTGGGGTGCTCCGCCTCCGCCTTTGCCGAGTCTTGGTCTTCTACCAAGGTGGCCGCGCCGAATGCCTTTGGCTTCCAACAGAACTATGCTCTCCGTTCTACCCGAGTGCCCAAGGGCAATCTCCAGTCGCTTCCCGATACCCGATGCCGCTGTCACGACCTCTTTGGCCTGGCCACCCTGGGGAAAGACGACCAACCGTAGCCCGAGCCACCGCTGTCAATTCTCCAACTGGGCAGCCACCCTCCTCCATATCCAGCGCTCCCAGGTTTGCTGTCCGGAAACAGCCCGTGAACTTTTGGAGCCGGACGTTTTTTTTCGTCATTAATCACGCGATGTACACACTGTCCGGTTCCCGTCTGCGCGACCTCGATCGGACCGCGGGCGGCTCGTTGTAAGCTCCCCTTTGCCTCCGTCCAGGCCTGCCAAAAAATAAGAAACGCACCAAGGAAATTACAGAGGAATCACAGCGGAAAAGGACAGAAGAAACCCGCCTCTCACCATTCCTACTCCTCTCCCACAGTAGGCCACGAAGGAGGGCGTGGAGGAAGAGCTGTCGCTCTTCGTCCTCAGCTCCCGGCCTCGATCTTCTTCTCCGTTATGTCTCGCTTGAGGTAAGCTAGAGACTGGATAGGGGCATCGGCCGCGCGCTCTACCGGTCAGAGAATCGCATCCATTCGACCCCACATTTGGAGCCGGACATGGTCGGTCAGCGAGTTAGCACACGGGTGAGACCTCATGATGCTTACTTCCAGGAAGCTTTTGCGGGGAGCGATCGGCCACCATCGCAACAAGAAACAGAGAATCGCGTTCACGCGGGGTATCGGAAAAAGAGGGACACCATTGTCTAAAAATTCTGTTTATCGGAGAGGGTAGCGGAATCGGGTGGCTGGCGAGCAACAACGAGTCTCCTGCAGACCGATCGAGGTCGGGATCGGACAGTGGACGGGAGCAGGTGTGTGTCATCGCCATGATCTAGATAGGTCGCATGCGATTAATAACTAAACAAAAAACCTCGGGAGCGTAGCGTCTGGGACTGGTGATGGGCAGGTGCTCCCTGGCAGGGTGAACAGCGCGCCCGTTCTCGGTGGAGGTGATTCGACGCTCTATGTTTTCTGGGGCTTGGGTATTAGTGAGGTTGGATGAGGTAATGGGGAGTTGTGGAGTGGGGAGGTGAATTTCGTCAAGTGGCTGGCGTATTATTAGGTTACCACCTATGGTCCCTATGCACCCTCGGCCCCTGACTGCCCCGCCGATAATATCTACTGAGATACTTCCACCCTCTCTCCTAATCCAACTCCGATCCGGACTAAACTCCTCCGCCTCCTCTGTGCGCCTTCGGTATCTCACCCCGTTCCCAATTCTCCTGCTCAGCCATTTCGCTCTGGATCCCTTTTCCAGCTGGAGACGGTGCTGGGGGGGGGGGGGGGGGGGGCGCGCCGGGCGGGGGGGGGGGGGGGGGGGGGGGGGGGCGGGGGCCCCCCGGGGCCCCGGGGCCCGGGCCGCCCGCCCCACCCTGGGGGGGGGGGCGCGGGGGCGCCCCCCCCCCCCCCCCCCCCAAATATCGGTGCTGGCGAGGAAATCCAGAAACGCCTGGCTGCACAGCTCATCGGCGAAGAGGTCCAAGATCTTCAATCGATTCTTGGGCTCTGCTGTCTCTTCCCTTACTGCGTCCAACGCTCCCTCACTGCTAAGCGGAAACACCTCGAACTTCGAACTCCCTTCCGACGCCGGTTATCACGGTGGTATGGGCGGTAACTCGCCCCAGTACGCCCCGCTCAAACCCAATCACGGGATCTCGTCGATCAAACCACCCGGAAATCTACGTCACCCCCTCCCCGTGCGCGAGAACCGTACCACCCCGCAGAGCGCTCCGTGCAGATCGTCAGGTCTGGAGGATACGAGGACATCCAGGCGTTCGTGGAGTCGTTTGGCCCTGTCGAGGATTGCCAGGTCTACTGCGGCGTGGGCAGAGTTGGCTTCCACCGGGCGTGGACGCCGGACGGTGCATCCTTAACGGTGCAGGCGACTTGACGGCGGTAACGTGACACGTCCAGCTCGAGACTAGCGTCTGCGCGTAGATCGACCTGAGGGGGCATCGCAAGGATGAGTTCTTAATTGGGTAGTTCATGAGAAAAAGCAGTTGGAGAAGCATCTGCTGCGCAAAAGGCGATACCGGTACTGGTCAGTGGGATGAAATGTCCCGCCAATTTCCATGCACATATGGCGATCACAGGAAACGACGCGGAGGGAATCCAGGGGAGTAATGGAAGCGAAGGTGAGATTGCTTTGAGGAGAGCCTTGTTTGTTTCGACCTTTTGCGTAAATCCTATACAATCTCATCATTTCTTTTGAAATACCATCAGCTGAACTAGGCAGGCGGCGCTCTGATCAAGATGAAGAGAAACACTAGTGAGACGAAAATATGCTGAGCTGAACTATACAAGATCACGATTATAATTTATGGGGCAATATAAGTCTCACAATCTTTTTCTTAGTTTCAGCATCTTAGCATTCGACGACCTACATAGATCATGGCTACTGTGGAAAAGACAGCCTCATTTACTCGCCCAGGGGACTCCTGTCAATTGCGAATTGACCTCCTTAACCTACACAAGGAAAAAGACATAGAAAGAGAAGAGAAAAAGGGAAAAGAAAAGGAAAGGAAAGAAACGAAACTACGAAGCCTCCCAGTCTTTTTTCTTTTCGAATAAGTAGATTATGATGGAAAGAAGGCAACACGATCAAGGAAGTACTACCTCTACTAGCTCTACCAGAACCTAAGCACCAACACCTCCCACTCCCAGAGAAGAACAAAATCTATCGTGAGGAAGAAAATCATAGAATATCAACACGGCCCGAGCTCGCTCAGCAAATCAAAATACACAGTGGGTCCAGTTCACGCAAGTGAAGGTAACGCCAGTCAGCAGACTATATTGGCGGAGACGTCCGAAGCCGGCGAAGAACGAACGCCCTGATCCTGTCGGCACCGTGCCTTCCCTGTCGCTGATCCGGGAGACAATGTAGGTGGAGACTCTCGCAGTCGGTAGGTCGCAACGAGCCTGGAATCAATGGGGGGATATCGGCGATGTGATGATAATATCGTGCAGATGGCCGGCGGTGGAACGCCAAGTAGCGAGGTAGGGCTTTGATCCCTCCTCTATGCGGGGGCTGCAGGCTGAGCAGCAACCAGGCTGCGGGATTCCCTGCGGTTTATCAACCATTACGTCTCCTCCCAGCCAGCCTGTGAACAAGTAGACTCCCAAACCTGGCCGGCAACGGAACATTGTTCCAAAGGTCGGCCTTTTGCAGCTCCTCGTCAAGCAGGCTACCGTGCAAGATATGAGGGAATTTGTTCCCAGGTCAGTTGCCGGTCCGCAGCGGTCTCTTTGACTTCTTCCATCTCATCATCTTCCTCCTCCATCTCCATCTCTTCACTCTCGGTACCTTCCTCCTCGCCACATTCCACCTCTCCCTCCTTCTCGCCGTTCCCATGTTTCTTCTCCCCGTCGAATAGTTAGAGGCATTCTTCCCATCACCGAACAGCCCCTACGGCGACGATTCCGGCTGCGTTGGGCGTCTGGTCTACGATGCCTTTTCCAGTCACTTTGATCAAATGTGCCGAGCAGGGTGATGTTGGTTCTCCTTCTGGCCAGCCATCTCAGCACCCTCCTCACCCTCGCCATTCGCGCCATCACTTTCGTCCACTGCTCAAGTACCGCCACTTCGATCCCCGCAGTCTCATTTCGTTATCTGACCAATGCCCCCATGCGCGGCGAGCCACTTCCACCTCGCTCATCTCACAGCGTCCAAAGCCTCGCCACCCATCTCCTCTACCGGTGACGCCAGCCGGCCCATATTCGCCGCGGCAACGAAGCCAAGGATCGCCCAGCTGCATCTGTTGTGGGCGAAGAGCTCTGAGCCGTATTCAGATGTGATTCTGCACTGATGAGCCCACTCAATGCAACCGAGTCTAGATCAAATCCGATAAAAGAAATCCGACCTGATCTATGCGCGAGGGCAATGAGACCGCTCCGGACAGCGAAACAAACCACTCGGTAATCGGGGGGAAGCAAAAGTAATCTCAGCATCCCCAAGGATATCCAGTCATCCGATATAGTAAATCTTGAATTTGGTATTTCTTTTGCATCCGCTGCCCGGATTTCTGCCATCGTGTTGACATCCCAGAACCGGATGGATTTGTCGCGACAGGTTGAAATTAAGTGCTTGCCATCCGGGGAGAAACCCACTTCAAGGACCCAGTCAGAATGGCCGTGGAGAGTGGCGAGACAAATTCTTGTCGTCGAATCCCAGAGCCGGACTGTTTTGTCGTCCGATGCAGATGCAAGAAGCTTGCCATCCGGCGAGAATGCCACTTGGCGAACCCAGTCCGAATGGCCCTCAAGAGTGTTATGACAAATTCCTGTCGTCGAATCCCAGAGCCGGACTGTTCTATCGTCCGATGCAGATGCAAGAAGCTTGCCATCCGGCGAGAATGCCACTTGGCGAACCCAGTCCGAATGGCCCACAAGAGTGTTATGACAAATTCCTGTCGTCGAATCCCAGAGCCGGACTGTTCTATCGTCCGATGCAGATGCAAGAAGCTTGCCATCCGGCGAGAATGCGACCGAGTTGACATCATTCGAATGGCCCTCAAGAGTGGTATGACAAATTCCTGTCGCCGAATCCCAGAGCCGGACTGTGTTGTCCGATGCAGATGCAAGAAGCTTGCCATCCGGCGAGAATGCGACCGAGGTGACATCATTCGAATGGCCCTCAAGAGTGGTATGACAAATTCCTGTCGCCGAATCCCAGAGCCGGACTGTGTTGTCGTCCGATGCAGATGCAAGAAGCTTGCCATCCGGCGAGAATGCCACTTGAAGAACTATACCTGAATGGCCCTCAAGAGTGGTATGACAAATTCCTGTCGCCGAATCCCAGAGCCGGACTGTGTTGTCGTCCGATGCAGATGCAAGAAGCTTGCCATCCGGCGAGAATGCGACCGAGTTGACATCATTCGAATGGCCCTCAAGAGTGGTATGACAAATTCCTGTCGCCGAATCCCAGAGCCGGACTGTGTTGTCGCCCGATGCAGATGCAAGAAGCTTGCCATCCGGCGAGAATGCCACTTCGCGAACCCAGCTGGAATGGCCGTGGAGAGTGGCGAGACAGGCTCCCGTCTTTGAATCCCAGAGCCGGACTGTGTTGTCGTACGATGCAGATGCAAGAAGCTTGCCATCCGGCGAGAATGCCACTTGAAGAACTATACCTGAATGGCCCTCAAGAGTGGTATGACAAATTCCTGTCGCCGAATCCCAGAGCCGGACTGTGTTGTCGTCCGATGCAGATGCAAGAAGCTTGCCATCCGGCGAGAATGC
>Ga0307508_10004477_pt1 | contig 13634 bp, 14 predicted proteins | sample 9_EM_MG_FD_203089 | JGI IMG/M metagenome (GOLD analysis project Ga0307508, IMG submission 203089) | Populus trichocarpa ectomycorrhiza microbial communities from riparian zone in the Pacific Northwest, United States - 9_EM | ecosystem: Host-associated > Plants > Roots > Unclassified | place... | reverse complement strand
CCCAGAGTGCGTGACCACTGCAAGTCGAATTATGTACAGCTAGACCCTCAAAGGAAGAGGTCGCTGTCGTCGAATTGAACGAGAAATTTGCCGTATTGTATATAATTAAGTAATAGCGAATACCTACCTAGAACCGGTGTCGAAATCGACTGTAAGGGAGGTTAGGGTAGACATTTATCAGGAGTGGAAGGAAAACCGGCCAGTAAAAGCTTTGGCAGGGGAACAGACCGAAATAGTACCGTACCAGCGTTGATCGATGATCGATTGTTGTCGTCAATTAATGCATCGCCGACACCGCATTTTCCGGGTCCATTCACAGCAGAAGGGTGCGCCATCCCAGCGTTCTCCTTGAGATTGGTGAAGCCACGATGGAACTTAATAAAAATGATGCTCGAGTGAATGGGAAGGGTCGACGGTGTATACGACGTACGCCTCAATTGACTGAGATGTGCAGTGCCTCAGGGTTTAACGATCCTGGCAGCATTCACAATATAGAACGATTGGTGATTGGGGTGGCCGTACCAATCCTCTGTCCAGCGGGCGGAAGTGCTGCAGCGGCCAAGACGTGACAAGCAATAGACATGGTCTTGGCAAGTCGAAGGAGAGTAAACATTCAAATTAGTCGAAACATACTATAAAATAAAGAACACGGATATCCACAGCCAACTTTTCGGGAACGCTCAAGCAAGCTGAGCGAATCCGACCTGCGAATTACCAACATCGAACGTGGTGTAGACGTTCTGGAGGAACACATCTCCGACAATCCAGAACGCTGTTCCAACAAAGCGAGGACAGAATGAGCAATGAGCATAACGTCAACACAGCACCGCAAGTATGCAAAGCGAATTGAGACATATTGAATGAGACACTCACAAGAACCTGTGACTTGCCCAACGACACCACTAACACAGTCACTCGAACCGGAAGACACCTGCCCTAGGTTAAGGGTTTCTTTGGAGATAGGAAACGATACGCCCCCAAAGGTAAAGCTGACGTCAGGGAAAGAATCACATGGGACTGTGGAGAGTTAGTGAAGTGAGGGAAATGAAGCGACGACAGACATACAGGTGTAATAACCCTGTCCGGCCGTGCTCGACGCATCCTTACCACCAAGTGCACTGTAAAAGGTCGCGACTTCCGAGGGGGTGCCGATAATGAGGGAGCTGCCAGTGTCAATGATGGAATTGACGTTGCTCAGAATCGTCTCTCCGTTACCATCGATACCATCTATGTTGACTTGCCAGAAACCCTGGACAATCAGTGTCAACAATAGCCGAGAATCATGCCTAACCTGCAACTCACTTGTTGCGTGACAGGGGTGTAGGCAAAGGAACCAGTGTACAATGCCGGGTTCGCACCACCAAGATACAACTCTGATCCAGTGGTTGCAAGTTTGAATGAAAACACTGGCGCATCTATCTGACCCTGGGAGATAAGAGTCTGAACGACGGGAGCCGCATTGTAAGCAGAGATAGACTGGAAGGCCAGTCCCATTACACCGTCAGCAGGGAATTGGTCTGGAGCGAGGTTAGAAGAGTATTTTGAGGCGGCGCCGAGGGTCTGGCCTGTCACCTGCTCAGGCGTCAGACACCTGATGTCGAGAACAAAAACCGAGCATACCGTGAGTCCGGCGACAGAAACCGTATCGGCGAACAATTGGCCAGAAACAGTAGCCCCGTCTTCATACGAATGACTGAAGGTCTGACCCAAGTCCTGAGCAGTTGAAGAAGCGCTAGGACTGTAGATGGCGTGACCGGAACAGCTTGAATCACATTTGGGCCCCGGCAAGAAAAGATCACTGAAACACAACTTAGCCAGTCCATTAGTACCAGACCATGGAAACGTACCTCGAACCTGTGTCGAAGTCCACTGCCAGAAAGAATGAGTCGTGCGGTCATTGAAAGTCCAAGAAAGCTTACCAGTGAATGTCTTCGCAGGAGTTCCAACAGAAATAGCGCCATACCAGAGCTTATTGTCATCATTAGTCAAGGCATCAGCACCAGTCGCACGTCTCTGGATCCCTTTCGAGGTAGCGCGATATGGAATACCCGTGTTCTTCTCGAAACGCTTTAATCCGCGAAGAACTTTACTGTATGTGGTTGTTTGAGTTGATGTCAAGCAATGGAAGAATGCGACGTACGCCTGGGTCGACGCAACATGCGAGTTGAGTGCTTCGGTATTAACACTACCGCCATTTACCAATCCCGAGCGTTTACTGATGGGGATGGCCACGCCAATTTTCTCCCCTGCAGGCTGCGGTGCTGCTGCAGTCAAGACAGCGAGCGCAACGATGGATGTCGCAAGAGTGAAACGCATCATAGTGGATGGATCTATACTGCACGCAAGGAGGGGAAGAAAGGCGAGCACCAAGAGTCACACCACCTTTTTAAAGGGTCCAAACGTAAGCGACACCTTACGAAACAAAACCGAGAATTTTACCTCCCAAATGTCACCGGGTCATTACTCTCACAATAACTTCGCCAGCCAATTATTGGTGTAAAGAATCCTCAAGTCCAATCCTTCTTGGCGAGTGATAAATTGATCCCAAATCGTGATGGAGTTCGAAGTTCAAGTTGGACGTTGACGTTGAACGTTTATCGATATAAGTATGTATCCTCAGCGCTTCTGTGAGTGAGCTATATAACAATGAGCATCTCGCTCCGATATGCAGTAAGCTCTGGACCCAGTTCCCGTAGCCACCAACAGCGCCAACTCACCATTCCACCACCGGTCACATTTGTTTGAATCATGCCTCAGTTTCCAAGGAGGGCCGATTGCATACCGTAACAGCAGTGGTGGCCATGGAAGTTTGTCCGAAAGTGGATAAAGATGCTTATGCGTCTGTTGCCGGGACCGCTTACAATAATTAGATGATCGTAGTCAAAACACAACGCAATGGGCAAACTTTAGTCCTGGCCTTAAGGTCGGACAATATGCCTATCTTCACCTTTTGTCCAACCTTTTGTCCGATCAATGGCCGTTTAAAGATTGCCAACTGCATTGTGAAAGGAGAGACGAGTCAGAAGCCTTGCTCTCGTTCAGTTGAGAACTTAGACCAGTTGGAGAAGCGCCAGTCGGTGCCGGGATATACAGCATAGCATGGGATCACATGTGGCCTTTCTTTCATGTGTTGATAAGTTGTCGTAATATGCCAGACTGTCATAAATCAAAAGATAGAGAAGCTGAGATCCAGGAACGGTTACAATGCTCGCCAATCAGTGGTCTTGTTCTTGGCTACATACGTATAAGTTCACTCGCTGGTTTTGAAGCAGGACGCAAATTCATGAAATTACCAGGTATAGTTTATTATGAACAAAGGAAAAATCTATATGAGGAGTCTACCTCCATCGTCACCACCACCGTATTTCTGACCAAAGCAAAGGGCTGAACACAACACACGCGGTCCAAAACTACAAGTTGATTCCATGTCAGTCAAACCAGCAACCATGGATCAAAAGGTTAGATAACAGACCACTTTCACACTCTTGATCAAGAGGAAGGGGTACTCCCATACAGGTGGAGCTGCAAGCGTAGGCTTAGCTTCGCTCTTCGGGTTATTGGTGGGCCGAGGGTGAGTGAACATGATCCATATCGAGTAGAACGCCACTTTGTAAAAGTGGTAGAATAGTAGCGCCGGAGAAGGAGCGATGCTATCAACGATCAGTTGAATGAAATCGATTTCCGGACATAAGCAAGATCGCTTACCCAGAGAGAAGTGATACAGGACCACGGATACATTCCCCGCCACATTCAAAGTACTTGAAGCAGCCATTTTGAAGCACCACAAGGGATTCATCTATGCTCAATGCGTCTCAATGTTGCACGAGTTACCATGAGAGTACATACCATCTGCGCCAAAGAGGTCGTACAATGCAATACTAAGAATGTTTATCGTCGATGCCAGCGGTTTGCGAGCCCAGTGCCAGCGATCAAGCATGTCAGAGATCTGATCCCAATCGTTGTAATTTCCAATCTCGCCTAGCATCTGCGCCAATAGAACCACGTCGTTTAGAGCAACGGCCATCCCGCCACCTGTAAGGGGATGCCGCATATTCCAGGAATCGCCGAGAAGAAAAACGCCTTCTTTAGTGTAATTCCCGCCCTGTTTCACAGAAGGCAGGAATGAATTTGGCATACGGCGCAAGCGATCTCTGTCTAGTGCTTCATGGATAGCTGCATGTAGGGATGTGGGGAGCTGAGGAACGACATTTTTAAGGATATGTCCCTAGAAGGTATGTCAGTTGAAAGCACTGGCGCGAGAGAAGAACTCCTTGCCTTGAGGTCCGACGGAAGTGGATGTTTTACATCTACTAGCATGCGGGTATCGTGTTCTGATATCTGATACATGAGGACTGGTCCGTGTCCTTTGACAAGAGCAACCGTGCCATGTTGGGGTATTGGTAGTCGCGCATTCTTGAGGACAGCACCGACAAAGGAGCTTCGTGTTGACGACTGACGGGCAGACTTACCCATAACTGCATTTCTAAAATTCGAGAAGCATCCATCCGCGACGACGACCAGATCCGCAAAAAATTGCTCCTTTCCCTCTCTAGGGCCATCTCTGCCGAGAGATAAACACGTAGCGCGAACACCCAGCACGCGTTTGGTGTGTTCGCATTCTATGAGGTCGTTCACCGTAGCTTCGATCACGTCCACGCCCGGTGCACGCTTGGCATACCCTCTCAAGCGCATGATAAACCTGCCATGGTGAAAACTGCGACCCTGTCGACCATCTGGATAAGGAATGTGGACGAGACGACCTGAATGTACGACGCAATAACCGTGCTCTGGAATAGAATCGATCTCCTCCAAGGCGCCCTCCATGCCAAGTTTCTGTAAGGCAGCGACGCCAGCAGGCTGCATCAACTCGCCGACTATACGGTCCGGTTCGGAAAGGGAGCGTTCCAATAGTGCAACACGAACGGGAGAACCGCGTGATTTTGAAGTTATAGTAGAGAGGGCGTAAGCGAGCGTTGAACCTGCGACCCCAGCACCAACGATGAGGATGTCGTAGTGGTTCGTACTCATTTTTCCTCAAGGTCGTCCAGAGATTGTGGTGTCGGTGGTTGAGGATCACTTGAAAAAGAGCCGAGTTGGGTGTATGAGGCCGCTGACTCAGCAAGCACTTGAAAGTGGGCTCATGTTGAAGAGCATTCGAAGCCATGTTACCCCCTTTTCGAGTACGTATCTCCCAACTGCGGGATACTAATTCACAGAGTCCCCGACTTCCAGGGTAGTGGAGGAGGGTTCTTCACAGACAGGCACGTACAAGTTCCGGATCCTGCAATGGACCCCACCACTGAACGCTATCGAGGGAAAAGGGAGCAAAACCGTTTAGAATACAAGTCCAGTTTTATTCGTGAAACTCTCTAACTTAGTGCCATCATCAGGTTCATTCAAAAACAACCGTACATTGTGCCGCGTTTACTTGACGAGGTATGGTGTCCCCTGGAAGGCTCGCACAACCCTACCAACTAACCTCTACACTTTGACCCTCATGAGCATCCCATGCTTCATCTTTGAAACCCTTAAAAGCTTTGTGATTGGTTATCAAAAACCTTGAAATCACACCACTGTTACTGCACAGACTGTGATGTCAAGTTTTCGGGCAACATGCTCCAGCCGCACTGGCCCGTGCGGTGTACGCCAGAGCCAATCCGTGAGTTGGCAAATTGTAGAAGTTGTTCTTGATTGCTGACGTGAAAATATAGGGTCTCCCTCGATGATGTCTTGGCCACGGTCGATTTTCGTGTCGCCCGCAACGTTTTCAGTATGCTATCTGTCATGACACCTGTATGTAACGAAGATAAGTAGTAAACCTGTAGCAATTCCGGGGGAGGTGGACTAGGTACAGCCGGAACATGTTTCGTGACAAATCCAGTTGGACGTTTTCAGTGGGACGTGGTGCGCTGTGCGAATGACCCGTTCGAGGAGATCCTCATCGACGTCTACGACCTGAGAACGTAGTTTCCCTTGTCCAAGTTTCTCTCAAGGGACGGAACGATTCGGGTCATAGACGGTCTGGTCACCAGACTATGATTGGGGGTTGAGGCGAGCAGGACCCAGCATGAGATTTCAGCGCAAGCAATCCCTATAGTGCGACATTAGTGCAAAAACAAGACAACAGTGGGGGATGGCGGCAACGTGGTGCTTATGCATAAACTGGAGTCCCTGGAAAACATTCAAGGAGTGATTCATCATGAATCAAAAGTTCATCTTACCTCGAATAGTTGGCGAAAACACTGCACCACTTTCCCGACGGTATCAAACAGAGGATTGGTGTATGGCCGAAGTAAAGGTATGACTACTATGATAGTAATATTTCCGCTATCGTCCGAAGCAACTTGAGGGATATCATGGATAGGAATTTCGTCCATCGCAGCCGAGATTCAATTCATGACATTCAATGATCACCAACAGTCACTGTCACTACCGGGCGCCAGGAGTTTCTGCTTGTCAGTGTTGAAGCTTCCGAAGTCCATGCCAAGTACGTACAGCTGCTGGCTAGATAACCATCAATACAAATCGACCACCATGCAGTCTGCGGCACATCGGTCAGGGGTCTACAAAATGATGTGGCGACACAGGTGACGGTGAAGGTGACAGGTCTCTGACGCACTTCCTCCAGAATGTATTATTTCTGTCATGTTGCATGGTATCACTGCCACACAAGGAATTACGAACAAAGTAAAAATAGTCGTTCCTACTACATAAGAACGGGGTTGCTCTATTCAAGCTCTATTTACTCACTTTTCAAACAATTGTCACTTTTGTACAGAAGACACCAACTGGCCATATTCAATGCATTATTCTTGGGCTAGGTTAGATTCACGAACGCACAAGAGGTAGTGGGGGTAAATACTTGAGTTGTCGACACCGTCAAGGGTTTTCAATTCCCGAGACTCCACTAGCCAGCAGTCAGGCAAGGGACCCCGTGTATCCAGAATATGGGCATCGGGATGAAATATCGGTGCAAGCAGATACAGTACATAGTATTTGTTACCAGACAACTAAGACGATGGGTGGTGGATAGCAACGCACCTATATCAGCAGACCGACTGGCAATGTTATGAAGGGGCTTACAATTAGTGATGTCTGATCCTCCATTATACATCCTAATTAGAGCATGATCTCAGAATTATCGGCATTGACGCATCCAATATACACGTTGTAAATAGGTTGAGCTGAATTACGGAGAGTACCCCGGGATTAGTCACTACCGGTAACCATTCGACGAATGAGATAACTCTTACTGGGAGTCTGATGGTCGGGTATACCCGGATCCGAAAATGGATCGGATGTGATGATGCTTGCTTCTTCATCCTCCGAGTCATTGTCAAGTGACTCATCCCCGTCGAATGAAAACCCTCTTACTGACTGATTCGGAAAAAAGTCCTCTTCTGAAAATATTGTCCTAAGCCTGTCTTGCCAAGAAGGAAAGGCTAAAGAATACCATCGACCACTTCTACCACTGAGTCGCAAGATATCAGAACTCGTTCCATTTTATGAGAGGTCGACTAGAGCTGCTTGAGCGCCACAATGCTGAGAATGTATGATGTATCACCTTGACTGTAATGTAGAGCTCCTGTCCTGCTTCAACTAGCGCGCGCGTGTCACGCCGTATCTCCAGGCGTTTGAGAATATTGATTACATTGGTTGATTCTAATTCGTTTTCCAGCCTTTCTAGTTCTTCCTTCAAGCTTCAAAATCGTAGATATTCGTTAATCAGCTACAAAGATCGAGCTACTTACTCATCGTATTGGGATTTAGCGTCCTTGAAAAGCTCGGGACGAGGTTGACCCATTTCCTTCGACATTTTGCGGATCGCCTTCAGCTCCTTCAGCGTGAGCTGGAGGAGTATTTCCCCGTCTTGTAACGATCCACTTTTCACCCTTACAAGCCGCCGGGTAGCTTTACTGAATTTGCTCACTAACCCTATCCCTTCCGGAAGAAAAATGGTTAGGCGGCTTTTGGAGGGCATGATCAGGGAAGTAGATGTTGGGTAACTGGGTCATATCTGCAGTTCTTATGTGGAGACCGCGTGGAAAAGTAACCTTGTCCCCTCCAGAGTGCCCAAATGGGGAAGTAAATTAGATATTCAATTCCGCGATACAGCGGGGATTCGACTCCGCGAGTGTTAATAGGTGCATGGGGGTCCATAGGTGCCCGTGTTTGAATTTGTTTGGATGTCTGAGACAGCACACCGCAATGGTGACTCGCTCGACCAACAAGGTGGGCCAGACCGCCAAGCAGCACACTCTGAGCACTCAGCTGGAGCTCGAGGCGTTTGGTGATGAAAGCTCACCGAGGGTGGGCCAGCTTTCTGAGCCCGAAATATGGTGGCGCCAGCACTTTGGTTGGCTCAAGGATCGTGGATATCTCCTTCGACAGCGCTATTCACCGGATTGGAGTCCTTCGTGGCTTGGAACCAAGAGAAACAAGTTCGCATGCGAAGATGGTCGTGCAGCAAAGGTATATTGCTTGTGACTGCGGGTTGTCAAAATTCGATTCACCGAAATTTCAGTTCGCGAGTCGTTTACTTGATGCTACCCGTGTCTCGGACGGCAAATATGTTGTTCTCAAGTTGGTGAAAAAATCCGATCATCCCTTTGAGCTCGAGATTGGTCAAATTTTCTCCTCACACCCACTGGCTGGTACAAGTGCCAACCACTGCGTCCCAATTCATGACATACTTCACGTCCCTGATGACTCGGAAGCTGTTGTCATTGTTATGCCACTGCTCTTGGATTATAGGCATCCTCCGTTTGACACCATTGGGGAGGCTGTGGAGTGTTTTCGTCAACTCTTTGAAGTGAGTTTGTTCTCATTAAAATTGTTAGATACTGACTCTTCACAGGGCCTCCAATTCATGCACAAACATCGCGTTGCACATCGGTTTGTAAAGTACTTCTAAGCAACTGCATTTCCGTGACTCATCTATGTGGACATCCTTTTAGAGATTGCACATCACGAAATTTTATGATGGATCCGGCGAGCATTTACATCGATGCCTTTCATCCTGTCAACCCAAAGATGAAGCGAGACTTTTCAGGTCACGCGCGGTTTCGAACCCGTACCTTAGGATCACCAAAGTACCTTTTGATCGATTTCGGATTGTCACGTCGCTATGATCCCTCCATAGTTGAACCCAAGGAAATTCCCATTTTGGGAGCCGACGAAGAGGTTCCGGAATTCCAAAATTCTAACGAGCCTTGCAATCCTTTCTACACTGATGTGTTTTATGTTGGCAATATGATCAGGAAGGATTTCATTGAGGCAAGTGATCTCGATAAAAGTGGGGGCTGGCGCTGAGCGACCCCTCTAGTCGAAGCGTGGGTTTGAGTTTATGCAACCATTAATACTTGATATGGTTCAGCAAGACCCATCAAAACGTCCCACTATGGATGAAGTCGTCAAACGGTTTCGTGCAATTTGGTCTAATCTCAGCAGCTGGAAACTGCGCTCTCGTGTCATCGATAAGGAGGAGGCCGCGCTCAATGGCGTTCTCCGCAGTGCCACTCATTGGATGCGACGAGTTAGGTTCATAATGAGAGGTGTTCCTGCGATACCTACCTTGTGAAATTCAGGATGCCAGAGTCCCATCCTGGTTCATATCTTCTGTGTGGTTTCTCTTCTGTGACGCTACCCATCCTGCTCGTCGCCTTTGGTCGTATTGCTTTGCTTTAGGACGAATGCAGAAATATTATGCTCGCTCTTATGTGCGGTCGAATTTCCTGGACAGATTGTCAGTGTACCCCATTGAAGACCCCCAAGGACCTACGAAATTAATTGGATTATTTCTGTGTATCCGCGAGTGAGAGCGTGGATAGATCATGGGCCATACTTAGTATGACGGGCGGTGCATCGCGTTTCATAATTGCTGTCAGCCATTTTAGGGATGGGTGTTTGTACTGTTACTGTATCACCACGTTCCCTTATCACATTGCCTGCAGGTGAGCCGATACGACTAAATCGGGCTCATTTTGAAGGGGTTGTTTCATGCACAGGTCCTAGCTCCCCACGGATTCAAACAACTGTAGTCTTCCTCGATCTGGATATGTGCACTGACCTAGTAAAATCGCATCGGCAGCCACGAATTTTGAACATTCCATTCAGGGGATGGCTTACCCCAACGTCGGGACCATACCTCAGCAAAGCTACGAGCTATCCCGGGATCAGCTAGGCACCATCTTCGAGACATATTCTCGCACCGATCTGCCCACAAACCTCCATCTGTACATCATCCCGTCAAAACATGTTTATAGGCTCTACTTGGGCCTCACGGCGAGGCAAAAACGAGTCTATGATGGAGTCGAAAGTTGAAATTCGATAGACACTGTTCCCGTGTACATCGATAGCGTCGATGCTGCAGAGTCTACTAACTGCATTTTTTCCACGACTGTTGACCTCAGTCTGGGAGCGGAAGTACGAAGATAGGCTTGTTGTCCTGACGCTTAAGATCCCGTTCATCCTCAGCTGCGAACCAGTAGCCAGTACGCACTTTGGTTCCAAGAGACGCGGTTCCAGCCGCATGTAGCTTGGGTCCTCACCAAATTCGGTGATCGGTGAACTAGAGTGGGTTTCTGACAGCTCGTACTTCTGGAGGACGTTGAGTGCGAGTAAAGTGTTTCCCAAAACTACTGTAGTCTCTTTTGAGCATCGTCTTCATCATTAGGGTGAAGGATTCAAACGCGATCTTTTTGTTCATACAATCTCTCTTATAGAATAAGATCTCGATATGAACTCGTAGGTGGTAAATCCAAGTTCGTGCACGAATCAAAGTAGATCTGGGTGTGGAGACGTATACCTACTATCTCCGTTCGCATTCAGATTCCTTTCCATTGATCTTCCAGGCTAGGACCCAGTTGGATGCGTAATGAGCAACATATCTGGGACGCAGGACGTATCCTCGAGTTTTCAACTATTCGTAACGATCGTGACACTGATTTTCTCTACTGTCACGGTCCGGCTCTTCAGGGGGGGAAAGCAGCTGGTCCCGAAGGTGAGGAATGCTCTCTCCCTTCGCAGCGCATCGGGGTCTTTGTTCTTGGCCAGCTGGGTAGTTTGTGTCTGTCATTGAATGCACCAAGTGCCGTATACCATGAACGGTAACCGAGATAAAGAAACCGTGAAGCCACATATCAACCAGCCCCCGAGACAAGGACTTATACAAACACACAGCTGTCCGGGCCACGGAGTTAAACGGATTTATCTGCGAATCCCAGCCTGGAAGAAGAGCATTGAATTCTTTCATGTAGAATATTCTACTCAATATCATACAACATTCAGACTCCACAGATTCAATGGACACGAAACCATACTTTCTCCGCCACTTGAGCTCATTCACTTTCACTCCATCGTTTTAAGAGGGTGTTACTTGGCTGACCGAAGGGATCCAGAACTTTCTTCGCAATTTCCGCTCCGGCAATTGGAAGGCCAGTAGGGTCAAGCATCCCAAGCTGAACAAGTGTGCTGGCTTGGTCCCAGTACCTTAGACATGCTTGATTTCAGAGGAAATGGAAGATAGGTGATAATGCTTACAAGTGCCTGCAAGACAACATTCAGCGTCGATTATACATAACTAAACAATGACGAAGGAGGCCTACTCAAAGAACAATTTGTCCCCTCGGAATCCAACAATCCCAACCATAGGGATCTCTAGCGGCTTACCTGTGGGGGGAATTCCGGGTAAAAGACTGTCTGGTTGTCAGGAGTAAATCACCACATTTCACACGAGCACCCACTAATCGATCTCCTACAAAACCGAATTGTGACAAAGGGAACGGATCAAAGAATTCCAAAACACACCGAGGTGTGCGGACACTTGAAGATCATTTCATCTACGATACGATCAGAGCCGACTTTTGAAAGGGTTAGTGGAAGAGTTAATTCCTCTTCAGATGACTCGGGATCTCACTAGTTCTGGAAACTGTGATAAGTTCGAAGTCGGCGGGAGTAACCTACCCCTTTGGTCAAGAAGTGACGAATAACTTGCATTCCTAGGCTAACCGTTGTAAAATGATGCTATAGAATGCGTTTTAGTCGCGTGATCTCCGACAAAAATCGTGCTGACCTTGTAGAACCTCGCAAGATCATCGTATCCAATGCCGCCTGTCATCGTGGGAACGTGGTTTACATATGGTGTCTCCACCTAGTAGGCGAGTGAACGTAGAATACGACCGGAATGAAGGTAGTCTGACCATTGTGGTCATGGTCTCTGAAGTATACGCTTAGAGTGATTATGCGCAAAACAAAATATCTCAGCCTACTCAACGCGTCTCTTTCCGCGAACTCGTAATAAGTGTGCATGTCCCATAACTTTTCGAAGTTGAAATGGGGGCCCAGGTGTCGCTTAAGTATCTCCAGAGTGCGGGTCAAGGAGAGGCTATTGGCGGAGCGGGTGTAAGCGTCGACAATGCGTGGCTCGCCAACTGTGGCCTGGACCGGAGCACCTGCAGAGAATGGAAAAGGAGGGCATTGGGAAACGAATGGATACGTGTACACCTTGACCGGGGGGTGTACATGCGTCGGTAGAGTATAACCCAAATTAGCTGGGTCCTCCAAAGGTAGGATAGATGCGTGGAATTTTTCCTGAGAGGATGCTAGATGAAACGCGACTCTTCCAAATCATTGGCGCTTGTCTGTTGACAATGACAAGGCTCACGGTAAATAGCGTGATCCCGAGTCCTTGATCAAGAATCCAGGGGAAATAGCCTCTGCGTTTGGGCAAAAGTGTACGCAAACCCTGAGATCCGCTACGTTGGCCGGCCATGAGAGAATCTTGTCAGCATCCTGGGTGGCGAGTCCGTAAGTTACAAGGCCCCATTCTGGTGATTGACTGTCTTTATCGGTCATCCTCATTTCAGCGTGGTCCAAAACGTCTGCGAAGGAAGTGGCTCCCGGCAGAGGGTACGTTAAGTGAATGACATTGTAGCCTTCTTGAGCGAACTGCGCACTCAAACGACCTTAGTGAGTCAGACTGGCAAATTCGACAGAGATGCAGACCTGTTCACACCACCCAACTTGATCATCTGGAAGTAACGCCAGGAGTGTTGGGGACTTAGCGACGGAGACAACAGCGTTCTTGTAAAAGTGGATCCACGGTGAACCGGTGGTGACGAACATGATGTAGCTCGATAATCAGTGATTGATTCTCAGCCACTAATAGACCGATCACGTGGCTGGGGCAATGACCTGTTCGCACCACCCAACTTGACCATAGCGTTCGGATGCTGCCCAGCCCGTTAGCGTCGCATCCGGATAAAACACGAATCTAAGCGTACGGTTTCAGCGTACCTCCTTTGCTTCTCGCCATGTGTTCGGGTATAATTTTGTGTAGTCCGGTGGTCAAAGATCAAAAGGAAGGTGTATAGCCTCCCACGAGCAACTGCCCACCAAATATGTAGCCCGCAATGATCCCATCAGGCGCACCGTCATGGACGCCGTCCTCGCCGACCGCGCCCAGTTCATCGTCAACAAGCTCAGCGTGCAAGTGCCATCTCCCTTCAAAAAAAGCTTCTGGCTAATACTCTACAGCGCTCCCGATACAGCCCGTCTCTTGATCGCCATCGCAGGCGTCCCCGCCTCCGGGAAAACCTCCTTCGCCACCCGCCTCGTCCAACAACTCAACGCCC
>Ga0307508_10004476_pt1 | contig 13636 bp, 6 predicted proteins | sample 9_EM_MG_FD_203089 | JGI IMG/M metagenome (GOLD analysis project Ga0307508, IMG submission 203089) | Populus trichocarpa ectomycorrhiza microbial communities from riparian zone in the Pacific Northwest, United States - 9_EM | ecosystem: Host-associated > Plants > Roots > Unclassified | place... | reverse complement strand
CGCCGGCTCAAGCGTGAGGTCGAGGATGAACTCCTCCACGAACTCCGGGGTTTGCAGCAGCGCGTACGTCTTACGCGCGTGCTCGCTCAGATCCTGGTACAGGTCGCCCAGGAAACGCGTGCTCCACTCCGGGTCCGTGAAGTCGTACAGGATCTCGCCGTCCGCACCCCTGCGCCGCCAGAAGGACAGCAGCTCCGTCGCTGCCTCATAGCTCGGCGTGAGACCCCACAGCGGATTGTGCGCGCGGTCGAAGAGGCCGGCCGCCGTCTCGTTCGACTCGGCCAGGTGCTGGAAAGCCTCCTCCAGCCAGTCCCGGTTATTGAGGTGCGGCTTCTCGCGGAAGAACGCCTCATGACGCTCCTCCGCATCCCGAAGCCGGTCCCCCGGCCCCGCCAGGAACGGCCACTCGATCAGCCGGTTGTCCTCACAGAACCGTACGAAGACGCAGCCCAGCACCCACGCCGCCGCAGCCTGAGTGACCCGCTCGTCACGCCACGCTCCATACGTCGCCGCGGTCCGCTTCCCCTCGCGGGCCCGCGCATACTCGGCCTCAAGCCTGGTGCGGAACTCCTCGACGGACTCACTGCGCTCCCGCAGATCGTCCTCCAGAGCCGTGACCTGCTTCTTCAGGTCCTTGAGCAGGGCAGCCCCGCTCACACCAGCTCCCGCACCCGAACCCGCGACTGTCGTCACTTTTCGCATCCCTCTCGCACCGCACCGCCACCCACCGCAGACCGGCAGCTCGACCCTCCATCCTGCCAGCCCCACCAGCACCTCCGTCCGCGAACGACATCTCCGGGCGGCCATGGAATCGATTGGCAGCTGTCGATCCCCAATAGGGTGTGCGAAAATTACACACATGGATGGCGTGCAGAGCTGGGCCGAAGTAGGTGAGCGCATCGCTGAGGCGCGGCTTGCCGCAGGACTCAGTCAGGGTGAGCTGGGCTCGAAAGTGGGTCTGGAGCGCACCGCGGTCGTCCGCATAGAGTCCGGCGACCGGCGCATCACCGCGCTCGAACTGTTCCGCCTGTCCGAAGCACTGGGCGTGCCACTCGCGCATCTCGTCTCACGGCCTCCAGCACCGCTGGTATCGCGACGCAGCGCCCTGGACGAGAACGCAGACAACGCTTCACGTGCCCGGTACCGCCTGGACGCACGACTCGAAGAGCACTCCCGCCATGCCCAGTGGCTCATCTCGCACCGGTTCTTGTCTCCTCCGCAGCTGGATTCCTCGCTTCATCGGAGCACCTCGGATGCCGACCCGGTCGCTCTCGCAGGCGCCGCGCGCAGGGCGCTGGGAACCCCTTCCGGGCCGCTGGGGCCGCTTGCGGATGTCGTTGAACGCCTGGGCCTGTATCTGACTGTGGTCGATGAGGCTGCCGAAGGGGCTTCGCTGCTGCTCGACGGCTATGGAGTGACCGTTATCAGTGGCCAAGCCGCTCCCGGCAGGCGCCGCTGGACCGCTGCCCACGAACTCGGCCACCACCTGCTGCAGGACGAGTACCACTCCGATGCGGGCGTGGCAGCCGGGCGGGATGAGCGTGAGCAGGTCATCGACCGATTCACCGAAGAATTCCTGCTCCCTGCCGGGGACGTCGTCAACGCCTGGAAGCGAGTCGACGAAGGCCATACCCCGAGGGCAGTCATGCTCGACCTGGCTGCCTCCCATCGGCTGTCGTGGAGCGCAATAGTGCGCCGAGCGCGCCACCTGGAACTGATCGACAAATCAGAAGCACAGAGACAGCAGGCGGATACGCCGGTCCGGGGCGACTTCCTGGCGGCACACGGCAGCCAGCCGGTTCCCGATCTCGAGATCGGAGCCACAGGTACCGAGTGGCGAAAGGCAGCTCTCTCCGCCTGGGCCCAAGGAGCCATCACAGCCGCCCGCACGGTCGAACTGCTCTACGGCGCGGTGGCTGAAGACGAACTCCCCAGCCGGAACCTGGAGGACTGCCTGCCGTGACCCAGGCCCCGCCTCCGGCATCCTCAGCGTCGAGCCCCGTTGGTCAGTTATGCGTCTGGGACACCTCTCCGCTCCACCATGCGATCAAGGCAGACAAGATCGACCTACTGGCCGACATGGCGCGGACCTGGAACGGGGCCCCACGGCGCAACGTCACCACGCAAGCCGTTCTCGACGAGATCAGCCACTACAACCTGCCTCTGGCCGGACTCGACTGGCTCGAGGTCGTGCACGTCGACCATCTTGAGGAACTCGCAGCGCTGGTCAAGTGGATGGATCTGGTATCCGGCCAGAACTCGAACCACGGTGAAGCCACCGTCCTCGCCTGGGCCGAAGTGCACGGTGCCGTGGCGGTTGTCGACGACGGTGACGCGCGGCGCATCGCGCGTCGAGCCGGGCTCGAGGTCTGGGGCTCTCTCCGCGTCATCGCCGAAGCGGTCAAGGAGAGCCGCGCCACCGAATACGCGGCCAGCGTGTTCGTAGACGCGCTCATGGACAGCGGTATGTTCTGCCCCTGCCAGCGGGGCCAGTTCATCAACTGGGCCAAGCAGATGGGCCTCCTGTGAGATCCCTCTACGCGTCCTGAGCCCCGGCCCCGGTGTCCGACGCCCCTGACGCCAGCGTCTCTACAAACCTGCTGTCCAGATGCGTACGCTCCCCATCGCTGCCGATGTACTCGACCGTCCTGCCGTCCACATGCGGGTCCTGGCCACGCGTCTCCACTGGGCACAACAGCCACAGCCCGTGCGGCGCCTCGGCCGGGAGGCGGGCCGCGTGCTGGAGCTTGAGCAGCAGGTCGCGTCCGCCCTCGTCCCAATAGCGGGCGAGCAGACCGGCGTCGTGCAGGAAGAGGACAGTGCGCGGTGCGGCGGAGCGCTCCAGGAGTGTGTCCTCGACGCGTGCCCACACCGTGCGTACGTACGCCGCCAGGCCCTTGGGGATCTGGCCGCTGGCGGAGAAGCGGGCGTCGACGCCGAGCACCTTGTCCCAGGCCTGGTCCTTCTCGTCTGCCAACCGGCGGAATTCGGACAGGAATTCGCTGTTCACATCGACCGGTTCGACCGGGTATCGGGTGGCTACCGCCTCGGCCACACCCGGCAACCGCGTTCCCCTGACCGTCAGCGCGAGGAAGCCGCCACGGCGAACGGCGGCGTCCAGACGCGCCCTGATCGTGGAGTGCGGGTCCTGGGCCACCAGGCGGCTGCCGGTGACCGGAGGCATCAGGCTCGTGGCGTCGCCGGTCGAGGTCCAGGAGGCCTCGGCCGCCACCCTGGGCGGGAAGAACTTGCCCTGCTCCGTGTCGTATTCGAGGGAGAAGCGCGCGTCGCGCAGGGCCTCTTCCAGCTCGGGATGCGTGGGCTCCGTACCGTCCGTCAGAAGGGACAGGTCGGGGAACCGTGCGCGCAGACGGTTGTTCAGCTCTCCGGGAGTGATGCCGTTCTCGCGGCGGACTCCGGCACCGGCCTGCGAGATGCGCAGCGCCCGCTCGAGGGTCAAGTCTCGGGGGTACAGCTCTAGACGCGGGCTCGCCTGGGCCGTCGGGGCGACCGCTGCGGCCAGTGCCACGAGGCGGGTGTCGGCGAGTGGGGCGAGTCCGTCCGGCGCCGGCACACTCCGCAGAGCGCGAATGACCGCGGCCCGGCCCGGCAGGGGGTCCTCGTGTGCCAGGCGCTCCGCTTCCTTGCCCAACGCGGCCGCGTAGTTGGCCAGTTCGCTGGGGGCGGGGTCGGCAGTGCCCGGGAGGGACTCGGCAGCGACGAGAACGGCGTCCTCCCGCCGGTGCCAGGCAAGGTGAGGCTCGTGGGGCTCGGCTGCTTCGGGATCGCCCTCGCCTGCCTCCGCCTCCACCGCGGCCCGTACGACGGCGAGCGCCTTGGCGAGGGTGCGCTCCTCGGTGTCCCCGCCCGCGCCGTGCCTTATGCGCAGCTCGACGGCCAGTTCCTGGGCGGTCATCACACGGCCGCCCGCTTCGACGACCTCGACGAGAGTCGCGCGGACCGGCGCCAGCCACTCGGTCTCGTACCACTCCTTGATCGCAATGCGGTGATGGCGCGAGACCGGCGGCTGCTGAATGCCGATCCGGTCCGCGACCCGCTTCTGCACCGGCCAGGGCCCCAGCGGGGGCAGCCCGCCGTCCTCGGGCGGAAGGCCCAGGGTGAGGCGGATGACCTCACTGCGGTGGGAGCCCTTGCGTCCGGGGGCGGGAGTGAGCCGCGCGGCCATCTCGTCCACCGAGAGCACCCCGCCCGCCTCGACAGCTACCGGCCCTGACTCGGTTTCGCGGCGTGCTGAGGGTGCGGCGGGAGCAACGGGCTGCCGCAGGCTCGCGGCCCACTGCTTGCGGCGCCGGTTGAGTTCCTTGCGTACGAGTGCTCCGGCACCCCTCGCCTTGGAGATGATGTACGGCGGGACGTCCAGGAGCCCTTCGACGTCGGTGGCGCCGAGGCCGCCCGCCACCGAGATGGCCCGCTCGGAGAGCCCGGCCGCCACCAGCGGAGTCTTCAGCCCGGCTGCCCTTGCCGCGGCATCGAGGCTGTTCTCACCTGCGTCCGAGACCGTGTCGACCGTGGCGGGTGTCGTGACGGGCTTGGCCGCATCCGCCTCGCGGAAGATCTCGTACCAGGCATCGCGCATCTGCCGCAGGGTGTCGAAGCGGTGCTCGGTGTCCCGGTGCAGTGCGCGCCTGAAGAACCGGGTCAGTCCGTCACTGAGCGCGTCCTCGAACAGCTCGGTGGCGACGGAGAGTTCGGCCTTGTCATTGGCGACCGGGTCGGCCTGACCCTCGCCCCACAACGGGCGTTCGCCACTGGCCATCTCGTGCAGGGTGACGGCTGCCGCGTACCTCTCAGCGTGATCGTCGTAGAGTCCTCGGCGCACCGAGTCCAGGAATGGGTCGAGATAGCCACGAGTGCCCGCCTTGATGTCACGGTCGGAGGCATCGGCGAGCGAGAAGTCGAAGAGCATCAGCTGCCAGGTGCGGTCGCTGCGCCTGTACAGACCGAGGTTGTCCGGCTTGATGTCCCGGTGGCGTACGCCCTTCGCGGCGAGCTGGTCGAGGGCGGTGAACAGGTCGCTGCCGTACCGCTCCAGTTCGTGGTACGACAGCTTGCCGTCAGCCCGCAGCCTGGCGCCAAGGGTGCGCTCCCCCGCATATTCCAGTTCGAGAATGGTCTTCCCGGCGAGCTCGCGCGGACCGCCCTTGAGCTGGACCACGGTGCCGCCGCCGACCAGTTCCAGGGCACGGGCCTCGGCCCGCAGCCGCTGCGCCTTCTCCTGGTCGAGAGCGACCTTGAAGACCCGCTCCTCCGTGTACGACTCTCCGTCCTCGTCCTCGACCACCCGCTCGACGAGCAGCGCGCGGGCCGTCGCACCGGTGCCCAGGACACGACGTACGGACCATTCGCCGTCCAGGGACTGGCCGGGGAGAGCCGACAGTGGATCGAGTTCGGCGACCGGCGGCTGCTCGGGGACCGCGTTCTCCTCCTCGGCTTCGTCGAGGAGGTCGATGAACCGGTCGACGGGTGCGAGCCGGTGATCGGGGTCGGGGTGAGTGGCCTGCTGGATGAGGTGGTCGAGTTCCTCGGAGAGACCGTCGGCGACCGCGATGAGACGCAGCCCGGAGTCGGTACGCAGCCGTTCGCGCAGAGCGCTCCGCCGGTCGGCCGGCGGCTGCCCGGTCAGGATGAAGTACGAGACCGCACCCAGGCCGAACATGTCGAGGTCGGCCGGATCCGCGTATGGCTGCTCGCTCTCCGGGGCGAGGTAGACCTGTGCGGCGTCCTCGATGAGGCCGACGTCGAAAGTGGCGTTTCCGAGGGAACGCAGCAGGGTTGCGTTCGTGTCGAAGTCCCGTGCCGCGGTCTGCCAGTCGGTGATCCGCAGCTCGGGGCGGGAGCCGTCCGGGCGGGCGCTGACATAGACGGAGCGTGCGGCGAGCGCGCGATGGTAGAGCGAGCGGCTGTGGGCGTGACGTACGGCCTCTGCGAGTTGCCGCACCAGATCCAGGCGCATCTCGGGGCTGAGTCTGCCGCCATGCGTGGCCAGGTACTGGTCGAGACGGAGGTCGGTCTTGCGGTGGCGGAAGAGGATCGCCGGGCCCGCCTCGTGGTCGCGGATCTCGACCGCCGCCGAGATGCCGCGGTGTGTGATGCCCTGGAGCACCTGGTACTCGCGGCGGGCGGCGCGCTCGGTCGCACGCTTGACCGACTCGTCCGGCTGCTGGCCGACGAGGTAGATCCGTACCCGGCCCTCCTCTTGCACCAGTCCGTCGACCCGCTCGGCCAACCGGTCCTCCCAGGAGGGACCGGTGTCCAGCGGATGCGGTCGCATCCGCCAGGCGTCACCGAACTTGAGGTGGGCGGTCGACTGCCGGATACCGATGGCCTTGAGCAGCCGAGGCAGGTGCTGGCTCGAGAACTCCTGGGTGATGCGACGCTCCGGCCGGTCCGGCGGCAGTCCCAGGAAGTCCTGCCAGATACGTGGCAGCCCGCTCGCGCCGTCGTCCCTGCCGAAGACCCGGATGCGCTGGACGTCGTCGAGGTGGCTCTCCAGATCCGGGGAGGAGAGGAAGACCGCCGGTTCGATGCGCGGAAGCGGACCGGTGAAGCGCAGTTGACGTGCTGCCCACTGGAGCTGGCTTTTGAGGTCCTTGGACTTGGCGTCGTTGAAGTGCAGCGGGTTGTTGATCGTCCTGGTGCGGTCGGTGCCGTGGAAGTTCCAGGTCGAGCCGGAGTTCTCCAGACGGCCCGGATGGCTCTTGATCTCGACGAGGTAGAGCCCGGCGGGGACCGCGATGAGCAGATCGCACTCGTTGATGCGGCCGGACTGAGCGGTGAAGGAGAACGTCGCCCAGGCACGGTACGGCTCGGCCGGCGGCATGAGACGCCGCACGTGATCGAGGGCGTCCTGTTCCCACGGGTACGGGGACGGCCGCTCCTGGTTCCACTGGTTCGCGGGGCGCAGCGGGGGACCCGGCTTGGGTGCCTGGGATGCGCCTGTCGCCGTCACAGTCCGACCTCCGCGGTGTCCTTCCGTTCCTGTACAGGAAGGCACAGGGAACATGCGGCCAAGAAGCTTCTGGCCGACCCTACCCTGCAGCGATTATCTCCCCCCGATGCTTGCTCAGGGCTCCTGGCTGGATCTTGTACTCGAGGCTCCGAATCGAGCTAACGTTGCAGGCTGTCATCGCGGCCCGCCAGGCTTCTGCTTCCCAGGACATGCCTCCACCCGCAAGGGATTTGGCGTGCCGTGGGGGAAGTCCTTGTCGTCGTATCTGCTCCGGGAGTCTGCTGCTTCGTTGGCCGAGGAGGTCAAGCGGCAACCTGGAATGGTTCATCGTCCGCTGACCGAACGGCTGATCCTGGCCTACAAGGACCAGCACAAGCGAAAGAAGGGCAAGGATCAGGACGGGACGCCTCCGGCGAACGGTCTTGTCGAGGCCTGGGAGAACAGTCTTCCTCCGGTGATCAATGCCCTCGTCGAGCGAGGTCTTGGTCAGGTGGAGGTGTTCATAGAGTTCGGGCTTCCGCACACCGACGCCGATGTGGACGTGCTCCTGGCCGGCGTGCACCCGGGCAGCGGCGCACCCTCGTACGTGTTGATCGAGCTGAAGCAGCAACGTTCCGCCACCGTGCACCCGGAGCGGTCGGTCGCCGTCGATCTCGGCTTCACCAACTGGAAACTGCATCCGGTCCGGCAGGTGCAGAAGTACTGCGACTACCTGGTGCAGTACAAAGCCGCTCTGCGGGGTAAGCCCAAGAGCGTCGTCGGAGCCGTGCTGATGCACAACGCTCACGACGATGACGTGCGAGAACTGTTCAAGCTTCCGGAGAGCGAGCACGGGCGGCTCTACACCATGGACCGGCTCGAACCGTTCCGGAAGATGCTGGGTGCGCGGTTGGCCGCGCTGCCGGGTGGAGAGGCCGCCCAGCTGCTGATCGACTCCCCTGAGTACGACCCTCCGAAGATCGCCGACGTCAACCTTCCCACGCGTATGGGGCCACCGGAGCGCTTCCAGCTGCTGGACGAGCAGGAGTTGGCGCACCAGGACGTACACGAGGCAGTACGACGGGTCCACGAGGGGGGCACCAAGGAAGTCATCATCGTCCGAGGCGGGCCGGGCAGCGGCAAGAGCGCCATCGCGCTCGAACTCCGACGCACCCTCGACCATGCCGGCTGGAATGTCATTCATGCCTCGGGTGCCAAGGCGCTCACCCTGACCCTTCGCGAGACCTACGCACAGAACGCGCCGCGCGGCATGAAGGGAAAGCTGAAGAAGGAAGCCACACGGCTGTTCACCTACTTCAACCAGCTGAAGAAGCTACCACCGGACAGCTGTGACGTGGTCATCTGCGACGAAGCACACCGCATTCGTCGCCACTCCGTCGACCGGTACACGCCCCGCGAGGAGCGGGAAAACGCACGGCCTCAGGCCGACGAGATCATAGAAGCAGCACGTGTCCCCGTCTTCCTGCTCGACGACTGGCAGTCCCTTCGCCCCGGCGAGGTCGGCACGGCCGAGTACCTGATCGAACGTGCGAAAGCGTTGGGGCTTCGGCACACCCTCATCGATCTCGGCGGCATGTTCCGGGCTCAGGGAAGCGCCTACTACCGGGACTGGGTGCTGAAGCTGCTCGGCGTGGACGTGCACACCCCTCAGGTCTGGGTGCCCGACGGGCGGATGCAGGTTCACCTCGCCGACTCTCCGCAGGAAATGACGGACTTCCTTGAAGAGCATCGACTCACAGGGGCGAGCACGCGAATCGTCGCCGGTTTCTGCTGGCCGTGGAGTAATCCGGACGAGAACGGCGAGCTGGTCCCGGACGTCGCCATCGACGGTTGGCAGCAGCCCTGGAACGTGAAGAGCGGCCATGCCGTGGAGGGCGCACCCGATGCCGACTTCTGGGCTACCGACCCGAGGGGAACCGGGCAGGTCGGTTGCGTCTACACCGCCCAGACCTTCGAGTTCGACTGGGTGGGCGTGATCATCGGCCCCGATCTCCTTTGGCGCGACGGCCGTTTCGTCATCGACCGGACCGCCACCCATGACCCGGAGCTGCGGCCCAGGAGGATCGATGAGGCCGATATCGAACGCTGCGTCCGTAACGCCTATCACGTCCTACTGACCCGAGGAATCATGGGCGTGGTGATCTACTCGACGGACGAGGCCACGCGGGACGCCCTGCGCGGGCATGTGATCACCTCGGTACAGCATCCGCTCCCCAAGCAGATGCGCAAGATCGTCAGCCCGTGACGACGTTTCCCCGCCAGTTGGCCCGGCAGTCCGTTCGGTAGCATTCGATCAATCGTCAATGCGGCCCGCCGGGCTTCCGCCTCAGGACATGCCCCCACCCGCACGAGTTGTTTCGTGCTGCCTGGGGGCCCCTCTTGCTGTTCCGCGACTCCGCCGCTGCAGTCGCCGCCCGCCGCCTCGAAGGATCGCTGGGCCTGTATCTCACCGAGCAGTTCACTCGGGTACACGGGTACAAGCCGAGCATGGCAGAGGCACGCTCCTGGGACCGGAGCATCCCGGCACTCACCGACGCACTGCTCGATGCCGGGCTCGGTCAGGTAGAGATGCTGCTGGAGTTCGGGCTGCCGTTGACCAGCAAGCGGGCCGATGCGGTTCTCGCCGGAGTCCATCCCCGGACCGGTGAGCCCTCGTATATCGTCGTTGAGCTCAAGCAGTGGAGTGAGGCTCACCCCGACGATGATGATCCTCTGCTGTGTTACTTGGACGACTACTCTCGTCCGGTCCTCAACCCCATTGAGCAGGTGCGCGGTTACTGCGACTACCTCCTCGCCTTCAACGGGGCACTGGCCCAGTGTCCTGAACGGATCTCCGGCGTCGCCTATCTACACAACGCGACCGCGTTCGGCGTGTCCGGCCTCGACGAAGTCGAACTCAGCGAACGCGGCCGCATGTTCACAGCGGACAGGCGCGGGGACTTTCTCACGTACCTGCAGTCGAAGCTGGCCGCCGCATCCGGGGCAAAGGCAGCCGACGAGTTGTTGCTTGCCAAGGTCCAACCTTCGAAGCAGTTGATGGCCGTCGCGGCGCAGGAGGTCCGCGAGCGGGAGCAGTTCGTCCTTCTCGATGAGCAGCGTGTGGCGTACGAGACCGTGCTGAAGGCCGTCGAGCGAGCGCACGAGGCTGATCACAAAGAGGTTGTGATCATCACGGGCGGGCCCGGCACTGGCAAGAGCGTGATCGCTCTGTCGCTGCTCGGGGAGCTGTACCGGCGTGGTGTTCCTGCCCTGCACGCGACCGGCTCGCAGTCGTTCACCAAGACCATGCGCAAGGTGGCCGGCGCCCGGAAGCCCGAAGTACGTGACCTTTTCAAGTACTTCAACAGTTTCGGGACCGCCAAGCGGAACAGCCTGGACGTGCTGGTGTGCGACGAAGCCCATCGCGTGCGGGAGACATCTGCCAGCCGTTTCACTCCGGCTGCGCAACGCACCGGTAAGCGGCAGCTTGAGGAACTGATCGACGTGGCCCGCGTGCCCGTCTTCCTCCTGGACCAGCACCAGGTGGTACGGCCCGGGGAGACAGGGACCGTCGAGGAGATCAAGGCAGCGGCCGCGCAGAAGGACCTGCAGTGCCGGGTGGTGGAACTGGACAGCCAGTTCCGCTGTGGTGGGAGCGACGCGTACCTGCGGTGGGTCGTACGGCTGCTGGGGCTCGAGGGCGACGAGGCCGTCATGTGGGAGCCCGATGGACGGATGCAGCTCGATGTCGTCGATTCTCCGGAGGAGTTGGAAGCCCTTCTGGACGAGAAGCGGTCGAAGGGGTACGGGGCTAGGTTGTCAGCCGGGTTCTGTTGGCGCTGGTCGGATGCCAAGCCCGGTGAGCCGCTTCCCGCCGACGTTCAGATCGGCGACTGGGCCCGGCCGTGGAACCTCAAGGGTGAGCGGTCGATTATGGGTGCACCGCCATCAGCGCTCTGGGCCACTGACCCCGCAGGCTTCGGCCAAGTCGGCTGCGTCTACACGGCGCAGGGCTTCGAGTACGACTGGAGCGGTGTGATCATCGGGCCCGACCTCGTCTGGCGGGGGAACGGCTGGGTCGTCGACCGGGCCGCTTCGAGGGATCCCGCTCTGCGGAAGGGGAACGGCAAGACTGCGGCATCGGACATCGACGTGGGTCGGTTGATCCGCAATGCGTACAAGGTGCTCTTGACGCGTGGAATGGTCGGCACGGCCATCTACTCGACAGATCCGGAGACCCAGGCGAAGCTGCATGAGCTGGTGAAGTCTGGGAGATCGACTACTACGGCTCTCAGCGCGGGATAGTACCGCTGAGTGAACTGCTACGACCGCAACTACGGGATGAAATCTCCCTGCCGCATCACGAGTGCGGTCCACCGGATCGATCGCGCGACGTGCAACTCGCTCGGTAGTGCCATGGACTAAGCAGAGCTGTCTCCACCACCCCACGGCTACTTTGATGGCTACGTACGTAGCCGCGCAGCCCTGTTTGAACCGGTGCGGAACGGGTTCAGATCAGACTCTCTGACCCAACAAAAAGGACCCCTGACCAGCATATTCGCTGACCAGGGGGCCTCGGTGGCAGACGAGTCAGGCTGTACGCCGGGTTCTGTCACCCAGCCACCTCGCGGCGGCCGGGGAGACGGCCATCCATCTAGGGCCGGCGTTGCCGCCGGCCTCGTGCGGTCTACCCGGGGGCTCGGGCGGGCAGCCCTCGAACGTCCCCGCAGGAGCGCCAGGGCGCTCCCTTTTGACCTTGCTCCGGGTGGGGTTTACCTAGCTGCTCAGGTCGCCCTGGGCACTGGTGGTCTCTTACACCACCGTTTCACCCTTACCAGGCGCCGAAGCGCCGGGCGGTTTGTTTTCTGTGGCACTGTCCCGCGGGTCACCCCGGGTGGCCGTTAGCCATCACCCTGCCCTGTGGAGCCCGGACGTTCCTCGGGGAGCCCCTTGAGGGATTCCACGCGGCCGTCCGCCCGGCTCGTCTGCCGTGTGGACCATGTTACCGGGCGATCGGGGCAGGCCGGTTCCGCCGTCGCGGGGGCCGGTCCGGCCGTGGCCAGCACCGAGCCCGCCAGGATCAGGGTGAAGGCCAGACCGATGCCCACAGTCAGCGGTTCGTCCAGGAACACCGCGCCCGCCGCCACCGCCACCGCCGGATTGACGTACGTGAACACCGTCGCCCGGGTCGGGCCGACCTCCTTGATCAGTTCCAGGAAGGCGATGAAGGCGAGCGCGGTGCAGATCACGCCCAGGCCGGCCAGAGCCGCCAGGACCGAGGCGGAGGGGACGGTGGAAGGCCAGGTCACGGCCGCTGCGGGGGCGTACACCACGGCCGCAAGGGCCAGGCAAGGGGCCGTGAGTTGCAGGGACGGGACGTCCTTCAGGTGGCGGGCCGCTATCAGCGGTGCCGTCGCGTAGCCCAGCACCGTCACCAGTACCTCGGCCAGCGACTTCGCGTCTCCGCCGGTCAGGTGCGGGACCGTGAGGACCCCCACACCGGCCAGGCCCAGACCCAGGCCCACCACACGCCGTACGCCCAAACGCTCCGTGTCGCCGAAGAAGCGGGCCATGATCACCCCAACGATCGGCACGCCCGCGATCAGCAGGCCGGCCGTGGAGCTCGACAGGTGCCGTTCGGCGTCGGTCAGCGTGTACCAGGGGCCCATGATCTCGATGACCGCGAAGGCCAGCATGGGCTTCCAGTGGGACCGGACCGTCTCCGTCAGGCCGCCCTGGCGTATCGCGAAGGGGAGCAGGAGCGCCGCGCCCAGGGCGCATCGTACGAACACCACCGTCGCCGCGGACAGCGGGGCGTCCACCGCCACTTTGATCATCAGGTAGGGGATGCCCCAGACCACTCCCATCAGGGAGAACAGGAACCAGCCGCGTGCAGTCATGGGGCCATGGTCGGCATATCAACGGCGGCCGTCTTGAACGCTGTTGCGGTACGCCGCCGGGGTCACACCGAGGACTCGGCGGAACCAGCGGGTGAGGTGTGCCTGGTCGGCGAAGCCCACCAGCCCCGCGACCTCGGCCGGCTTCAGACCGGACTCCAGCAACCCACGCGCCCGGTTCACCCGGTACTGCGCCAGCCAGGCGTACGGCGGTATCCCCATCGCCGTACGGAAGGCACGCAGGAGTTGGTAGCGGGACAGGCCCAGGTCGGCGGCGAGGTCGGCGAGGGAGGGCGGGGCCAGGAGCTCGTCGGCGAGGCGGTCGCGGACCGCGTGGGCGATGCGGTCGGCGCCGGGGACGGTGTCGCAGGCCGCGCCGGCCGTGGAGTGGCGGCGGGCCAGCGCCGTGAGCAGCCACGGCAGGCGGGACTCGGCCTCCAACGGGTCGGGGCAGGCGCTGAGTTCGGTGTGGGTGAGGCGGAGGGCAGCGGCCAGTTCGGGGTCGTCGAGGAGGGGTTCGCGGAAGTGCGGGAGGCTCCCGGCGAGAGTGCCGTCGGTCAGCAGCGCGGTCCCCGCGTACAGGGCGCGGTAGGCGTAACCGTCGGTGGTGGTGCCTGGACCACCGGTGTGCATCTCCCCCGGTGCCAGTACGACGATGGAGCCCGGGCCCGTGCGGATGTGTCCGCCGCGGTAGTCGATGAGCTCGGAGCCGCCGACGCACACGCCGATGGTGAACTCCTCGTGGGCGTGCGGGGCGTAGACATGCTTGTCGAAGCGGGCGGTCAGGAGG
>Ga0307508_10004474_pt1 | contig 13641 bp, 7 predicted proteins | sample 9_EM_MG_FD_203089 | JGI IMG/M metagenome (GOLD analysis project Ga0307508, IMG submission 203089) | Populus trichocarpa ectomycorrhiza microbial communities from riparian zone in the Pacific Northwest, United States - 9_EM | ecosystem: Host-associated > Plants > Roots > Unclassified | place... | reverse complement strand
AGTTTCCCAAAAGCCCTGCTGCTGATACCTGCCATTGCAAGGCCGTCGGGATAATAATGCCTTTCTTCGATCAATGGGCCGCGGTTGTGTATAACCTGCAGGTTGTCAAAATAGACATCCTGGTTACTTTCATTACTGCAATAAATATATAAATAACCGCTTTTTACAATATTGAGGCCGGTAAGCGTATGTGTTTTTACAATATCCGCCCCCACGCTTACCGGGTCAGATCCGCCACCCGTTTGCACCGGCTTAAACTGGTCATCAAACAAGATCCAATTGATATACGCTTTGGGCGTTTGAGTACCCGGGTTGGCCACGTTGTTAACCAAAGATCCGAGTGCGCTTACAAATGAGGGCGTACCATTCAGCATCCCGCCGGTAACGCCGCCCTTGATTCCTGCCGACGTTCCGGCAAAAGCATCTATGAAAGAACTGAGCACGTTGTTTAAGCTATAATTGGTATTGTCAATACCGGCCCCGTTACTATGCCAGATACTTTTGGCTAAAATATTTATCCTGTCGCCGGCCATGACTTTCAAGGCTATGCCCATTCCAAAGCGGTCGCCTGTAGCCCCGTTTAATTTGTAGAGATTTGTACTGGTACCGCCGGGATTGACGGTTGGGTCCGGCGGATTGGGAACGCCATTGCCATTAGGGTAATTACTTCCCGACGCACTGGCATACCAGGACAAAGAAGCGGTAGATATAATGTGGTTGGCATCATTAACGATATTATAATACACCTGCTCCGATCCTATGGCGGCGGATGTTTCCAGCGTAGCCGCGGGATAAACATCCTGCTGCTCCTCATCGGTTAGCGTCATTCTTATATTACCTAAATGATCGCGAATGAAATAATCAAAGCCAAAAGCCTGGATACCCGACGGGAGCGTTACAATTCTCGCCCTGCCTTCTTCATGCACCGCAAACTGCAGGGATTCCGGTATATTCATTGTAACCAGGGCCGGATTGCTATAGGTTTTTGAAAGGAATACCAGTCCGCCGATATAGGTGGTAATGGTACTGATATCAGTAGTATAATTTACATTATTAAAAAATACCGAAGCATTGGTTTCTTGTGTTTGCTTTTTTATTTTGTTACCCATTCCATCATAGGTAAAAGCGATAGTACCTTTTCCCGTTACGGTAATCACGGATGGAAGATTCAGCGAATTGTACGTTATGCTGCTTATTTTTTTATTCTGGTCGCTCAATAGATTTCCGTTTGCATCATAGCTGTAATCCACCCCATTTCCATTAGGGCCGTCATGAAAGTCTCCCAATTTAGTATTGGGATCGTCCAATTCGTCAATTACCTTCTCCAGCTTATTACTATTGGGCAGGTAATAATATCGCAATGCATCAACGTTGGCGCCCGGGTCAGTGCCTTTAATGCCGTATTGCACTTTTTCCTGTATATTTCCATTGGCGTCATACTTCAACATCCAGTTGTTATTTGCATCAAACCCGCGCACGCTATAGTTGGCCTCTGTTGTATTCCATGAACCGCCGCCGTAGGAATTAGTATTTTGAATAAAAGTGGCTTTCCCCAAACGATTCGCAGCGTCGTATTCATAATCATATTTCCGTCGTACCTGGTCACTCCTGCTTTTCCAGATAGAACCGGCTATATTTCCATTGTACTGTATAAAATTAAATCCGCCGCCGGCGCCTGCTACCGAGGTGTTTTTATCATATCCCAATTCGAAGCCGAAATAATTATCGGTATAGCCGGCCGAACCCGCATCTTTTAAGTAATTCCGGTTCATGCCCAAAAGCCAGCCCCTTACGTTATAATCGTATTGCATCGTTTCAAGGGCCGACCCGGCGCTGTTGCTGCCAAGGCCCTTGCTTTTTAGCTGCCCCAGTTCATTGTAAGAGTAGCTGGCAATTAATTTATCGGAGCCGTTTATTGTCAAAGTCCCGACAACGCCGCTTATTTTTTTAACAAGTGTCAGCATCCGCCCTTGCGGATCATAGCTCATCTTTGTGAGCAGGTTGTATGTCTGACCACTCCCCCCGTTTTTGGCATACTGTTCCAATACGCGGAGCGCCATACCGGTCCAGCTATATTGAGTGGTTGTTTTGTCGACAGCACCGCTGATATTGGTGCTTTGTGTTTGAATGATCCGTGCCTTGTCATCATAAAAGCTGACGGTAAAAAGGTATTGCTGGCCATTACTGCCCAATACCTCGTTTTTACTACCCGTGGCCATTCCCCGTACCATGCTGGTTTGTACAATAGGCTGCGGATAGGGAAAGGAGGTATTATTGGGCGTATAGTAATAAGAAGTATTAGACGTATTCGACTGGTCGAGCGCGTTTCCCAAACCGGTTCCCGTTCCGTTTACCCAATTGTAATTATCATAAAATGTTTGTGAAAGCACCTCGTAAGCATACGCCGAAACGACGGGGTAAGCAATACTGCCTGATGCATTCAGCTGGTGATAGCCAGGGTTGTCGTAATAGGCAGGATCATATATCAACCCCGTTACAACAGGGCGATCTAAGTTATCATACTGAAAATACTGCCATTTTTGCAGCGCCCGCTGATTGGCATCCTGGCTCATTACCAGCCTGCCCCTTTGATCATACACAGACCGGGCTTCATTGGCGCCAGGCATTTTCTTTACGGTGTTTCTTCCCTGCAAATCATACTCATAACGGATGCAGAGCTCATCCGATAGCGTTTGCGAAATGCTCCAGGACCCATCTATAAGCTCTATTACTTTGGGAGGCAAAAGGTATCTCAGGTAACCATAATCATCATAAATATAGTAAGTGCACAGCCACCCCGCATGGGCGCTTCCATTGCCATCATCCATTGCCCCGCTAAAAAAAGATTTTTTTAATATAACATGCCCGTCTTTATCCTTATAATCTATCGACTGCAACCCTTTTTCATCGACGCCTATTGTTTTATATAGCTGGCCGGCCGGGTAAGCACCCGCATTTACAGGAAGGCTGCCTGCCGTCGTGCTTATGGTCCATACCTGCACATTGTCTATTGCCGTATTGACAAGGTATTGTATAGAAGTGCCCCTGGCGCTTCCGGCCCAGCTATTACCGGGCGCATAGGCGCTAACAGACCTGTTGAAAGGAGAGTTTTCCAACGAAGCCTGCGAGTAATAATAGTTTTCTCCCGGATACAGCGCCTGGTTAAAAGCCTGCTGCTGCTGCATGGCATTGGCCTTGTAATTGCCGTCATTGGTGATATCCCCTGCCTGGACAACATTCGAAATAAAGGGCAAGTGTTTTTTTACTTCCCTTCCCCAGCTATCGTATTCGTGCACGTCAACCAGATCCTGCAATAAGGGGCTGACTTGTTTGGCTACTGTTTGCAAAGGCCGGCCGAAACCATCGGCATACGTTGTTACCTGCGATACTTCCTCTACGGTTCGCGTATCCGACATGATAAAATCAGGGTCTGTAATGGGCATCCGCGCCAGCCAGGTACGTGCAAAGTTCAATTTGTCATCTATCGTCAATGCCGAGACGACCACATGAACATTGGTCGTAATGCTGCCTGCATTATAATTGTACCCTTCTGAAACAATATAATAGGTCCCTGCCGGCAACGTAATGCTTATCGAAGCCTGGTAGCTGCCGCACAGCGGACCATAGTCGTCGTCATATGCACGCATGGTGCCATCGCTGTTAAGCAGGTACATGTAAGTATCATAAAGCCCCGACCCGCAATGAGATATTTGTACCTGCGCCTGTCCCTGGAGCGTTAACCGGTAGTATATATCGTCGCTCGATTGCCCGTAATTATTCAGGTATCCGTTGGAAGTGCTGTTGTCTCTTGTATCGCTAAAGTTAAAAACGCCTACTCCATAGGTTCCCGCGTCGATTGGATTACTGATGGTTGCCCCTATAGGGTCTGCTTTTGCCACTGTAGACGCCAGCAATAGCCCCATTATAATGGACTTCTTTAAATAAGAAAAGAAATGCTTCATATGGATCAGTTTATGGAGTAGTTATAGGATGACAAAAAAACTATTTTCCGGTTGGGGAGCCTTTTATCGCTGCCGTCTTCCGTAAAGGCTTTGACAGGATTCTGTCGATAACAGGATTTGACAACTTTATCTGGGGGCCCATTACCGCGTATAATTCACCCTGCTCATCTACAAAAAACTTATGACCGACCCCTTTGATATCCTGGTCAAAATGCCGGTTCTTTTCCTTGCTGGTCAGCCATTGAAAAAGTTTGCTTTGCGCCGCGCCGGCCTCTTTTTTTACTTTCATCCCTTCGGCAACCGAAAAAGCCGGTTTCCTTCCCCTGTACAGGTTTTTAATACCTTTTTCCTCTTTTGGGCTGTACCCGGTTTCTTCGGCCAGCACACCGATCACCACCAGTGAATTAATATATTTTTTCTGCAGAACAGACAATTCCTCGATGGAAATGGTCGTATCTGTTGCCGCCACCGGAAGAATAACAATAAGTATTTTCTTTCCCTGGAAGTCTTTTAAACTCATTTTCCTGCCTTCCAGGTTGTTTATTTCCATGCTGTAAAAGCTCTCCGGCGCCTGGAAGGCGGTAAGCGTGGTGAGCAGGGCAAGCGTCAATAGATATTTCATAATTGTTTTATTGCGGTTTAATAAATTTCGATGGTGTTGCACGATTGGTTTAAGTACACGCCATAAAAGTTGGCGCTCATATAGCCGGAATTATAATAGCCGCAGCCCACATAAAAGCTCCGGTAATAGTAATCGTTATAGCTGTACAGGTAAATGTCGTAGTTGCCTTCCGGGATATACCCTGCAATAGTAGATCCGTAGTTGGGGATCTCAAACCAAAAATACTCACCCGTACTTGTATTGGTGAGCTCGGCAATATATGGATAGTAAGTATTGGCGTTGACAATTAATGGAAAATCGTTTGTGTGACAACTACCATACATGTTGGCCTGCTCCTGTCCATATTGCTGCGCCTGTTGATCTGCATCTGCCTGGGAAGGCGAGATAAACATGCCTGCAGGGACACTTACATAGTACGGTTCTGCGGTTTGATTTGCCCCACAGTTTTGTGAATAATAGTTGCCGCTTTGATCCATATTCGTAAAGCCGCCGCAATTGACTTTCCATCCCTGGATGCTGTAACAGGTTTTGGAAACGATATTTTTATCGTTGTCCCTTACAATATGCAATCTTCCCATTCCGTCGTATTCATAAGAAGCCGTTCTGCCACTTGGGTCCGTTTCACCCGTTTTTCCTACCAGGGGATTGTAGGTAAACGTTGTCATTTGAGCATCCGACGGAAATATCCTGACATCATCCACCGGTCCGCTTAACGTCATCCCCTGGCTATAAGTCTGCTCGTTAAAAACCCATTTACCGCTCACCAGGTTCCACCATTGTACCATATAAGTCCTGCCGTTGGGAGGGGCAAAACCCGTTGTATAACTGGTATTCCAATATGCATTTCCCGTATGTGCGCTTCCAATATAAGCCGATGGATTTTGCTCAAAGCTTTCATAAAAAAATTCATTGGTGTAAGTAAGGCTGGTAGTGAGCTCTGTATTTCGGTAAATTACATAAGGCTTCCTGTCCGGCTCATTGGTTGTTATGGAAGCGGAAATATAGTAGGTGCCTGCCGGCATATTCGGCAGGGTTATATCTGAAGGATAGTAACAGGGGGTCGGTGTCATGTTAATGCATAGAAACCCATCGGCATAGGCGGCTCCCCAAATCTGGTAATATACGGTGGTTTCGCTGTTATCTCCCGGCCCCTGTTCAAAACCAAACTGCACAATAATATCCCCGACGGCATAATTGGTAAAACTGGTTACCCCGGGAGAAACCAATATATGGTACCCCAGCTGTGTTTGCGTTGTGCCAGAGGAGGTAGCGCTTGCATTTACAATTTTGGCAACGGGGTAAGCGGCATTGTACCCATATAGAAAAGCAGTTGATTTTCCATTTAATTCGTTGGAAGAAATGACATTGGAATTGCTTATATCATAATTGAAGAACTGTTTCTTCAATAAAGCCGTATTATTATATGCCGCCGTGCTGCTGAGGTATACATTAATATCGGTTCCATACACATATGAGCTATAGGAGTTGTGTAAATGGCTTATAATCCCGCTTTTTTCGCTGGTTTCATGCACCACAACATTGGTCCGGTTGCTGTTTACCAGGTTGGTGATAGCCGGTTGTTCGGCAGTCGTAAGAAGCGGAATGCCGGTACCCGATGGCGTCATGTCTTCCGGGTAATAGGTGGTTTTTGTTTGCGATACGCCTGCCGAATTGGTGCTGGTAACGGACCTAATCAGGCGTTTGTTATTGGCATAACTGTAATAAACTGCATTTTGAACGTACCTGGCCGGGTTAAGCTGGTCATAATCTTTACGGGTAATGCTTGACAAAACATAATCTTCCACGCGCGTTCGGTAAACGGATGGAATGACGGTATACCCGCTGGCGCCACACACGTTATAGGAAGCAATAAACAGGTGAAAGGCCCAGGACTTTTGAGTGACCGGGGAAGTTAATGACTGGTATGCGTTTACACTTTCCGTAATTTTGTTTCCCGCCGAATTATAAACCGTTTCGCTTACCGGCAATCCCCGCTTATACGCCTTGCTGGTAGAAGAGGTAATACTGGGAGCTGTATTGGGATCTATCGTGTTTAAAAAATTAAACTCATCCGGGAAATCGCTGAAATTGGTAAAAGCAGATATCGTATACCCGCCGTTCTGCTGTATCGTTTTTACGGTGGAGTATCCAATAAAGCTGCCATTTATATCATAAATATTTGAAGGTGTTTCGGACAGCACCTGTATGACATCCGCCGATATCCATACGTTTACAAGATTATTGTACGACCCGCTGAGGACCTGCCCTGTTGAATGTCCGTTATCATCCACATAACTATAGCTGACCTGTACCTTTTCACCGGTGGAAAGCGTTTGAGCGATGCTTGCCACGCGCAAACCGCCTACATTAATATTAGCATTGGCGGATGACTTGAAATATGAATTCAATTCATACGTCAGCTCCCAGCTGCCCCCGGAGATGTCTTTTATAGCGGTCAGCACATTTGCTTTGGTCCTTGCTTCATTGGGTTCCCTTAACCCGGGATTTTGCATCGGGTCGGGATTAGACGCCGCCCCAAACGATGTATAATATCCCCAATAATCAAATTGGTTGGAGGTGCGGGAAGGCAGGTTTTCACTTGCATTATAAATAAACGTTTTTAATGCCACCGGGGTGGCTGTTGAAGCGGTGTTTCCGGCTACGGTTATATTATCCAGCCGTAACCTTAACAGGTTCATGTCTGAAGACGGATCTCCGAAATAACTATATTGAAACCCGAACGTTTGCAGAGTGGCTGTGCCGGTGGGTGTAACTGATTTAATATCTATTCTCGTTAACCTTGCGGCATTTTGCACATCCCTCCTGTCAAACATATAGGTAAAATCCACTTCGCCGATACGCGAACTGATCCGGGAAAGATATTTTGGCCGGAACAGGGTGCTGGTCGTAGTGGTATTGTCTGTATTGGTGGAACATCCGTATAAATCGAAAGTGAAGGTAGATTGTGTATGGGAATAAGGCTCGTCATTGCCGGAATTGATATAATCGAAATGGATGGTTTCCTTACTATTAAAAAGAACAATTTTATCAAGGTACCAGGTGGTCGGGGAAGTATATGAAGACCCGTAAAGGTTCATAATGGTTCTTTCGACAGAAGAAACACTGCTTCCAAAAAAATATTTATTCCCTACATCGTCAATAACGATGAAGGAAGCATCTATATAATACGGGCTGTTATAAAAATTAGTTGCAATGATTTTCAACCCGGTACTATTGTTAAACACCGGGTTGCCAAATTCATCAAAAACGAATTGAAAACTAAAAAAAGGCGTTTTTACATAAAATATATCGGGCTCCCCATCTGCGGTGGGGATAGAAAACGAGGTTCCGTTTATTCCTGAAATTTCTGAAGATAACGGCGCATTCCCATTGGCCCAGTTAGCCACGTTTTGCCCCCATAATCCCGTTCCCACATATCCGTGTGATCCCTCATCGGGAAGACCGCGAACGGCCCTTGATATACTGCCGCCGGCATCTAATTGCCAACCGATACCCACACAGGTGGCATAATCCTGCACCTTTATTCCGCGACCACCCGCATAATTGATAGCAACCGGGATACCCATATCCTGCGTGCCGGCATTACAAACAGGCACTCTTATCTGTGCCGAACCGGTGTACAGGTTGACGCCAACCCCGGTAGCGCTGGCGGCAAGCCCGGCCTGGCCCAGGAAATTATTATTGGCTGATGGAAGCGCGAGGGCGTTGGTTGATTGGGCCAGGATCCATTTGTGCCCAAAGAGGAGGACAAACAGGAGAGCTGCTTTTTTCATATGGAGGTTATAAATCATGAAGAAAAGGTTAGCGTATTATTATAAACAATCATGCGGTGGTCCAAAAACCTTTAAGCGACGGGCGTTTCTTAAAATACATACCCCGTTCTGAATACAACAGGCTGTGCGGCCGGAACCTGCTGCCGATATAAAAAGTCATACAGCAACTGCAGGTTGCCCTTCCATTTCTTCCCTACATTATATTTTTTTGTTACGCCCAGTAAGGCGCTTTTCTGCCAGGGACTGAAATCGCTTAGCACGCTAAAATTGTTGAATGCCGCCCGGTAGTTCAGCTCACCACCGCTGCTTAGCCAGAAGCCGGCTTTTATTTTTACCTCCAGGAAACTGCGCAATCCTATTCCCTGGTGGCTGACGGAAATATGCCGGATGTCCCTGCCCCAGCCCGCTTTATAGCTCACGCCAATTCCTGTTACGCTTTTATCAGACAGCTTATAGCCTAGGCTGGCGCCGATATCTGTGGTTACCGGAAAAAAATAATTGCTCCGCGTACTTTGTACATTGGCGCCAAACTCGAGCCGCTGCAGGAAGCTTTTTGTTTTTTGGTTGTTGGGCTTAAAGGCGGGCATGCTGATGTCGCCACCGCCCTTACTCAGCAATTGGTTGAGCTTATCCTTTTCCCTGCTCAGCTGCGACTGCGCATCGCCTATGCTTTGCTGTAGCGATTGCTGCACATTGGGACCGCTGCCAAACCGTTGCAGCAATTCCTGTTGCAGCATATCCCTTGTTTGCAAGCCATTGGCGGCAATCGCCGCCGGCGGAGTGCCGCTGCCGGGCAGGCGAAACAGGCCGGCCAGCGCAGAATGCTTATTGAAGAAATCCCTGAATACTGCGGTACGGGAAACCATATTCATAGCTTTTGCTTCGAGCTCCGAGGGATTTTCCCAGGCTTTTTTATATTCATCCATCTGTGCCCGGTAGTAATACATGGTTTCTTTGTATCCGCGAAACTGTTGCGCCAGGCCGGATTTACCCAGCTGCTCCTGTAAATATTGCTGCCGCTGCTCCAGGACTTGCCGGACGGCGGCCGTTTGATCCAGCTTATCCTGAACTCCCTTCAGCTGAGAGAGCGAGCCCTGTAGGCGGGATTGTATGTCGGAAGATTGCCCAGGCAGTTTGTTTTGCTGCAAAAAAAGCAAGGTGGTCGTAACAGAATCGAGGTGACCATTGTATATATGCCCGGCCTTTGCTGTAAGCCGGCTTGTTTGCGTCAACCCTTTTTGCAAAACGGCGTACTGGCTGTCGGCTCCATTAAAAATGCGGGCGGCGGCAGCGGAATCCTGCCGGGCAAGCTTTCGCTGCAGCTTTTTTTCCTGCCGGGCGAGCTTTTTAAGATAGCGCTCCGTTTGCTTCGTGAGCTTGTCCTGTAATTGGGATGATTTGCGGTCTATGCTACCGAAAAGTTTGTCGGGGAAAGAGAAGACTTTATTATAGAGAGAACTGGAATCCTGGGCAAGGGATCTGTTAAGATAACTGCCTGGCAATAATAGGAATACAACCAACAGCCATGATTTCATAAGCAAGGTCGTTTAGGTCTATTAAGTAATGAGGGGGGATACGCAAGTCTTACGCACTTGGTCGGTCGAAACTAAGTTAATGTATACGTAAAAAAAATACCACTTTCGTGGTATTTTTCGCGATTGAACATAAGTTTTACACTTACTCGTGACATCGTGTATCCATCCTCACCACCACCCGGCAACGGCTAAATATTCATATTTTAGCGCCTGGGACAATTAAAAAATACTACTATGAGAAAGCTGGTTTTATTTATGCATGTATCGCTCGATGGTTTTGCAGCAGATGCAAACGGCGGGCTGGGTTGGATTTCTTATGACAGTGAATTGCAGCAATACGCTGATGGAATAGTGGCTACTGTTGGCTCTCCTGTATATGGACGGGTAACCTATGAATTGATGGCAGGCTACTGGCCTGCAGTGCTCGATAATCCCGATGCAAACGAACATAGTAAGGCGCATGCCCAATGGGTAGATAAAGCAACCAAAATTGTGTTTTCCAAAACCATGAAAAAAGCAGATTGGAACAACACAATAGTTATCAATGATAACATTGCCGAAGAAATAAATAAGCTAAAACAACAACCGGGGAAAGACCTCGTGATATTTGGCAGTCCCGGACTGGCGCATTCGTTTATGGCGCTTGATTTAATTGATGAATACCAGCTTACGCTTAACCCGGTACTATTGGGAAGTGGCATACCTGTATATCAGCATATAAAAAACAAAACCGATCTTACGCTGGTAAAAACAACACCATTAAAAAGCGGAGTAGTGGGATTACATTATGCGGGCGTGTGAGATACAGGTTAAAATATTTTGCTATTTTAATCCTGTCACTTTTCTGCTATTTTTGTTCCGGCATCCTAATAAACTATCCAATGAAAAAACCTTTTATCCGCCAGGTCCTGTACCTGCTGCCCCTGCTCACTATTCATTTTTCTTCCATCGCCCAGCCGGCATCCCCCTCTCAAAAGGAAAGATTCGGTTTCGACCTCGATTTAGGCCTGGCCCGGCCAACCGATAAAGCCCTCAACGGGGTTTTCTATACCGGCCTGAGCGGCGGTATCGGCGTTAAAATGGCGGTGCTTACTAATAAGAAGCTATGGATCAAAGCCGCAGGCGGCACAAAACTCTACTCCAAAAAAGCCGGTGATGAAGACGGCATGCGGGAGGCTTTTCGTACCTGGAAAGCCGGTATCGAACTTCAATACGAGATCACAGGACCGAAGAATTTTTCGTTTTATCCCCTGCTGCGCATTGACCACAACTGGAGCTCCAACTATTTTTCGAAGACCTATGACTATGACATTTCGGCCAACAGCCGCACCATCGCCATATCCGACAAGTATTTAAAAGGCACGGGGTATTCATATGCTGCCGGGCTCATGATTGTCCGATGCCCCGTGTACCTGAAGCTGGAATATGAATATTACAAGCCCGATTTGAACGTGCATCCCGATTTTATCAAGGCCGCGCTGGACGAGGGCATTATCGTTCCTTCTGTTGCCCCGCTCAATTGCAGCGCGGTTAGTATCGCGCTCGGAATCAATCTAAACTTCAAGTAACCCCTTCTTATGAAAAAGCCTTATTTCCTTCTGCTCTGCCTGGCGGCCGCCTGCGGTTGCGGCAATAAAGACAAATTCCTATTGAACGAGGTGCCGGCCGAACTGGCGGTAAACCCCGCCACCAGCGTTTTAATAAAGAATAATGTGTTACTCACCGCCCGCCTGGACAGCGGCAATATTATCCGCGGCATCACCCGGAACAATGGTTTCAGAACCACCGATTTCTTTACCGGGTTCGGGTTTGCCGCTTATGCCATACCTGCCGGCATGTACCATTTCGATAAAGACACGGTTGTCATTGCATCGGGCGATCCGCTATCGCCTGTTTTACACCATTCCCCCGATTACGGATATCATTGGATCTCCTTTCCGCCCATCCTTAGCCCGGCGCTGTCTGCCACCGGCTACTATTCTACGAAGCTGGCTGCCATCAACTATACCGGCGGGCAGACGTTGCAGCTGTTATACCTGCAGCAGTCTTCCGCGGGCTATACCCGGAAAATATATAAAGTCAATATGTTTACGCAACAGGGCGTATTACTTTACAGCACCCAGGATACCTACCAGCCGGTATCGATGACATTCGCAGATCAAAAAACGGGCTGGATGCTTCTTTATAATGCCGGTGCTTACCTGTCTAAAACCACTGACAGCGGCGCTACCTGGAGTACGCCCGTACTGATAGATACCCGGTATGATCTTTCTATGCTGAAATGGAGAAATGGTATTTTATCCGTTTACAAGCCCGGCGGCGGCGGGTGTTTCTCTACCGATGGCGGCAGCACCTGGAAAAAGGCCAAAAGTAATTTCCTTTTTTACGATGTACAGGCCGTGAGCCCGTCTGTTCTCTACGCGTTGACGAATACCGGCCTGGTAAGAAGCACCGACGGAGGAGAGAACTGGGCGCTTATGTCGGCTTATGGCGCCGGCTTCAGCAATGTGCTGCGGCTGTATTTCCAGGATGAGCAAAAAGGCCTGGTATATGCCGACCAGCGGCTTTTTATGACAGCGGACGGAGGAAAAAGCTGGAAAACGCTGCTATATCCCTACAATTATATTACGCAATAAGTTAAAGCTTTAGAGAGTATATTTGACTACTAAATGCACCCCGTCCGGGATCGCTTCTTATTTGGGTAAGGGCTCAATAAAAAAAGCATGCTCAAAGAAAACATACGAAAGCATATTTCACTGTCGGAAAAAGAAGCGGAGGCGTTTTGCGATCTGTTTGAAGGCCGTTCTGTTAAGAAAAAGGAATTCGTGCTCAAAGAAGGAGAAATATGCAGGTTTGAAGGTTTTGTCAACAAAGGGCTGTTTCGTATTTATCACCTCGACAATAATGGATTTGAGCAAGTGCTTTATTTTGCCCCTGAAGGCTGGTGGATTGCCGACATAGACAGCTTCACCAATGAAAAACCTTCGCAGCTTTTTATTGAAGCGTTGGAAGACAGCGAGGTGCTGCTTATTTCCAGGAAGAATAAGGAATTCGCTTACCAGCACATCCCCGCTATTGAAAAGCTCTTCAGGATAATGACCCAAAAAACACATGTGGCCCTGCAGCGCAGAATGATAGACACCCTGAGCAAAACCGCGGAAGAAAGATATATTGATTTTATAGAAAAATATCCCCAACTCCATCTACGCCTCACCAACCTGCAAATTGCCGCTTACCTGGGTATAAGTCATGAATTTCTGAGTAAAATCAGGAAAAGGATTTCCCAAAAAAAGTAACCGCTCCCCGCATTTATTGAACTGGTTCAATATTTACATACGCACTTACAGGCATCTTTACATCATCAAACAACATATCTGACGATGAAAAGATACTTCACCCTATTATTAATCACATTAACCTGCATAACAATGGAAGCACAAACACAACATTTCAAAACAATTGACGCAAGTCCCTTAGCGCTTAAAGTATACAACGCATCAGAGAACAGCTTTGGCGTTGCCTCTGTTATTATTTGCGGAAAACAGGACGCGGTATTAATTGATGCCCAGTTTACGCTGGCAGATGCAGAGAAAGTGGCCGCGGAAATAAAAAGCTCCGGTAAGAAGCTGACCACTATCTATGTTTCACACAATGATCCCGACTTTTATTTCGGACTGGAAGTATTTAAAAAGTATTTTCCGGAAGTGACGGCGTATGCCAGTCCCTCC
>Ga0307508_10004473_pt1 | contig 13642 bp, 9 predicted proteins | sample 9_EM_MG_FD_203089 | JGI IMG/M metagenome (GOLD analysis project Ga0307508, IMG submission 203089) | Populus trichocarpa ectomycorrhiza microbial communities from riparian zone in the Pacific Northwest, United States - 9_EM | ecosystem: Host-associated > Plants > Roots > Unclassified | place... | reverse complement strand
TTGTACGTACTTTTAGCCAGGATCATCTTATCCTATCCCATGTGCAGAACCAACTGTCTGTCCAGTCAACGCAGGCAGTCTTTGATGGTGAAGAGGGATTAAGTACAACTTAGTAGTGGTACCTTCGTAAAATTGTACCAGGTTGTAAACCACAACATAGAAATTCGTTACCATCCAACTACAGTCACTATTATGCCTTTGGCTACTCGAGCAATTACCCTTGGTATCCCACCAAGGCTACATACTACCAAGGCAAAGACCCACAAAAAGAAAAGTAAGAAGCCGAAAAATGAAGGGCAAGTGACTCGTCAGAGGACGAGGACGAAACCTCTGATCATTCAGTGAGAAAAAGGGGTAAAAGGAAGCGGCGGCATGTTGAGACACCAGAGGTTGACATAGAAAGCGTTGAAGAGGATGTTGAAGCTGTCGAAGTGGAGGTGGTGGTCCTGGACCATGACGAGCAAGAAGTTAGTGTTCATCACTACAATGACTCCATAGAAAGAGACTCACAATTCTATTAGGAATCCTCCGATGGCTTGAATGACCATCGACGTGGTGGAATTTTGCAAGAAAAGCCTATCAAGAAGGACTCAACGCTTGATTTACTTACCATGATGTCGGATAGAGTTACCGTTAAGTTCCAGATGAGCAACGGAAAGTCCGAAAGTGAAGTGGGACGGTGGTGCTTTTTCTGCAAGTTCGTAATTTCATGAGATCTCGTTAATGACTGTAGTAGGTGCTCACCTAACACATCATCTAGACTTGACGAGAAGTTTGTCAAGAAAAATGGAACACGCAAGGCATTCTTTCAGGGCGGCAATTCATCCTGCCGACAGCATATACGACAGCATTATGAAATCTACAAGAAAAGATGTGAGGAAGCTAAGATATCCCTGAACCATTGGGCAATTCCGCGTGACATCTGGGTGGTAATGGAGGAGGAAAAGGAACCCAAAACGCGAGACCAGCGAGCAAAGAGTGGACAACAGCAACTGGACTTCCAGGTTGTTTCTGGCCCCCGCGAGTTTACACGGAGCAGCACTCTCCAGGCGGTTACTATGCTCATCGCAAGTAATAATCAAGTAAGTTTTGATACAAGCTACCAGTACCACAAAACAACGCACCTTTGACTATAGCCTCTAGCGCTCGCTGATAACTCCGCATTCCAAAATGTGCTGGTGTCTATGCGTCCGAAATCGACGACAGCCGATCTCCCAAGCACCTACGATGTGAAAGTGAACCTTCACAATCAGTTTGTGAAGCACATGAAGACACTAAAGGAGGAGATAATCGTAAGCATTAGTATTCGTCGTTGATTTGGAGCACGCACTCACCACCACTGACCACTCAGGCGGCTCCTGGAAAAGTGTCGGTTACCATGGATGGATGGTCAGCAGACAATACGAAGATGCCGTTCCAAGGAATGAGCACACACTGGATTGAAGTGAAGGATGGGAGATGGAAGATGAGAGCTTCCGTGATCGGGTTCAAGGGTTTATCAGGTGCCCATAGCGGTGAGAACCTTGGGAGATACGCAGTGGGATTGTTTGACCGTGTGGGAATCATGAACAATAAGGAATCCAAGGTAAAGAACTGCTGCCGTAATCCCAAATTCAAGTTCTCTCACACCCGTTCCACATGCCAGCTGCACACGGCGACGTTAGATAACACTGGGAATAACAGCACGACTTGCAAAACCATTGAGACTATCCACAACCGCCGGGGCCTCGATTGGAATAGCAATGAACAACAATTACCGTATGTGATTTCTTCCCTCATTTTTGTATACTTGACAATCTGCCAACAGCTGCCTGGCGCACGTTGTCAATCTTGGCAACGTTGATGTTATGAAGCATATAACAAAGATCGCAGCTGTCGAAACGGCCACAGCCATCTGGGAGTATGACCCTACACGCGACGACAACCGCGTTCTGGGTGGCTCCCTCAATGTAGTCGCCGCCATCCGTACTCTTGCTATCAAGGTAAGCAATCGTTTTTGATAATTGAAAGCTAATGGAACATTCTTTTCACTTAGATTCAATCATCTGGACAACGTATCGAGTACTTTCATAGTACTCAATCATCTGGACAACATATCGAGTACTTTCATAGTACTCAAATCCATTGCGGACAACCGGAAGGTTTGAAAATTCCATTACATAGCAATATACGATGGGGCACCGCATACAAAATGCTTGACCAGGCGTATAAACTCCGTCAGGTGAGTACTTCTTTTCCTTCTTCATCCGTTATCATTCTGACCAAAAGCTGAATAGCCTATTGGTTTATTTCTGGCATCTGCGGACGAGCTCTACGGCCCAATCACGTCTTTGCGACGTGATAACCGACTTGTCAAGCATATACCATGGACGGCCTTCAAATTGGTAGAGACGGACTGGGCTCGAGCTGTTGACGCTCGCGATATACTCGGGGTGTGTAAGCTATTACAATTTTGTGTTCAAAGCTAACCTCATCTACTAGGATTCCAATAGAATTCAACAGTACTTCTCCTCCGAAAGGGAACCAACCATTTGGCGTGCCCTGCCCGCTCTCGAAGAGCTCCAGACTGCATGGGAGAAAAAGCGCAACAGTCCAAAATACGAGCTCTACAAGAACGCCCTTACCGACGGTCTTGAAAAGCTGAATAAGTATTACTCCCGTCTTGACGAGAAACCGAGTTTTGTGCTCGGACTCAGTAGGAATCTTAATTTAATGACTTCTAACTCTTCATACTGACAAACCCACAAGTACTACACCCCTACTATAAGCTCGCTTACATCAAGATTGCATGGGGTGGACCAGAGGAGCAGGCTGATGAAATTGCGGCGGGCAACGTTGACACCAAGGACTGGCAAGACGAGGCGAAGCAAATTGTCGAGCGGACTGTGGGTCATTTTATTAGTCTAATACACCTAACTAATCAAATCTGGTACAGATGGCACAGTACTATAGAAACCGCCCAGCTGCCTCTGATCCCCTTGCTGCGGGGGTTGGCATTGTCACAAATGACACCGCTCCTGCTCCCGTTCTGTCTGAATTTGACAAACACCGCAAACAGCTTCTCACGGATGACGCGCAAGAAGGCTGGGTCTCGGAGTTGTGCCGCTACTTAAGTACCATGCAAGGAGACGTCACGAAGGACACTGACCTCGTTGAATGGTGGCAGGTAAGGAGCTCAAAATCTGGACCTTGTTATCCGCTCATCAAATTTTTGTAGGATCATGCACAACTATATCCTACACTTGCGCGCATTGCCCTCGATGTACTTCCCTCTCAAGCTTCATCAGTTCCTTGTGAACGAATATTCTCTGGCAGTAAACAAATCGCGACTGACCGCCGAGCCTGTTTGGGTCCCACCGTATTTGAGGAGCTGGTAATTATGAAATCAGTTTGGGGGCCTGGTCTATATGATCAGGCGGCTTCGAATGCATCCGAAGTTGAAGAGGTTAGTCTCATGGAATTTGAGGAAATGCTTATTGAGGATGCAGATTGCTTAGCATGGGATCGGGAAGTAGATACATTCGAGTTGTAATGTACAATAGTTTTCAATAAAGACTGGTCCAGACCGGTCCCCGACCGATCGGGACCAGTTTCAGTTCAGACCGGTTGTGCAACCGGTCTGGACTGCGGTTTTGCTGTGGTCCGGTCCGCATTGGTCTCGGTCCGGTTATTTAGACATTACAAATTTAGTAGGACTGGTCCCGGTCCCAGTCTTTGGTCTCAGAGCCAAAAAACCGGACTGGACCGGACTTTCAAACACTAGTTTTGTCGCCATCAATTTCCTATCCAGCTTTGCTTTGCAATGACAATCAATAAATCCCAGGGACAATCAGTTACTCATGTTGGATTAGATCTTTGGAATTCTGTTTTTACTCATGGTCAATTTTATGTAGCAATTTCATGTGTTACTTCTGTTCTCAGATTAAAAGCCATCTGGGATAGTAGATTACCTGCAGCTACAACTAAAAACATAGTTTATCCAGAGGTCATTATTGATTAGTACATGAATTCTTTTGGGCTTTTGAATTTTTTGTTCTCCATTCTGAAGAATTTTATTTTACTATTAATTTCTCAGTTTCATTTTCCATACTTTTTTGAAAAATCTCAGCCTTAATTTTTTCACAAAATTTTCAATTTTTCTAACAACTTACATATACAATACATCAATTGAATTAACACAGTACTGTCAAAGAATGCGAAGCGAAGCGGAGTGTTCTGAGCAAGCAGGGGTCCAGGGGGTGCAGCCTCTGGCAAGCTGAGAACTGGAGTGGAGCAGATGGGTGAGTGAAGCGATGGATCGTAAGCTTGTACTGGTTAAACAGACCCACTTTCTGGTATATCAGCAAATAATACAGTGTTGAAACCTGATCATGTTTTAAATGCTTTGGATTGGGCAACAGAAATTCAGAAGAAAAAACAAGAAATATATGATAATAGAAATGAAAATAGTTTATATTTTTATAGTAATGATTCAGAAATAGTAAGCTCATTGAGTGATAAAATAAAAAGTTCTGGTCTTGTAAAAGTTGTGAATAAATTATTTCTTCAAAAGAAATTCAAAACTGGTATAATATCCAATCAATGAATGTATGGAAAAATTTAGTCTCAATACTGAGCAAGAGAGAGCCTTTAGAATTATAGCAAATTATGCATGTGCTGAACATCCAGAGCAGCTCAAAATGTATATTGGTGGAATGGGAGGAACTGGAAAATCTCAGATATTAAAAGCTTTATCATTTTATTTTTCTCTCTAAAAAGTGGCACATAGATTTATTATTGTTGCTCCAACAGAAACTGCTGCTACTTTGCTTGGGGGATCTGCTTACCACTTAATGTTTGGAATCAATGACCAAATAGAAAATGCAGGGTTGGCTCAAATGAAAGCAAGATTGCTTGCAGTTAAATATGTAATTTTTGATAATGTTTCTGCATGAGATATGTATCATATTAGCAATCAGCTTAACAAAGTTCTTAACATTAATGAATTGCCTTTTGGTGGATTAAATCTTGTTTTTTGTGGAGATTTTGCACAGGTTATACTTGAATCTTTTTTCAAATGATAGTCAGTTTGCCATGGCTTAAACAATGCCAACATTGTACAACAATAGTACTCTTGATCACAGTGATTACGGATTGGATCACCTTGATCACAACATGGAAGAGTTACACCAATAGAATTAGATATCTGATTACTATTTTTCTGAATATATATAGTAGCATGTGAATCATACAAAGGGTGATCAGAAGTAAAATAATAAGTAAAGGCATTTTTCATCTGATTTGTATATGTGCCAGTGTATTCATCAATACTGGAGTTTAGAGAGTGTTTGGCACCCAAAGAATGGGAAATTGTTGCGCAGTAAAATTAGAGTCAAACTTGTTGGAACTTGAAATCTTGTCACTCTATTTCAATTAGGCAATTTGTTATCAGCACTATGATCACTAACATCTCTCCATCTTTCCATCAGTTGATCATAGATCACAGACACCATTGTCAAGTTATCTTGCAAATAGTTGAAATGATTATAAATGCTGCAGTCATTTCTTTTGCAAGTTCACTGTATAACAAGAAAGATTACCATACATCTACTCTTTCTGGTGCTCAATGGATCAACGAACTGCTGGAGGGTCACCCTGATTGGATTCACTGTGAACTAGACATAAACAAATGTGTATTCCGCTTCTTGAAATCAACCACTCCCAGGGTATTACACTAGAGAAACAGTTGGCAATCTTTTTGTATAGATGTGTTACAGGCATATCAGTACACCACACAGGTGAACAATTTCAATATTCAAGTATGTTACACTTCATCAGATCTTTATCTATATATTCACCAATTTTCAGATTATTCTGACTTTGTCCATCAACCATGGAGCACCAATTTCCCTTCTACTTATATTGTTGAGAATCCAAAGTTCAATTCTTTTTTTGAGGATGCTATTGGTGCAATAGATGGAACCCACTTTATCAGCTCTGATACAGCAGAGGAGCAAGCATTAGCATATGATTGCAAAGGCCTTATTACTATGAACTGTCTTGCTGAATGTGATTTCAATCACAACTTGACATATCTTTCCACTGGTTGAAAAGGATCATTATAATTCACCACCTTTGCAGATTCTGTGGCCCACCTGGCAGCTGATGCATCAAAACATGAAAGTCATGTGAAATTGATTGGCTTCTTTGTTTCCAGCATATGGAGGCCTGAAGCACATCTTGTCACAGTTTGAACAGATAGTGTATTAAAATTACAATACTAAGAACAAATGATGACAAAATTCAGTGCTTGTGGATCTCTAGATTGTAAAGCAGATTTGTTCTTATAATTTTTGGTTTTCTCACCTTCTTTTTCTTAGATTTCTTTCTATTTCCATTGATAAATGTGACTGCCTTCAGATTAGCAACAACAACCATCTCTGGCAAACTCTTGACTTCTTCAATATGGCCAAGCTGAACAATATTAGACAGTACTACAGGAGGCCTTACATCATCTTTATTCAGGTTATCGCTTAGTCATGACTGCTATTTGAAGTGTTCAAACACTGATTATTAGCACCCATACCTCATGAATTATGAGTGCTAATAAGCAGTCACTGCTCAAAGGCAGCTAGCAAATAGAAAATGGACTCTATTATAAGAATCTTGTCTTATCTTTTCAAACAAGAAAATTTTAAAGATTTGGTAGCCCAGATCAGGGCTTTCTATATCTGGTAGGATCATGTGACTAGATGCTATAAATAGTGAGAAATCCTTTTATTTGCTAGCTGCCTTGAGCAGTGACTGCTTATTAGCACACTCATAATATTCAGAAGTGATAACCACTGGTATGTAATAAATGTGGAAAGAGGCAGATTATAAGATATGAGTGCTAATAACCAGTTATACAAGTGTCTGCCTCTTTCCATATTTATAACATACCAGTGGTTATCACTTCTGAACAGATAGTGGGCACTTTTTATTGCAACAACTATTAGCCTTGATGGTGTTAGCTGAATGCACAATATCTGTATCTGCTTGTATTAGAAGATCATCTTGTACCTTTCACAAATTCCTAGTGCAGATCAATTATCAAGACCTTATATAGTTTTCAAGACAAGACAAATATCAAGATTGGCAATCAGATTATAGTCTTCTATACAGGCCACAGCTGTTCATATCATGAAGACCTAGCAGCAACCATCAGTCTGCCATGCAGTTGGCAGTCTGCAGAGAGGATGAATCAACTGAGAAGAATTGGATAATAGTAGATGGCTCCCTATAAAGACATGATTGTTTTCAGCAGCTCTTATTATGATTCTAATTCATGGTGTTATATTATGGACACACATGCAACTTCACACTTGTGGAATAATAGCTATTATGCTAGCACTATGTATTTACATGAAATGGCTTAATACACATAAGTTACAATAGAAATTGCTCCATTATATAGTCTCTGCAAATGTAAAGTCTTGTACTGGTGCCAAGTTTATCGACTAAAAAAAAAACAAGAATAAGGCAGGAAAAATACTTGACATTATGGCTGGAAAATTCTATTCACTACAAGGAACTATATGTAGTAATAGACAAATAATAACAAGCTACTACAATAGAACAAAGATAAAACAAGAGAGACAGAGGAGACAATGGATGTGTGGAAGCACAATAGAACAGGAGTGCCTTTTGAGCTGAAGCAGATCATGAGAATTTTGGATCATTGCTCTGAGGCTTGAAGCAGAAGCAGGAAAAAGTCTGTGGAAAATGTTGAAAGTATTGAAAAATATGTGGAAGTGAGTGAGAGACAGTGGAAGGCAAGAAAGATGTAGGAAAGGTTGGAAGGCCATGGAAGACATCAGGAATTTCTATAACAGTCACACATCACTATGTAATATTGCATAGCTGTATAATTGCCGCAGTGTGGGTCTCTATCTGCTCACATGCCACTACTAATCTTATAATGTACTATTACTCTCCTGTGTCTTTCTGCATCTTCTGCCCTCTCCCATGGCCTTCCTGACCTCTTCTGGCCCCTTCCTGGTCTTTCACTTGCTTCTGCATGTCTTCTGCCCCTTTCTCTTGTCTTCCACTCACTTCCACAATTTCCACTGGCTTCTACTCTGAGCCTCAGAGCAATGGCCTATGCCTCAGGATAAATTCCCATGGTCTGCTTCAGCTCAAAAGACATATCTTGTTCTAACTTCTATTGTGCTTCAGCACATTATTTCTTTGTTTATCATTGTCCTCTTTGTCTCCTTTGTCCTAGCTTACTATTGTTTGTCCACTATTATATATAGCCTCCTGTAGTAGCTAGGATTCTCTAGCCATAATATCAAGTATTCTATTCAGTATTTTGTTTTTTCAGCTGGGCATTAGCCCAGCCTTGTTCTTCCAAAATAGGGCACTAGCTTCCTATGAGGGTACAGCCTCCAGGCTAAAGCCAAGCCCTCTGTCCCACACATATCTGGCTTCCGAGAACATTCCAAGGTATCCATTTGATCTGTTTTTCCATACTTTGGCATCCATTCCCATGGTATTTCAGCATGTACATTACAGCACTACAAAACACTACAGGTTGCCCTGTTTTTTTCTATAAAACACTATGCAGTGGCCTGGCCCTGCTGTAAAGAGTTACACTTTATGTATGTAGCTCTATAAACTCACTTCCTTAGTGCTAAACAGGCTCCCTTTAGAAATACACACTAGTGGCTCTTGCAAGCTTGCATACTGTTACAAATGGGAGTCAAACTTGTCTTGAAGAAAGGATAGTGCTCAGTAGTGTAGCATTAGAATAGTAGAGTAAAGGACATATTAATACACACTAGGCTGTGCTGTTTGACTGTAGCCACTTGAATCATTTGAAATCTGTTTCCAGTGTTTTCAAGGAAGGCTATAGTTATCATTCCTGTCAAGAGTGTCATCATATACATTATTTTCATCCAAATCCCTTTTCATGTCACTATGGTTATGTTTTTCATAATTATCAGTATTCATATCCTCTCCATCATCTTAATTGTTATCATATGTTGGAAAAATTGAGATTAGCATAAATGTGAAGATATGAATAGACCAGCTCCTATCAGTTCATCACCTTTATTCGGCAGGTTACATCCCTCAAAAAACCCCATCCGTTGATTACCAGAACTATGACCATTGAATAGTGTGATGTGAGTGACTACCACCAGCCGGAATGACCTCCATAGATAAGGCTGGTGAAAATGACTGGCACTGGCCACATGGATCAAGGTTGATGAGGATAACAAGTACTGACGAGAGCAATCTTCTTTGACCAGAACAGTCAGTACTGAGGAGAATAATCTTCATTGACCAGAACAGTCAGTACCGATGATAATAGTCCCCATTGACACCATTGATCAGTACTGACAAGAATAGTCCCCATTGACAATGTTAATCAGCACCGATGAGAATAATCCCCATTGACAACATTAAACAGTACTGACGAGAATAATCCCTATTGATCAGAATAATCAGTACTGATGAGAACAATCCCCATTGATCAGTACTGACGGGAATAATCCTCATTGACCCAACATTGACCGAAATAATCAGTATACTGATGAAAATAATCTCCATTGACCAGAACAGCCATACTGAGTTGCGAATAATCGAAATGCTGTCACAATAATCAGTTTATGTAACTATGCTGCCAGTGAATACTCAATTTTTCGTCAATCATTCAAGATATTACATTCAAAGTGATGGTATATATACACAACTATCTAGATTTCATTAAATTGCTGGACTTTGTGAAGAATGGTGTCCAGCTTGTTATTCATCTGCGTTATGCACTCCTTGATACCGTCAATCTCCCGCTCGAGCCATTCCATGTCTTCGTCATAGACGTGTCGCGTTTTCAGAGGGTGGTCAATACCAACAGGTTCCGATTTGCGCTTTAGTGATGACTTCGAAACACCCTAGCAATCGTCAAGTCAGAATCACCAAGTGAGAACACTTGTGAAATATTACCTTAGCTTGTTCTATATCTTCATCATAGATGCGTCGCATTTTCGAAGGGTGGTCAACACCAACAGGTTCCAATCTGCGCTTTAGCGACGACTTCAAAACATCCTAGAAATCATTGAGTCAGAATCACCATCAAGTGATGTGAAACGTTACCTTATGTTCCATGTCTTCATCATAGATGTGCCGCATTTTCGAAGGGTGGTCAATACCAACAGGTTTCAATCTACGCTTTAGCGATGACTTCGAAGCATCCTAGCAATCATTGAGTCAAAACCACCACCAAGTGAGAACACTTGTGAAACATTACCGTAGCTTGTTTTACAGTGACGTGAATGGTATTGCTAATGTTTTTGGCTCTGAGGCTGGTCTTTGGCGGTTGAGAACGACATGGAGATTCACTGGGCAAAGGACATCGTTTTTGGTGACATTGAGACAGGTTAGTGGGAGGGGTGAAAGGTTCAGGAGTGCTTTCATGAACACGACAGGGTGGGAAATCAGATTGGATATTGTTAGAGTTGTTGTGCTGTAGTTGACAAGGAGAGTTTGGCAGGTTAGGAAATAGCAGGATGTAGTTGGGAGGCATGGAAATTTACCGCTGGCTGGTCCTACGCTTTTATACATCTGGGAGACGGGTGGGTTGAGGGCAGTTGGAGTATTTTGTGGAGTATATTCGTCATTCCGGGACTCCACCCGAGTTCAATTGGAGCCTATGCCAAGGAGATGAAACTCTGTGTCAAGGTAGAAGATGGGACTAAGCGACAAGGAGATTTCTTGAGTTTCCATGGCAATTTAAGAAATAAGGTGCTTACCACCGGGGCGAGAAAAGGTTGCTCATTTCACTTTCAACTGTGACGTGGCCATCATTGTGTGCCCGATTGGGAGTAAGCTCTCGAGCTGCTACTAATAAACATGTTGTATGTCATTAAGTGTATAGTATGCACAGTGGCAGGAGACATGAGATAGGTCATCATGTTGATGAAAGCGCGTGTTGAGTAATGGTTAGTTGTCAAGAGACAAAACTCTGAAAAGGAGTATCAGTGGGTTGGATGAAAACCATGACAGTAAAACTATCAAAGAACCTTGTCCCCTTTGAATTCCTGCTCTGGCCGGTGAAGTGCTTGCTGTGTAAGTGACTGTGAAACTAACCAAAACTACTCAAAGACAAACTTCGAGTGAGCTAGCTAGCAGGACAGGCAGGCAAAGTGACACCTCCTCAATATCAGCTCTTTGTTAGAAGAGTTTCATTGGGTGCGTATTATCAGTAGCAGTAGAATTTATATACAAATGAAAATGAAATTAGTAGTGGGTGTATGCTATGTATGTGTCCATTAAGACGGGTTCTCTGTGTTCTCTGCTTGAGAATGTTTTAGCTAGGTATGCAATGATGCAGCTAGCTCGCTTTTAATCTCATCTGACTTGAAGTCTAATGTTTCACCTCAATCCTACTGCGATAGCTAAGAATCTTTGTCTTTAGAACGATTGCGACAATACGCTCTCTTGTAGATCTCGTTGATCTCTGGACTCTAGCTTTACTTTGGGACGACTTTCTGCTTTAGCCTTGTTGGCTAGCTTTATAACTCTTTTAGCCTCGCTGGCTATTTCTCTGAAGCTCTAGTCTCTCGAAATCTTTGAGTAAAACAAGCTAGCTCGCTGCTATTTGTTTCCTCAGTTCTTATGCTCTCGTAGTTTATCGAGTATGTCACGCTAGATTACGGACAGAAACGAAATAGTATTGGTTTGGTTTATAAGTCCCCCAAAGATCTCAATGGGTTCCGCGATGCCTTAACACTGGACTGGAGTCGTCCTCTTGTCTGTCTGTAGCTTTTAGAACAGCTGAATGAACACGTCCGCTTTTCTTGGACAGATCAAACAATCGTGACGGACCCAAGACTTGAGCTACGACTACGGCTTGTTCTTTCTTTTGTGAACTCGGCAACTTTAGAACGGCTAGGTTGGAACAACACCCAATTATCGCACTTTCGCTTTTTAATGTTAGTTCCAAGTTATTGGCACTAACACTGAGCTAAGACGTGTATTGGAAATAATGCTCGCGGTTTTTCCACTCCTCTATTACTTTGTTCAAGACTAAGCGACGATCACACTCTACAAAGCTTTGGTCACTGCTCTGCTTGATGTGCTTGACTGGGTTCTGCTTGTCTGGGTTCCTTCCTTGAAAGCGAGCGGCTTTTATACCTGCTCACACCCGATCCTCATCTAGATCGTGTTTTCATCTGCATTCTTAGTAGTAGCCCACATGTAACACCCGCATGGATATCACACTGAGCTCGCCGAGGATTGCTCCATGGCAATTCCTTGCTCTTCGGTTTTTGCATCGGCCGTGACAATACGCGCGACTCTTGCATTTCTATCCATCAAGCTCGATCGTTTCTGATTGAGCTAGTTTTTCAATTGGTTCGTTGGACGCTCGGCTCCTTATCTTAACATATGGTGCCAATTATCCCTCGTGGTCTGCTAGCGTCATTTGACAACATAGCTTGTGTTTCTACTGCAAGCCCTGTGTGCTTGATACTATCATCATGCAACATCATGCAACATTCCCTTTTCGGAGATTGTACTGATGCGCTTGACACGTTGCGTCAATCATGCTGATCAGATTCGGCTCTATCAGTCCAAGATACTAAGGAAATTCGGCTTTAACGCTGCGCTAGCTGTACTAGCTCGCTCTAGAACATGCAATAATGCTTCGTCCTTGGTGTTTATTTGAGCTCTAAGACCTCTACCATATATTATTAGGTATAAGGCTTTGTTCTTTAGAGTCTTTTGCAATATAAAATTTATCACGGCTGCTTTGTTAGCTAGCTGCAATGAACCAAGTCTACATGAGCTCTATTGTGGTTTCCTTAGATAGCTCTGGTGCTAGCTTCATCAGACTATTGGAACGAGACTAATACCATACGGCTATAGTATGCTAGCAAGGTATATTATTCATATACTCGCGAAACATATGCCAATTGCGAAAATACACGGCTAGACTGGTGAGGGATTCATCACTGGGTCTGTTCCTCCACTGCTGGAGCTTTTCCATGTGAGTTCTCTGTCATTTGTGATCTCACATGGAATGGGATAGATTTCACAGAGCTAACATCTCACAGTTGACCATCCGAGGGACCGAGGGAACGGGATGATGGTGCATGGGAAGGACAAAGGGAAATACATGGTTCCATATCACCAACGTACCATATGTCTCCAATACATATTGTTGGGAGGTTACCGGGCCTAAATTCATCTGTGATTCTTGCGCCAAGGAGCAATTGGCCAAGTTAATGCAACTTGTATGTACTTTGAAGCATATGAGTTGAGTGACGAATAGTCATTTCCGTAGACTGTTCCAAGTCTAGTGGTGGTAAATTTGACGACGAAGGAGCAGTGATTGAAGAATTGGTGGACGACAGCACAGCAATGCAGTACTTTTCTGTGCCCCACAGGTACCGAGTGGAACCGAGTGGAACCGATTGGTTCTGAGCACTTCCGAGCAGGTTCCGATCGGTTCCGAGTGGTTCCAATCAATTCCACTTGGTTTCACTCAGTTCCGAGTGGTTTCCGAGTGGTTCTGAGTGGTTCCACTTGGAACTGAGTGGAATACAACTGGTGCTGGGCAGAAAGCAAGCATCTTAAGAACAACCTCTTATATTGATATTTATTTCTCACAAGTTCTGAG
>Ga0307508_10004471_pt1 | contig 13650 bp, 17 predicted proteins | sample 9_EM_MG_FD_203089 | JGI IMG/M metagenome (GOLD analysis project Ga0307508, IMG submission 203089) | Populus trichocarpa ectomycorrhiza microbial communities from riparian zone in the Pacific Northwest, United States - 9_EM | ecosystem: Host-associated > Plants > Roots > Unclassified | place... | reverse complement strand
GTCAGCGCCGCTGTGACAGATCGCCGGCGGGTTGCTGGTGAACCCCGACACCTCCCGGTAGGGAGGACTCCTCTTCCCTCAGCGGACCGCGTACCGGGGCGCGCTCACCCGGCCGGGGTGGTCGGCCGACGAGGACCAATGTTTCGGGAGAGTCACGATAAAGGTGATCTTGGTGTTGGCGGGTCACGTCAAGGTGCACCGCGGTGGGTGCGGCGGTTGGATGAGCGGGCGCGGCAGGTCGCCGACTACGGCGACCTCGGTGATGCCGCCGGCATCACCCGCCAGGGTGCCCCGCAAGCGCTGGCCCGGCCTGGCCTGGCACGGCCAGCTCCCACTGCTCCTATCGTCAGTCAAGGGGGCCGATCCTGTCGCCTTACGCACGTCAGCGTCCGGCCGAAGAATGCGACAACCGGCAACCTGGTCGACACGCCCCCGCTCGGTGATGCGCTCGGTGTCGGCGACGGCCCCGGGTCGGGAGTCGACGTAGAAGGCGATAGGGCCGCCGCAAGGTCTAAAGCATCTGGTTTTGTGGCCGATTCAGCTCACCGCCGACAACCGGAGGCGTGACGAGCGAGATCAGGAGATAGGGGGAGATAGACGTGAGGTTCCTGCGATCGAGTGGGACAGCTCGAGGCATCGGCCTGGCCGTTGTCGTGGCAGCGGTGACGGCGAGCGTGACGGCTTGCAGCTCGGCTTCGACATCTCAAGCGTCACCGTCGGCTACGACAGCGCCGACCGCAACCCAGAGCTCGACCCCGCCGCTGGCGGCGCAGGTCGCCACGACCTCGAGCACAACTGCCTCGGAGCCTTCCGAGACTGCAGCCGCAGACCCGCCATACACGAGCACCGCGATGCTCAAAGTGCCGAACGGCGTTGGTCTCGACTATCAATCTGCGCAGGACCTCTGGCGTAGCGCCGGACTGCACGTCATGATCGCCACCGATGCAACCGGCGCGCACAGGCTTCCGCTCATCGACTCGAACTGGGTCGTGCTGGCGCAAGACCTCAAGGCTGGGTCGAAGGTCCCCACCGACTCGTTCATCACAGCAACCGTAAAGAAGTACTCCGACGGCTGAGCTGTGCCGGGCTTGCTCTACGCCGACGGCCCGGCCTGTATTGGGAGGCCGCCGTCCGCGGCAGCTCGGTCGCGCTGTGGGCACTGGCGGCCCGGATAGCTCGCCATCGTCGGCAGGATCGTTGCCCGCCAACGGATTCTCCTCGTGATCGACCATGGTCGATCAAACTACGCAACCCCAGACACGATCACACACCGCGCCGTCAAGATCATCACTAGCGCCGTTTTCGTGGAATCTTGTTAGTCACGGGCCGCGCAGGCCGCCGCGGTCGCCGACCGCGAACGCACCCAGGCCAACATCGAGAAGTCCGCCGCTTTGGGCCGGGCCCGCGACTCCGCCACGGCCGCGCGGGCCGCCCGCGACGCCGCGGTCGCCGCCGCCCGGCAAGCCCAGGGCCACGCCGAAGCCGAAGCCGCCGCCGCGCGCATCGCCGCCGAACGCGAGACCGAACGGCGCCGCCGCGTCGACGAGCAACTCGACGAGCAACTCGACGACCTGCGCGGGCAGCTGCGCGAGGCCCGCGACTCCGCCAAGCAGCAGACCGCCGACCTGCGCGCCGCCACCACCGACGCCCGGCAGCAGACCCAGCGGGCCCTCGCCACCGCCGCCGCCCAGCTGGAAGCCGCCGCCGGCGCCCGCGACACCGCCCTGGCCGACCTGGCCACCGCCCGCACGCAGCTCGACCAGGCTGCGGCCGCGCGGACCCAGCTCGTCGACGAGCTCGCCGCCGTGCGCGCCCAGCTGGCCGCCACCACCGCCCAGGCCGACGCGGCCGGCGCCGAACTCGACCGGCTCCGCGGCGAGCTGCGCGCCGTCGAACGCGATCGCGATCAGCAGGCCGTCGCGCTCGAGCACACCAACCAGCGCCTCGCCGAGGCGCGCACCGAGCTGACCGAACTCGCCGGCGAACGCGACGAGATCACCCACCAGCGCGACACCCAGCAGCGCCGCGCCGACCGGGCCGAAGCCCGCGCCGACGCCACCCACACCGCCAACGAGCGCCAGGCCACCGAACTCGCCCAGCTACGCGCCGAGCTGGACGCCGCCCGATCCCGGCACGACGGCTGATCGCCCACCCGTCCACCGATGAAGGAGAATTGGCAGCGATGAGCAGTCTGGAAGACCTCGAACAGCGCATGGCCGCGATGGAGGCCGAGATGGCGATCGTGCGGCAGGAAGCCGCCGCCGCCCGGGCCCTCGCCGCCGGCGCCGACCGCGACGTCGCCGAATACCGCGCCGAGCTCCGCGGCCACAGCCGCGTGCTAGGCGCGCTCCGCGAGACCCAACTGGAACAGGGACAGGCCATCGGCCGCGTCGACGACCGGGTCGACCAGCTCACCGCCACGGTCGGGCACATCCGCGACCAGCACGGCGCCAGCCTCACCCACATCGTTGGACTGCTCAACCAGCTGATCGACCGCGACAACGGCCAGGAGTAGAGGCCCCGCCGGAAGACCACGAAGCCCCTGCCGACTCGGCAGGGGGCTTCGGCACGGGTCAGGCGGTCGGTTAGACAGTTCGGTTAGGGCGCGGGTCGGGTCAGGACCCGGGGGCATGCGCCGTCGACGATCGGGGCTGTGCCGGTACGGGCCGCGCGCACCACGGCGTCAACGGCGGAGGCCACCAGGCCGGGCGCCTCGTTCGGGATCTGATGGCCGGCGTTCTCGGCAACGATCAAGAGAGCGTTGTGCTGCTCCGCGAGCAGTTGCTGGCTGACCCTCCACAGGTCGTCGATCGCCGGGTGCGGCATCGTCTTCCCCGCCATCCACCAGCGTCTCCTGCGAGTGATCACGACCGTCGGGACCGTGGGCACTGCCGCTGACAGGATCTCCACCTCGCCCGCGAGTATGTCGAACTCTGTGGCGCCGGCCGAGGCGTCGCCGTCGACCACCGGCTCGGTGTCGCGCCACCAGAGCTTGAACTGCGGGATGGACGCGTCGACGAATACCAGGCCGGCGCAGCGGTCCGGCCACAGGCCGGCGAAGGCTCGGGCGATATGCCCGCCGATCGAGTGGCCCACGATCACCGCAGGCTCGACGATGTTGTGTTCGTCGAGCACGGTAGCGAGTTCCTTGGCGAATGCGCTGTACGGCAGTGGCGGGTTCGGTGCGGGCCGCGGCGGTGCGTCTCCGGTTCCGGGCCTGTCGTACACGATGGTGGCCGAGTCGGTGACCAGCCGGTCGAGGACCGGCTGCCATCCATTCCCCGCGCCGCCGAGCTGAGCGATGAAGACGATCGGCGGCTGGGCGCCGGGAACCACATGAGTCGCCACGTCGGCAACCGTAACGAGCACGCACCGGAGGGGGGCACCTCGACGACCGCCGCCCGCCCAGCGATGAGCAAGCCTGGAGACCTCGAACAACGCATCGCCGCGATGGAAGCCGAGATGGCCCATCGTGCGGCAGGAAGCCGCCGCCGCCTGGGCCCTGGCCGCCGCCGCCGACCGCGACGTCGCCGAATACCGCGCCGAACTGCGCGGCCACACCCGGCCTGGTCACCGCGCTGCGCGAAACCCAGGTGGAGCAGGGCCAGGCCCTCGGCCGAGTCGACGACCGCGTCGACCAGCTCACCGGCACGGTCGGATACATCCGCGGCAAAAAGGTCAGCAAGTCAAAGACGCGGGCCGGGGTCCGGCGCGGGTAAACGCCCCACCCGGTTCCCATGCCCGTTCTTCGTCGGCCAGGCGCTGGGGTAAGCCCGGACACCAGGAGGGCAGGATGGCGGCATGAGTGCCGAGGTGGACATCAAGGCGCGGCTGGGTGATGCCGACAGCATCGTGGATCGGCTGCCGTGGCGGCTGGGGGAGACGGAGGCGCAGCGTAAGCGTTCCCGGGGCCGGGTGGCGGCGCTGGCGCATCAGGTGGCCGCGCTGCTGGCCGGTGGGTGGGGGCTCGCCGAGGTGAGTGCCGCCCTGGCCGACGCGCCGGGTGCGGCGGATGCGCCGGACGCGGGAGCGCAGGAGAAGCGGTGGCGGGCGGCGCTCAAGCGGGCCAAGAGCGAGCGGCGCCCGGCCGGCGACGAGCGGTAGACAGGCTCGTGGACGCCCCGTGTTCAACGACTGGCTGAGCTGGGCAGCCGCTCACGGCCGGCGGCCGATGAGCGAGCGCAGGGTGTCGGTGATGGGGTCGATCTCGTCGGCGGTGAGGCTGGCGATCGGCTCGCCGTCGGTGTGCCGGAACCAGGCCAGGGGCACGGTCATGGGCTCGCCGATGACGGCCACGCCGAGCTGGGCCAGCCGGGCCGGCATCGGGGCGAGCAGGGCGCCGGCGGCGGGCAGGGCCTCGGTGACGACTTCGACGACCAGCCGCCGTGGCCGGGCGGCGTTGTAGAGCGGGCCGGAGACGACCAGGGCGAGCATGCCGCCGGGCAGCACGCTGGCTTCGTCGAGCAGCCAGACCTCGCCGCATTGGGGCTCGACGCTCACCGGGCGGCGCGCAGTGCGGCGATCACGGCGGCGGCCCGGCCGGTCCGCTCGGCCGAGTCGAGGCCGGCGGTGGCCATCGTGTTGGCGTCGGTCTGCAGCCGGGCGCGCAGGTCGTCCTGGCGGACCAGGGAGTCGAGGTAGTCACCCATCGACAGGCCCGAAGCCTTGGCCCGCTCCGCGATCAACGGTTTCGTGGTGACTAGCACGGTCAGCTTCTCGCTCATGCGGCCTACCGTACGGCACTCCTGCCGTACTGATGTACGGCGTCATTCCAACGGGGGGGGCTCCTGGGGCGTCCGCCGGATTGCGGACACGGGGGCGCGGGGACTGAACCGAGCCAGGTCCGTAGCCTGCCCCGGTCACCTCCCGCGGAGAGCACCAGCCGGACGACCCGGTGATGCCGGACGCACTGGCCGAACGGCGGGGGGCTAGAAGGGCTCCCCTCCGTCGAGCGCCCGGGGGGTCGCGGGGTTCTCCGCGATCGGCTGCCGAAGGATCGTCTCCGGCTTCACGTCGAGTTCGGCGCGGGTGGGCTCGACGACCGTGCCGGAGATGGTCGAGTTCTCGGTGAGCAGCGGCACGTCGAGGTCGTTGAGGCTCGATCGGGCCGGCTCGACCGTGACGACCGGCTTGATGGTGGTGAGCCGGCGGGTCCGGCTCTCGTAGAACGCGAGGCCCGCCGCAGTGATCACGAGCAGGAATGCGAGGACGAAGACGCCGAACGCCACCCAGGGCGGCGTGAGCCTCCCGCCGCAGCAGGGCATTCCTGCCCGGCCGGGCGCCGCGGGGCTTCGGTGAGACCTTCACCGCCCATTCCCTACCCGAGCTCGGCGAGCACCACGCCGCTCACCGCTTACGGCGTCTCACAGGGCAGGTCAGCGCCGCTGTGACAGATCGCCGGCGGGCCCGGATCGAGCGTCTCGGTAAGCGGAGGCATGCGTGGTGCGCCCGACCCGGCAGAGAGACCTGGTCGCCGCGCCGTCCAGCGGGGGCGCGCTCGCCGTGCCGGGCCACCGGACACTTCACTCGCGACGCACTGCCATTCGCCTGTCGCTCAGCAGGCCGAGCGTTTACCGCGCGGGTCGGTGGGGCTACGCGACGCCGACGCGGGTGGCGAACTCGCGTACGCCGGCCAGGCTGTAGCTGGCTGGGGCGGAGAGTAGATCGCGGGTGAGTTGCTGAGCCCAGGGCCGGTAGCGGACCTCTTCGGGCACGTCGTGCTCGGCGGCCAGGAGCGTGTCGAAGGCGGCGTCGGGTCGGCCGCGGCCCTGCAGGGCGAGCGCGGTGTCCTGCCAGTAGCGGGCCCGGCGCTCGGCGTCGGTGATCGAGCGGGGGTCGACCTTGCCGGCGTAGTTGACGGCGGCGCCGTAGTCGCCGAGCTGGCGGGCGACGCTGATGCGGTAGACCGCGATCTCGGTGGAGTTGAACCGCAGCGAGGTCCCGGCGGCACGCGCCGGTGCCTCAGCCTCGTCGAGCAGCGTCCAGGCGGTGTCGCGGTCGTCGCGGATCGCCGCGGTGTAGGAGGCGACCGCGAGCAGCTGCCCGTACATCGCGTTGAACGCGGCGCCGTGGCCGGCGACGCCGCGCAGTTGCCCGGCGGCGTCGAGCACCAGTTTCTGAGCGCTGTCGCTGTGCTCGACCCGGCGCAGCACGGTCGCGGCGAGCCGTTGGCTCTCCGCCATGATCAAAGGATTGTTGCCTGCGGCCGCGGTCTGCACGGCCCGGTCGGCGGTGGCGCAGGCCATGCCGTTGTCGTGCAGCTTGATGAGCAGCTGGGTGGCGACGCCGTACGTCTCGGCGAGCCGTTCGCAGGCGGCGGCGTTCTCGTCGGCGCCGGCGGCCGAGCGGCTGGCAACGGCTTGCGCGAGCAGCTTCGGCAGGCGCCGGGCGAGCCGGGTGAAGCGGGTGGCCCGGTAATCGGCGCGGGCCGCGGCGAGCTGGGCGGCGAGCTGCTGAGCGGGCAGCGGCCCGGCGGTGAGCCGGCCGAACAACACGTCCTCGATGGTGTCGCCGGCGGGCGCGGCCACGGCCGGGGTTGCCGGCAGTGCCGCGGCCGCGCCGACGGCGGCTGCGCCTGCAAGGAACTTGCGTCGGTGCACGGTGTCGCCCCCTCCGTCCGCGGTTCTGGCCAGGCTAGACGCGTCTGCGGCGCCGGTCGTGGTTGCCAGGCCGAACAGGCTCGCAGGTACGTCGTACAGGTCAGCCAGCTGGCGGAGCTCGTCGACGTCGCGGATGCGCCGGCGTCGGCTCTCCAACCGGGACAAGGTCGACGCCGAGTAGCCGCTGGCCGCGCCGAGCTGCTCGAGGGTCAGCCCGGCCGCCTGCCGGGAGAACCGCAGGATCGTGGCGTAGTCGCCGGCGCGTACCGCCTGCTGAACCGCCGGATGGGTCGTCCATTGCGCAGGTGCGCTCACGGGCTGCTCCGTTCACCGCACGGGTCTTTGAGGGTGACCGGTCGATTGCAGATCACGCAAGGCGCTTGCACAGAAAGTGATGTGCCTTCTTTGCGGCGGCCGCCGCCGGTGGACTCGATACAACGCCCGCCCCACCACCCGACGGCGGCGGGCACCGACCGAGGGAGCTCCGTTGATGCACCCGACGACCATCTCCGAGCCGATCACCGCGGCCCAGCTGGTCCAGGCTGGACTGCTGCAGATCGGTGCCGGCTGCCAGCTACACCCGAGCGCCGTCTTCATCCCCGACGACCTGCAGGGCACCCTGCGCCCGATCGTGCTCGGCGAGCAGGTCACCGTCGGCGCGTTCGCCGTGCTGCACGGCGGCCTCCGCGTCGGCGCCCACACCCACATCGGCCACCACACGATCCTGGGTGAACCGGAGTACGGCTACGCCGTGCGCGAGTTGTACCCCGGCGCAGGCGCCGGCACGGTCATCGGCACGGGCGTGATCATCCGCGCCGGGGCGATCGTCTACGCCGGCACGACGATCGGCGACGACACCACGATCGGGCACCACACCCTGCTGCGCACCGGCGTGAGTATCGGCTCCGGCAGCCAGCTCGCCGCGAACCTCACCGTCGAACGCGGCGCCCGCATCGGCTCCGGGGTGCGCTGCTCGCCCGGCTCGCACCTGACCGCCGACACCGTCGTCGGCGACCGCGTGTTCATCGGCGCCGGCGTCCGCACGATCAACGACAAGCAGCTGATCTGGCGCGACCCCGACCACGAAGTGCCTTTGACCCCGCCGAGCTTCGGCGAGGGCTGCAAGGTCGGCACCGGCGCCGTCGTGCTGGCCGGCGTTACCGTCGGCCAGCACGCCCTGGTCGGCGCCGGCTCGGTGGTCACCCGTGACGTCGCCGGCGACGCGATCGTCTACGGCGTTCCCGCCGCGGTGCACGGGCAGGTGGCCCGGTGAACGCCCTGGACTGGCTGGAGCCGCTGCGTAGCAGCGTGCCCGAGCTCAACACCGCCGGATGGATCAGCCTCGAGCGTTTCGACGCCGCCCTGAGCTCGCTGTGCCCGGCCGCTCCCGAACCCAATGGCTCAGCCGCCTGGTCGCGATGGCTGCTCGAGCTGCGCCACGAGCTCGCCGCCCGCGGACACCGCGCCCCCGCCGGTCCTGCGGGCCCGCTGTGGCAGACCCTCGCCCAGTTCCTCGCCGGCGCCCGCGACCTCGACCTGCGCGACTGCACCGGCCCCGGACACGGCGCGATGGTGCTCGCCCACGCACCCGCGGCCACCGCCGACACCTGGGCCGGACGGCTGCGGGCCGGTGAGCTGATCGGCATCGCCGCCACCGAGCGGCACGGCGGCTCCCGCATCCGCGAGATCACCACCCAGGCCCGGCTCGGCCACGGCGGATCGTGGCGGCTGACCGGCGAGAAGTGCTGGGTGTCGCGGCTGAGCGAGGCCGCCGCGTTCGTCGTGTTCGTCCGCGACCCGGACGGGCGGATCAGCGCCGTGCTCGTCGACCCGGACGATCCGCGCGTCGAGCGGGACGTGATCGAGCCGTTCGGGCTCGGAGGCTGGGGCTGGGGCGTGCTGCGCCTGCACGAGGTGCCCGTCGACCCCGCCGTCGCGCTACTCGGCGAACCGGGGACCGGGCTGGAGATCTTCCACCGGCACTTCACCGGATTCCGGCCGCTGGTCACCGCGACCGCCCTCGGCGCCGCCGCCGGCGTGCACGCCCTGGTCGCCGACGCCCTCGCTGCCCGCCGCGGCGTGGGCATCCTGCCCCGGATCCGCGACAACGCCCTGATCGCCCTGGGCCGCACCCACGCCGAGATCACCGCGGCGTTGCTCGCCGCGCTGACCACCGCCCGGCTCGCCGCCGCCGGCCACCCCGCCGCCGGACTGCTCGCCCGGCTCGGCAAGGCCGCCGGCGTTGACACCGCCGTGCAGGCCGTGACCGAGCTGGCCCCGCTGATCGGCGCGGCCGGCTTCCAGCGCAGCCACCCCGTCGCCAAGGCACGCGCCGACCTCACCGGCCTGCTCTACGCCGACGGCATCCACGACAGCCTCTACCGCTCGGGCGGGGTGAGCCTGCTCGCCGCCCCCGCGAAGAGCCGGCCGGCGCCGCTCGGTCGTCGCCTGACAGAGCGCGACAGGCTCCGCAGCCGATGCGGCTGCGGAGCCCGTTCTTGTCGGTGCGCGGCTCAGGCTACGAAGAAGCCGTTCTCCAGGTAGACCGTCGCGCCCTCGGCCCGGGCCCGCAGGGCCGCGGCATGCCGCCGGGCCAGCAACTCGGAGAGCCGCTCGCCGGCCTCCTGCTCGGTGCACCACGCCCAGCTGCGCAGTTCCTCTGCGGGCAGCCGGATCTGCGCGGTCTGCTCCGGCGTGAGAACGCCGCCGTCGAACACCAGCATCAAGCCCTCGGTGCGTTCCGGCCGTGGCGGCACCCAGTCGGTCACGAGCAGCCGGCCCAGCTGCACCGACAGGCCGAGCTCCTCCTTGAGCTCGCGCCCGGCCGCCGCGTGCGGCGACTCGTCGGCCTCGACCGCGCCCCCTGGGAACTCGAAATAGTCCTTGTAGGTCGGCTCGACCAGCAGCGTCCGGCCCTGATCGTTCGACAACAGCGCCGCGGCGCCCATCCTCTTGCGCGGCAGGGTGGCGGTGAAGTCGTTGGTCACCGCGCCAGGCTAGCGGGGCCGTCCGCTGCCACGGTTCCAATGAAGCCCTGCCATCGCCGGCCCTGCTCGGTGTACAGCTTGATCAGGTCGGCGCGGGTCTGCGTCCAGGTCTTGATGACGCCGGCGACGTCGGCGTTGCCGAGCTTGTACGTGCCGCGCGCCTCACCGAGCAGGGCCAGGTGCTCGCGGGCGAGGGTCACGCCCTGCTTGATGAGGCCGACCTGGCCCGGGCCGTCGAGCTGCTGCACGCCGACCGCTGAACCCCGAGGCGACTACGACACCGGGTAGCCGCTCGGGCCGGTACCCGGCCGGTCGACCAGGCGCAGCACGAAGGCGACGTCCGGATGGACGGCGAGCCGCCGGCCTGCCCCGGCCCCGGCCGGTATCCAGGTGGCGAGCTGCTGGCGGATCAACCGGCCGAGGTAGCGGATCGCCGACCGTTCACCGCTGGATCTGCCAGGCGCCGGCGTCGCCCCACAGCCGGTAGATCTCGTCGGCGATCGCGCGCGCGTCGGCGAGAGTGGCGTAGGTGCGTTCGGTCTCGTGTCCGCCGCCCCAGGGAAGCTGCATCGCGTAGAGGTAGCCGTGGCCGTCGGGTAGCTCGCCGAGCACCAGCCGCACGGATACGAAAATTCGTCGCCCCGCACTGGGTCAACGAGACGCTGCGATGCGTCTCAGAATGGACGTGCATCGTGGGGTTGACGGGGGGACGAGGGCGATGGCTGATGACGCCAGTCTGGTGCAGTTGGCCGGCCGGTTACGGGCACTGCGGCTGGATACTGGGCTTACGCTGCGGGAACTGAGCCGCAAGGTACACGTCAGCGATTCGTCGCTGTCACGGTATTTCGCCGGTCAGGCGCTGCCTCCATGGGAGGTGATCGAGGCGATAGCCGGCCTGGCCGGCGCCGGTCAGGTCGAGTTGCGGCAGTGCTGGGAATCGGCGACTCAGGCCCGCAAGCGGGCACGATGGTCGGAGCCGAACGAGTCGGCGAGCGAGCGGCAGGTCCCGTTGTGGGAACCGGAGCCGGTGGTGAAGGTTCCGGCGGTGATAGTTGGTGCGGGCCGATATCTCGGTGTGCTTGTGGGAGTCGTTGTGCTGGTGGCGGCGGCGGGCGCCGCCGGGTGGGTGTTGCGCGGCGAAGACCACATCGCCGTCTCGGTGCCCGCGGCGCTGCGGCCGGGTGTCACCGGCGGCGTCCTCACCACGCCACCCGGGACGACGCCGACGCTCGGGCCCACGCCGACGCTCGGGCCGTCGTCCATTGACCAGCCGGCCCAGTTACCTCCGGGGAGGACGCCGGCGGGCACCATCTCGCCGACACGAACCCAGCCCGGCGCCGTAAACCCGCCCCGGAAGCCGACACCCTCTACCTCTACCTCGGCTACGCCGCTGCTGTCCGGGGCGATCGTCGCGTTGACCAACAACGATTCGAGCAGCGCCTCAGTGCCGTACGTGATCGATGTTGCCGACTGGTCGATGGACGACGGCGCACGGGTACATCTGTGGTACCGGCGTGCTGATGGCGACTATCACAACCAGCTGTGGACCGCCGAAAAGGTGGCCTCCGGGAACTGGCGGTTCGTCAACAACTACAGCGGCAAGTGTCTCTCCCGCGACGCCGGCGGCAGCATGTTCCAGACTGCGTGCGCCGGCGAGAAGACCCAGAAGTGGACTTTCGGGCGCGATGGTGAGATCCACAGCGCCGTCGACGGTACGTGCGTAGAGATCAAGGGCCATCAGCGGCTCATCGACTCCGACCTGTGGACAGCCGCCTGTGACGGCCGGTGGTACCAGCTCTGGCACGCCGAGCAGCGTTCCCTGAGCTGAACCCCCTCCGGGGGCCTCGCTCTTGAACTCCACGGCGTGTCCACGTAGATCTCGGACGGCTTGCCACTTACCGCCCATGCCGCCTCACCGACACCGAGGCGTTCCAGCCAGGCCGGTTTGTCGGCCATCGTCATCCTGTGCGTGACCGCAGGTGCGTTCGTTTCGACGGGTTCCCCTGCCGGGCGCGAGGTCGGTGTCGTTTGGTGGAGGCTCCCGCAGCCACGGGGCCCCCCGGCTTCCGGCGTCCACCCCAGATCGCTTTCCGGGTCCGGCTCATCGGCTCGCCGTGGGCTGCGGCCGTTCGCCGCGCACGAAGGGGATCGAATCACTCAACGTCGAGACCCGCGGGCGGCCACGCCCGGCCGTGCCGGGCGGGAGAACCCGCCCGGCACGGCCTTGTCAGTGGTCAGGAGATGTTCCAGCGCTGGTTGTCGGCGCCGGAGCAGTCCCAGACTTGGAGAGGCGTGCCGTTGCTATCGCCGGGTGCCACGGCGTCGAGGCATCGTCCGTCCGCACTGTTCCACAGTTCTCCCCAGGCTGCGTTGCTCTTGAAGCCTCCGATGAAGAACCACAACTGTTGCGGTTGGGAGTTGCACGTGTACTGCTGTACCTGGCTGCCGTTCACGTCCGCGACGTCGCTTCGCTTGTCGAGGCACTTACCGGACAGCTTGTTCCGGAGGTTGTACGCCTTGTAGCTGCTGCCGGAGACCGGGACCGGGATGATGGTCCAGATCTGATTGTCACCGGCCGTGCCGGGGATGCGGTCCCACAGCTGTGCGCGGGCCGTGTTGGCGGTAGAACGGGCCCTGATGTCGATCACCTTGGGACCGACCGCAGCCCCGGAAAGGACGCTGATCCAGGTCGGGACGGTGCTAGCCGCCTGCGCGGGCGCCGCGCCGGCAAATAGGCCGACCACCACCATGCACAGTGTCGTCACCGCTGCGAATACCGGTCGCCTAGAAACTTTGTTGATCATCCTGCTCCCTCGTGGGTCGTGCCGGCCGATGCCGTTCGATCAGTTCACGGACGGGGGCCGCGCCTTGCCAGCTGCGGCGCGGAGGGCCCGCAATCAGGTTCAGCGCCCGATCGGCGCGGAAGCAACAACGGCGCCGTCCCGGGAAGCTTGCGGGATGGTCCCGCAACCGGCCGCCCGGAGTTCGTACTGACTCACGGCCCAGCCGCACGTCGGACCGCGACAGCGGCCGCTCACCGGAGAGCTCCACCAGCCGGCGCACCGCGGCGTCGCGCAGCGAGTGTTGATGGACAGGTAAATGTCTGGGCGCGGGGCGGACAGGGGCTCCGTGTCGGCGAACCTGAGGTGCCTTCGCGGATGACGTACGCAACCATCGCCCCGGAGGTTGCAGGCGCACCCGACGCAGCGGCGCAGGAGAAGCGGTGGCGTACGGCGCTCAAGCGGGGCCAAGAACGGCCGGGAGCAGGCCGAACCTCGAAAGCTAGCCGGATAGCTAGCCAGCTAGCTAGCTATCCGGATTGGGGACTTGTCGGCTCAGCCTCGCGTGGTGTCGGTGATGATGGCGGCGATGTCGCGGCCGGCGGTGAACAGGTCGGACAGCCGTTCGTCGGCGACGGCGAGTTGGTCCTGGGCGCGGGCGAGGTTGGTGGTGACGTCACCGGCGCGGGGGTCGTCCATGCTGCGCACGGTGCAGACCTCCAGCAGGAGTTTGAGGGCGTCCGCGGCGCCGGCGGCCGCGGCCATGACGCCGAGGTCGACGGGCAGGTTTTCGGCGATCAGGCGCAGATCCGCGGCCAGCCGCATGGCGCTGTAGTGCAGCAGGATGGCGATGCCTTCCGGGCTCGCGCCGGCGGCCTGCCAGGCCTGGCCCCGGTGGCCGGTGCCCGGCTGGGTCTGCGCGGCGGCGTACTCGGCGGTCATCACGTGCGCGAGGGCGGAGCCGTAGAGGGCGTTGGCGAGCCGGGCGGTCAACGCGGCGGTGCCTTCGCGTTGTTCGGCGGCGGCCAGGGCTTGCGGGGTGGGTGGCTCGGTGTAGGCGCCGAGCGCGGTGAGGGCGTCCGACAGCATGCGCGGGGAGATCACCGGTGGCTGCTCGGGAGAGGTCGGCATGGGCGGTGACGCTACCCCGGCGAGCACGACGTGTTGTGACTCCATGGATGTGTGACTCGGCGCCCGGCTTGGGCCCCCCGCGGGCGTGCTCGTCGACGAGGCCGCCGGCCCCGGTCGGCTGGCAGCACGTCGGCGCCGCCGGCGACACCGAGT
>Ga0307508_10004470_pt1 | contig 13651 bp, 16 predicted proteins | sample 9_EM_MG_FD_203089 | JGI IMG/M metagenome (GOLD analysis project Ga0307508, IMG submission 203089) | Populus trichocarpa ectomycorrhiza microbial communities from riparian zone in the Pacific Northwest, United States - 9_EM | ecosystem: Host-associated > Plants > Roots > Unclassified | place... | reverse complement strand
AATAGTTGTGCGTGATACCTGAACCCCACTGGATGCTGAAAGCATCTCTTGCAGTTCATCGAGATAGAGATCTGGTGCCTGCTGAATCATCTCAAGGATAAACTATTACACTCATTTAGCAGACATCGAATAGAAAATCTAGGGCCATGCCTTGACATTGTCTTCATCTAACCGCCTATTTCCCTGTATCTCTGTCACAACTGGCTGCTCTTGATCACCAGCGACTGTCCCATGCATATAGAAATATGAGAGGACCCGTCTTACAGAACGGGGTGACAGATCAAGACCAGCGGCGATATGTTCGATGGACAACATCCAGGAGAACCAGACAATGGCCCACTGTATTTCTGGTGCGATTTTTTTGCCTTGAGTCATCCCTATCAAAGCAGCAGTTGTCAGTAGCTGCTTACCGCACAGAGTTCTGAATACCAAAATACCAAAAATTCAAAATGGCTGTTTTAGTAGATTGGTACACATGGAACGTATTCTCTGACCCTCTCGGAGTCGAATAGTGCTGTTTTTGATGAATTCCAGTTGCGTTTGGAGGTGGTATGGATGGAGCGAGGAATGGTTCATTTTTTACATAATTTTCCCACATGGCCAAGTTGCCTGAAAAAGACAGTAATAATACACCATACTGCCAAGGAAATGCACAAGGGCATTAACACAACCAACTACTACAGATAGCGATACTAGATAGTGGGTGGTTATTGGCGGCTACAGTACTAATCGGACCTTGAAAGAGACCCGTCACGAGGGGGTTGATGACTAAGATATTTACACTGCCACCGCTGCCTCACGGAGCGTCCCGAATCTGGCTATGCCCAGTGACGGCGTCCCGTGTGTGGAGCTGGTGCTTAATGTTCTCCTTCGTTTCTCCCCCATAACTGCGCTATTCTTTCTATCTTGCAAGCAAACGCAATGACTGTTCCACCGCTCTGCAGAGAGACGAGCGAGACTCTGCCTGATTATGAATGGTTGACCTATCCGAGTCGTCCCCCATCGCAGTCTCTGAAACTGAATTGAATTCTACAGCGTTCCCGAGCCTGCAAAGATCATAGATTCCGACTTGCAGATATCACCGTCCGAGTGGACCCCTTTGCTTGCTCCACAGATACCTCGCACAGTCGAAGAACACGTGGGGCTTGGGTCGGGGGGGCGTAACACCGTGTCGGTCGTCTGGGAAGAGGCCAAAATACTGACAAAATATGCGTTACCTATATTTGTGTTCGTGTGTTCTGCTTCTGCGGCATGCATTTCTACTAAACCAGGCACTGCAGCACGTATTTGTTAGAACACAGTATCCTCATGAGTTCGGTGATTGCCATCGGTCATATTTCTACCATTGCGCTCGCTGCCGGTACCCTCGGCTTCATGACGGCAAACGTCTCTGGACTCAGTATCATTCTGGGTATGGCTAATACCTTGGACACTATCTTGCCGAGTGCGTGGACTTCGGATCAGCCACAACTTGTCGGATTATGGGCTCAACGCCTGGGTACGTACAATGTTATTGATCGAGTAACAATGCTTACCTCTAATGTCAGCTATTCTCCAATTTATAATATTGATCGTGAGTGTTTGCGTTCGGTGTGACAGCTAGTAATATCATATCCATCGCGTTGTCAGCCTATTTATGCGATTTGGCTCAACGGCGAGGCCCTCCTCCTTGCATTAAGACAGGATCCAGAGGTCGCGCGATACGCCGGAACTTATTTGAAATGGGCTTCTTTTGGTCTTCCAGCATTTTCCTTCAATTGTATTTCTCGGTGAGCTTCGTCGTTGCAAATCTGATGTCTCTCCGACGACCACATCCAGCCGGTACTTCCAGGCCCAAGGTAAGAGTGAAACTTTGTGGGCTCCTATGGCCGTGTTAATATCATCTTCAAGGATTGTTTGATGTGCCCGTGCGTATCATCATCTGTGTTGCGCCGATCAATATTCTCTTGAACTATGCCCTTGGTGAGTCACTTCACAGTAGTTGATACTACGATGAAGCTTAATGGGTTATCTAGTATGGGGACCTGATTCGATTCGCCTTGGGTTCATTGGAGCGCCGATCGCGATATCGATATCGTACAATCTAATTTCTATCGCATCTGTTATTTATGGTGTCTTTTTCGTTGAAAAGACAGCCTGGCACCCGATCTCTACAAGGTGTTTGACCTCCCTAGGTCCCTTGGCCTGGTTGTGCGTGGGAAGTATTGGTGAGTACATACCTTGGGGTTCATTCTTTCGCTTACTTTCAAGTACAGGCCAATTTGCCTCGGATTGGTGGGCATGGGAGCTCGTTGGACGTATGTAATTTCTTTATGTTCCGATTTGATCCAAAAGATATACCGTAACCCCTCGCAGTTGCCGCTAGTTTGTGAGTCTTCAATTACTGCGATCGCATCGAACCCGTATTGAGGCGTGACTTTCAGCCTCGGATCTGTATCATTGGCGACGCAATCCATTCTCCTGACCACGACTTCTTGTGCCTTCCAAGCCCCATACGCATTGGGGATTGCAACCGCTATTCGGTAGGTTATTTATTTTTTCTCGTGACACCACAGTCCAACAGTCTTGCGCTCAGAATTGGTAATCTCCTTGGGGAGAAGAAATCGACGCAGGCGGGTGTAGCCGCGAACACTTCGTTGTTGCTCGCTTTCACTCTCGCCCTATTGTTAAGGTCTGCATCTTGCTCTCTGGAAATCCAACGGCATTACTGATGCCTTTCAGTGGCTTTCTGCTGGCTTTTCGCAAGACATGGGGATATCTTTTCTGCAATGACCCGGGTATGTGGCACGTGATTGGGGCGGTGTCCATGAAGGTGACCGATTTCTTCAGAGGTTGTGGCTCTTGTGGCTGCCGTTTTGCCCTTGGTGGCGTTGGTGCACATCACTGACGACTGTGGCCCCGTGATCTCTGGAATATTGCGTGTGCAAGGGAAACAGGTACGGGTTACGTTCTTCGGCAGCCGATGCGTGCTGTGCTAATCAAGTGCAGTCCTTGGGTGCGATGATCAACATCAGGTGAGCTATACATTCTCTGGGTGTTTTAAATGATTCGCCCACACCTCTCGGCAGCGCATACTATTTCCTTGGCTGCCCTCTTGGGCTCTTGCTGACATTCAAGCTTCAGTGGGGTCTCTATGGCCTTTGGTGGGGTCTCAACTTTGCGTTGGCGTTCGCTGCAGTGTTTGGCATGTATCTTTGTCTGTCGACAGACTGGCAAAAGGAAGTGGAAAGTGTGATGGCTCGTTTGGAAGCTGACAAGGGGTACCAACGGACAACCAATGACGAGTATATTCAATGATGAGTCGCCGTGCGCGCGCCCTGTGACGCTTCGAATATCATAGGGCGTGTTGCACGTTGATGACGATTCTCATCTATTTGCCAGAATTCATTTCGTTTTACTCCTTCGTTATATTTCACGCTTATTCGACACGTCATTCATTTGTTACTTACATGTTTGTGTCATCGTATGCTCCACCTGCCGCTGCAATGGACGACTACACCCGAGCGTTGCGGCTGATTGTCCGTCTGCAACAGCCCCCCCATGCGCTGTTGCTCCAGCGGGAACCCAATGGAGAGTTCAAGCGCATCGCTGCTGAGCACGAGATCGTCGTGCCGGGGATTGACCGCCGGATCAACTTTGCTAGGGATATCCGTGTTGGAGTTTAGTCTGGTGACCAGACTAGTTGAAGTTGTGGAGATATTGTGATGCGACCCGTACGAGTTTTTATTAGTAACGTGTGCTTCTTTCCTTGTACGTCGTCACCGTCATTTTACTGTTTCGTAGTCTTTTTTTTTCGCGTCGCATCACTCTCTGCCTAACCGCGTAGCTCTCAAACTGTAGCCACTTCAGTCTGGTGTTGCGCCGCTATCTGCCGGTTGTTTCCGAATCTGGGTCGAGGCATTCAAACACTGCCACGGGATGATCTGGTAAGACAGGGCTGCACTTTCCCATGATTCTTGGGTGCCTTGTCAAGTAATGTGTTTTCACCACTACTGAAAAGTGTGTAATGTCATCGTCGAGTCTGATCGCATGAATCATGTCCCCCCTTGCCGCTGCTCACTTGGAAGGTGATGCAAAGAAGGTCATCATCTCTGCACCTTCTGCAGATGCTAGTGGTCTTGCCTTCCGCGTTCCTACTTGATGTTTTTGTTGCGCACTTGGTTGTCCGCCTCGCGAAACACACCACCTATGAGAAAATCAAGACCGCTTTGAAAGACGCTTCCGAGTCCGAAGAGCTCAAGGGTATTATTGCTTACACCGAAGATGCCGTGGTCTCCGCGGACTTTGTCGGCCAACCTGCTAGCCCCATCTTCGACGCAACTGGCGGTATCATGTTGAACGAATCCTCGCAGCCTACATGATGGAACCAACATAAAAAAGATTGGCGATACAGGTGTACCGTAGTGTCTGGGTTGCGTCCAGTATTATCCCTTGCGCTCGTTCCTGCGAGGAGCTCGAGGGGTGCAACCTGCAAACTGTGCAATTCCTCCTGGAAGATCTCGGGGAAGAATTGTGCAGTGACCATCACGGACCTCGCTCGTCTTCGTGAGCTGTTCCCACCTGACCCGAGTCCCATACGACCCAGGATCCACTTCCTAGACACACGTTGCTGCCCCGCACGTATCGACACGCTTGATCCGCGAGCCCAGCAAGTTCCTTCAGCTCTCGTTCCTGTGCTGAATTGCCAGTCGAGAACACAGTTTCCCACGCAACTGCCTGCATATCTTGAGCTGCGGCGCTGGTCCAGCGGTACAGACGGACAGCTCGAAATTCCCCAGGCAAGTCTGGGGACCCGGGTTCCTTTGCGAGTGCAAGCGCATGAGGTCCCAACACTGCCATCATAGCAGTGGCTTCCTCCACACTGGCGGATGAGGACACGAAGATGTACGGAGATCCTGCGGGCAGTGGGTCATCCCTACATGTCCGAGATCAATGGATCAACCGTTCGATCTGATAACGGATGGGTGCCACTGTCTCACCTCCATATTTCTTCATAGGCTTCATTTTGGCCTGTCGCGGGATTTAGTCCGATACCAGTCTCGATCTCCAATCCATCACGATGTACTACCTCGCCCACGTCGCCCACGTCAGCGAGTCCGTCGTCGCGCGAGTCAATGGTACTGTGGTCCCACCGGTGTCGTGCTGGCGAGGTGGATAGCGTATGACGGAGGCCCGCAAAGCCCCAATTGATCTTGCTTGTTCTACCTAACGGAAGGGAAAGACGCAGATCGAGATAAAGGAGCGTGGCGCCGACTTTCCGAATCCCTGGAGACGTTAATCGGGAAGACAGGACGAGGACGTCCGAGTCTTCGAACGCTGGGGTGGAAGATATCCAAGCGATACTTTCACGTATAGATACGAAAGGTTCTCCATATAGTTGAGGGGGGAGGGAAGACATGGCTGATTAGATCTTCCGGCCAGAACTACGCGGGCTTGGAGTCACGGCAAGCCCCGGTGAGTTATCCCACGATTATGGGTCTGAGACTCTGAGGCTCTGAGCAAACATCCAAATGAGGAAGGACTCCGAAAGGAGTTTCTGGTGAGATGGTTCCCACGAATTATGACCCGTAGAAACCCCCATCAAGCCTCAGGCTTGTCAACTTGAAGCAAAGTAATCTATGGCGCGCACTCTGTAGAATGGACCACCTGGCATCCCATCTCGTTAACTTCTCTAAGTTTATTAGCGAGGTCGAGCGTGGGTAGCATTCGTGCGTACCTACAACATACCACATCATGCATCTTCGTTGATCACTTGTCACTTGAAAGCTCAACAGGAGGTCGTGGTAAGGAGAGCTGACCATGTTAACAACGCTCCAGATGCATTGGGAATTGCAACTTCCGTTCGGTTTGTTGTCTAACCTTTACCTCTGCAGACTCAGCCAGTGACTGACGGCCTTCCATAAAATTGGCAATCTCCTCGGGGAGCCTGAGGAAAACGCAAAAGCGCGCGGCGTTGTTTTTAAGCCTTGCTTCTCATTCTTTTGATTCTCTATCTCTAAGTAACGGTCGTTTTAAGCAGCCTGCCCATGGCTTTCCGGGATATATGGGGATATATGGTTAAGTAACAGTGATCCGGGGTACTTATGCACACTAGAGTTGACTAATATAACCCCTTGCCCTTCACAGGTTGTGAGTCTTTTTGCAGGCGTGGCGACTGCGCCCGGGTATATTTGGCATATACTACGTATAAGAAGGAAACAAGTGCGTATTATTCTGCTTATAACCATGTGTAGACCTTCAAATGGTGCACTCATGCTCACTACTAGATCATGACCTGGATGATCGACGATCAACAGTCTAATGAATAGTCAACAGTGCCTTGGGTTAACCTGTTGGCTTTTGACTGACGTTAATTGCATTGCTCGGTGTCTACCCCACGAGGCGAAGAAGGTGATGGCACGCTTCAGGATTGACAACCTTTTCGACAGAGGGGGACGATTTCATTCATTCAACGTCACCCACGATGACACTACTCCACAGTAAAAAAATATACGAAACGGAACTCGAAGTAACACATGCTTGGCTTTACACATGTTAATCTAGGTAGCGCACCCAACATTGCGATACCTCGATGCCAGAGCAGCGTTTTGGGACCGCGGTGGAGTCGGAAGATGCTGGAATCCGGGCCTTGATGCAAAGCACTAGAATTGCGGAGTCGGGTGTCAAGGGGATTTCGTACGCTGGTTCCGGAGACCTAAACCCCATGTGCTCGACGACTTTAAATTGGCGGGATTGAGTTTGGTGTCGAGCGAACGGCGCTGTCCCTCGAGGACCAACATACTCGCACTTTGTACGTTTGGACCTCCCTTCGCGATCGCACATGTCTACTGTGACCGCAAACCGTCGGCGGTCCGTCAATCGTAGAGAACATCGCCCGAGATTTTGGCATGGGTAAGGATGAACAGGGCCCTTCAATCGCGCGAGATCTCCACCGGGCCAAAGACGACCCTCTGCCGACGGATGGGAATTATCAACGAACCACCTCATGTGAGATCAGACGGCGCTACCGCCACAGCTACAAATCTTCGACATACATTGTCTTGGAGACATGTGATCCTGGCCCATCATGCCTCAATCGATATCAAACGGGGCGGCATGCCCGGCGCTGTTTCATTCGGGAAGTCAGCTTGCAAGGCAAAAAAAAAGGTACGTGGAGCCTGAGAAACAGTGTCGTGACCTCGTGATCCGGTCTGCGGCACGTTTTAAAAACCATTCTCCCGTCGATTCATATGTGTGCGTATGGGCTGCGGGCGGCTCGGTGGAGTTTTCGATGGCTCCATTGCGGTTGCAAATCGCCGCATCTTCTTTGGGGAGGTTGGCTCATTTGAACAGCGACACGGTGGTCTGCGATTTCGAAATGGTTTTCCTGGTGATCGCTCGAATTCCTATCTGATCCAATCGAGCCGTTCTATTGACGAATAACTGAACCATAGATCTTGAACGAAGACTCGTCTCGAATACGAATACATACCAACGCAGAAATAGCACAAGGTTCCACACCTTTTCCCCCATTCATGGAACCATGACCCTGCTCAGGTTTTCGCCCGCAGGTAGAGTAAAATCTTGACAGAGGTGGGCCAATTGGCTCGTCTTCAGAAAGTTGATGATGTCCATTTCAATGGCCCGTTGCCATGGGCCTTAGCATGCTTTTGGGGGAAACTGGCTGAAACTTTCAGCACACATCCTCACCGCAGCAACTGAGCAAAGCGATAGCCCCCGCGAGCATTCAAACGTTCACAGGTTCAGACGGCCGAGAATCCAGAATTTAGGGGCGGCCGGGACTCGTGCGCAGCCACACCCATCATCATGAGGCGAGACCATTTAGCGCACGTTCTTTCTTTCGTCTTCTCTTCTATTTTCTATCAAATTTTGCCTTTTGGCCGCGGGGAGTTTCTGATTACCCGTACAGCCAAAAGTTTCACCGCACAGCGCGCGATCCTCAAACGTCCGGGTTCCCCGAGTTGTCACTTTGCACGATAGGCTCTTGGTCGCTCACCTCATCAGACTTCATCCTCACTTCCCCGAACCGTGTGGTCATGGTGATGGTGCGGCCGCCGGAACGCTTCGACGTGTGTTCGCGTCGAACTGCGTAGCCTAGTGAACGCATCTCGTAATCACACTGGCTCCTTTGGAGCTTTTATAAGGAATTTCACGTGGACCTTGACCGGAAGTCGTGCTGAGTGTCCGATGACCAATGGCCTTTCCGGTCATCACGATCCTGGCTTGTCGTGCAACTCAATTGACTGCGGTGGAGTTGAGTTGAGAAGGCGGACGTCGTACGTACACCCCGTGGGCCAAGGAATGGCCTCCCGCCTGGCTTTTCGCTTGCGATCATGAAGGAGGGCGATCGAGGGATCGAAGATTGCCAGCGAAACAGCGCCGGCTAGATGGTAGCGTCTATCGTCTCCCAAGCTTGGCACCCGTTCAATCTGGGGCAAGTATATACACGGACAACTTGATCACTGTTTGTCCAGCCCTCGTGCGGAGGCGCGGCGTACTCCAAGAAAACAAAAATGTATCATCTCGTGACTAGAAGAGTATATGTGCGTGGATAATACAAAATGCGTAGGGTATAAGTGTAAAATTAGTGGTAAGTGCTTTTGATACAATGGAACTCTATGTCATGGCCAGGCGTGTGTGAGTGGGACAAGCCCATGTATAACATTCTATAGTTTTGAGATTGCAGGTTGCATTTTGTTGAGATAAGCGGACGCCACGACATTGCCGGTGCCCTTGTTGATGACCTGGCAGTGACATCAGAATTGTACACACGTCATGCGGGCCTCAAGGTCGCTTACCTCGCATCGAGCACTCATAATGCGACCTCCCATGGCGATAGATGTACTGACAATTCGAAGACATGACCCCCTGCATCAGTCGAGGTTAGCAAGTTTCGCAAAAAGGGAATGAGGAACTCACGCAGGAGCGGGGGAGTGAAAGACGACATTCATAGCTTGGGTAACGCCGACCCCGTTAATGTTTTGGATCAAGCCCAGGGCAACAAGTGGTGTACTGCAGCAGTTGTCAATCAAGAATGCGAGGCATCCGCCGTGGAGCATCCCTGCCCCATTAAGCATGTCTGGCGGATCGTGTTAGATAACACCCCGGGCGGTGTACGCACGAGAACACCTACTTTTGGCAACGACCACTTCCGCAGTCGTAGTAGCTTCCATTCGGCCATGCCTTTCTTTACTGTCATAGGCGCTGATGTCAACGAACTTGACGGCTTTGGCGACGTGGTGGCCGAAACACTCTTCGTCGCCAGCACCATAGGCAATGAAGGTGTTCAGGATAAGTTGCTTGACATGGGGTGAGACATTGCCCTGTATCTGTGACGCATCCCCGCAGTTGGAGAGCGAAGCGGGGTCAACCCAAGCTTTCCGCGCGGGTTTTGAGGCGCCATCATAGATAACAGACGAGGTAGACGAGGAAGAGGTGCTGGTATATGGCTCATAGACAACAGAGGCGGCGCTGGCGTAAACAGAAGCCCTTGAAGACATGGCAGGCTAATGACGGAGATGCGGGGAAGGGATGGATATCGGGATGGGGCAGAGGGATGTGCCCATATTTAACCGAAAACCAGGGCGGAATAAAATGAAATAGCAAACGAGTTGCTCGGGTAAAATGAACTTGAAAGCGGTTTATCGTGAGTAGCAGAGGTGCGTGCTTCCGCTGGCTTCTTGATGCGGAAGTCGCGCTAGTCTCCCCTGTCAGATCCGAATAGATCCAGGTGTGAAACGAGCTTCTTCGGGATTTCGGTGGAACTGGTCAAAGGGACAATCGGCTGCAAGAGTGCAAATTGAGCAACTGACAGTGCCAGTGAGATGGCGCAACAAGGGATGAGTCGACAGCAGTCCTGGTCGGGTGACCAAGCCAAGGGCAGCCACGGCCGAGATCATAGGACCTCGTCCGAGCGCCACGTAATCACATCGCCCTTCCTCCCTGGCGACGCAACACTGCAGTGTTCTTCACGTCGAGAAAAGGAGTCGCCATTGCGGCCGCCCGCGAGCCCGCCCACATAGGTGAGAATCGGAAGGATTGTCACTTGACGGATACGATCGCGACCCGAAGGCGACTCCACTGGATGAATTACACCACATGTCTGCCTAATGAGGGAGCTCCCGAGATGTTTCCAAGGTGGCCACGTCGTGGAAGGCAGCCAGGGATGGCACCTCGCGAAAATCCGGCGGAACAGGTAGACGGGGGAACTAGTTCTGGCAGGACTTCCCACAGAGAAGGACTTGGTCTCTCACGCTGACCGCCGTCCCTCAATACACGATACAAGAAAGAGTTGCACAAGAACCCGATCCGCCGTGGGGGTTCCTGGTTGGTATTGACAACAAACGGGTCTTCTCTTGAAGCACGAAAATGACTTTTTTTCGTATTCATATTTAGAAACCATCAACACTTCAAGGAGCGCTCGTACCGCATTCCAGTGTCATCCAAAGCTAAAATTTGGCCAGATAATTTAGCTTGGAATCTTGGTTGCGATGCACTTACGATTCCCGATTGCCCGAGGTGAGATGCAAACACGCGCTCTAGCTTAGTTGACGTGACGTCGTCAGGATCCCCAGATAAATCGACATGGATCCCACAAACCACAAACAAGGGACCAAATGTCGATGGGAAGCACTTGAAGAGCGTCAGTTGGCGTGTACGTAGTCGATATTGATTGCCGTGAGGTTAAGAGTGCCAACGCATCCCACGCAGGCGAAGAATAGTCCATCCGGGATCGACGTGGCATGTAGATGAGTCTGGGGACGTCCGAGTCGATGCTCGAACTCACCACATGACAGATAGAGTAACGATACTACAATTTGACGGTAAAAGACGTAACGTGGCAGGTTGCAGCAGAAACGGCAGGTAAGAGCCTATAAGAATGAATCAAGTGATGTACACAAAAAAACTTCGGGGGTCAATCGACTATCAACACTACTGTCATGGTGGCCTTCATCTTCAGCCGCTGGAGTGGGACCCGACGTTTCAGGTGTCATGATGCTGAGTCAAGCCCCAGGACCTTCTGTGATCAAATGCCCGGGTGAACTGACCATGCAAGGTTACAACGAAACTGTGTTCCAGTCTAAGGTTTGCGGTACCGCCGGCGGTGCTAAACCCCCATGACAACGAGAGGTCAAACAAGAATCCCACAATACGCCATCACAGGGACAGTTACCGGAGCTTCTCATAACACATAACAGTGGGTGGTACTGGTTTGGCATACAGATCCGCTCCACCTGGGTCCTGCTCACATAAACGAGTCACAGAATACGTTGGCTCATTCCTGGTCTGCTCTTCAAGCTCGTCGTCGTCTGACTGTGGTATCTCATAATTGACCTGGACCACATCTCGGATTTGGTTATGTCTGATCGAGTAAGATTGTCTTTGATAGTTTGTCGACTCGGATGTGTAAGAAGAGTGGGCTGGCACTGCTACTATCTATTAGCTAAAGTTGACGAAATAAATAAATAAATAATCAATTCACTGCTTGGTTTCGACTCGGACGCGCGTCCCCTGACATCGACGCGTACGCTCGCATTGGCGTCCACTGCAGCTTCACAGAGAACTACTACGACATGGAGACCTCTTTTGCATTGACCGGAAAGGGCTATGTGATCGTCGCAGCGGACACGACCGCTGCCCGATCCATCGTCAAAATGAAGGACGACCAGGACAAAATCAAAGAACTGAGCTCACACTTGCTCATGGCATATTCTGGAGAACCAGGTCAGTTCGAACGCGCTTACCATCGCGCCTTTGCAAACGACCGATCCTCGTACTATTGTCTTTTTTCTTTCTCAGGCGATACGATCCAGTTTGCAGAGTATGTCGAACGTAACATTCGCTTGTACCAAATCCGCAATCTTTACCCTCTCCGCCCATCTGCTGCCGCTTCGTGGATCCGCCGTTCGCTCGCAGAGTCCCTCCGATCCAGAAACGCATATTCAGTCAACCTGCTCATCGGTGGATATGACCTCGCTGACCACAAACCGACCCTCTACTGGGTAGATTATCTGGGAACAGTAGTGGAGGTGCCCTTTGCGGCACACGGATATGGGAGTTACTTTGCGTTGAGTTTGTTGGATAGGTGGGCCATCGACATGGTTAGGGTTATGCAGGGAGACGTACTGATTTCATCCTCAGATACCACAGTCCGGAGGCGACACTCGAGGAGGGCTTGGCCACGCTCAGACGTTGTATCAATGAGGTCTCCAAGCGATTAGTAGTCAGTCCGGAAAGGTTCAAAGTCAAAGTAGTCGACAGAGATGGCGTTCGGGAAGTCGAGCTGTGATGTTTTGGTTTCAATCATGTACCGTGTAATCCCCGGGCCGTTCACCCCTACTGTCCCTACAAACCCCAAGCGAATTCATTCTAGGATGTGGGTCCCTTCCACCCGATCGCCGCCCATGATCCTTTCGGTTTTCTTCTCGCACGTCACAACCCTTTTGACGCGTGCGATCACCGCCATCTGCTCCTCTGCACGACACAACATCGTGACAGCTTTCTCTATATCCGACCTCCGCAATCTCGGCCCCCATATACTCTCTGAATAGGCATCCACCAGCCGGACATCCCCCAATTGTGCCATTCTTCCCTGACAAAACATTCCAGCGACTGCTTGTGCATGCAAAAAAGTGGCTTGGCCAACGTAAAGGGATCGCAGGCTGGGAATATCACCTATCAAAGGGGGTAGTGCTCCCTCCGGATCGGAACTTGTCGCATTAAAACTGATGTTCGTCACAATGATTTCTCTGATGTTGCACCACGACGAAAATTGCTTGAAGAGGCAAGAAGCTACCAGTGGTACGATCTTTTCGTTTTCGTTCCCGTTTGATATCATTATTCAAATAATATAAACACCTGCACGAGACCTACAAGGGGATGACGTTGTACTCACAGCGGTGGAGAAGTGGTGGTCAGGGTCGGGACCCATCCATTCAAACGCATCAGGGCTTTAGGGTGCAACGTACACACGGTCGTCAATACTTGGTACGCAACGTCTGTCACTGCGGACCGTTTCGGGTCGCGCAGGGGGGATGCACGGAAGGGGGCTGTGACGCTCACCTGACCGCTCGGAGTCCTTGTCCGAACACGTCGACCGCCGAGTCCATTGAGTACGAGTGCATCCGCAGACGGAAGCGTTTCAGTCGCACGTCGCGCGACGTCCCCTCTGCGATATTTGCAATCTGTCGGCACTTGACTAGGACATCGGAGATATCACGGAGGACGCCGCGTTGTGCTTTCCCTGCGAGATCGACCGCCAAGGAGCGCGGTGCGATGGGCGGCTGGGGTGCCTCCGAGACCACAAACTGGCGTAGCTGGTGCGCAGAGGTGAACTTGAGATGCGTGTAGAGATAGTCAGCGCCGGCGTCACGAAAGAGCCTGCAGACGCAGAGGACATCGGCCGGCTAGCGGTTACGTCGAGGACGGTTTGGAGAATGACCACGACGATCTCGTGGGGGAGATCAGCGAGTGACATGGGCAGTGCGTGTCAACGTCCACAGGGCTATGCAAACGTGGTTCTGAAGTCGGCTGACAGGTCGTCGTTGAGCTGAAGATAAATTATCGCAGGAAAGTCGGCAGGATGTTAGTCTGTGAGAAGCGGAACAAATGGGTGACAAATTTTCAAGGCACTCAATCAGAACTCTTGGAC
>Ga0307508_10004469_pt1 | contig 13656 bp, 16 predicted proteins | sample 9_EM_MG_FD_203089 | JGI IMG/M metagenome (GOLD analysis project Ga0307508, IMG submission 203089) | Populus trichocarpa ectomycorrhiza microbial communities from riparian zone in the Pacific Northwest, United States - 9_EM | ecosystem: Host-associated > Plants > Roots > Unclassified | place... | reverse complement strand
CGCCGAGTGCCCCGCACTACCCCTCTGGTACAGCATTGCATGCGGGATTCTTGGCCTCGTAGGGCCGGCGCCAGACTGGAAGCTATGAAATCTTCAAGTAGATCCTCGTCAGGGCCACTGGAGTTGGAATCGCTAACGTCCTCACCGTCCAACCGCATTTAGCTCTCGAGGGTGTAGCGGTCAGTGGAGGGATCCAACGTGAGACTCCTACTTCGGATTTTTACGTGGACAGTGACGCGGTTTGGCCTTAGCTGGCGAACGGAGGGGGGGGGGGTCCAAGGTGTCATTCCCGAGTAAGGATATTTCCGAAAAGATAGCAGAGAGATCGTGCACAGGCGCGCCCGTTTGTATGGGGTTGTCCAGGACGGAGGGCATGACTACCAGTTGTACAAGGCAGTGAGGCAAGCTGTGGCACAACCGTTAGGGTTCTTCACATCGTACAATCTCGACATATGTACCGCTAACGTGTCCTCTCGGCGCGTATCCATCACATGACGTTGTCTGGGGCTCATGGCGCTAGTCTATATGCGCTCAAGCGCTCTTTAGCGCGCGCTAGCGTGCGGCTAACGTCGCTTATAAGTTTACCTCTTAAGTGAGATAATACGGTATACTTCAACATTTCATTTTTTTGCTGATGCACCCCACAAGGCCAGCGACCCCAACAGCCCCACACGCATCAAGATCTGATCCTTCAACAACAACATGAATACAATGGCCACGACCACCCCGGGAAATGCCCCCATAGCGGGAATGACCGAATGAAATGCAGTTACACGCCGTTGGATCTGTGCAGCTGTTGAACTGCACGAGAGGCCATACGACTACGATTTCAACACTCCGCGATTTTGCGAGAAAAACAGAAAACCTTATCTGGCTTATCAAAGAACCATGGTGCGATAGACATGGAAACCTACCACTCCTACCAAACTTCAACCTCTTCCTCCCAACACCTACGAAGCCCAGAGGTGCCACATACGTACACCAACTGCCTGGGCCCAGCGCCACCACCACCTTCACGGCCCAGGCCCCTTCCTAGGTACCACTATTACACTGCAACAAGAACAACACACCACTAGCTTCACCATCTTCAACCTGTACTCACCCGGAAGACCAGAACCACTGGCAGCCCTCCTCCCCTCGCTCAACATCCCAGCAAACTACCTAATAATGGGTGACCTCAACGCGCGCCACCCATGGTGGCAATGCTCGGTGCCCCACACAGCCCTCATCTCCCCCGCAGGCCATGCCATCGCACACTGGCTTGAACACAACAACTTCCACCTCCAAAACAATCCAGCAATCCCCACCCACCATCCAAGGAATGGAAGCAACCCCTCCACCATCGACCTATGGCTCACCCACAGGGACACAACTAGGTCTGCCCTCTCACTAGCAATCAACGATGATACCACCTCAGACCACAGCTCCCTGACCCTCACCCTGACATTGCCATATACCATCCCACCACCTAAACCCTACCGATGCTGGGCAAAAGACGACTGGAACAGCTTCAGCAGCTACATACAAGCCACGCGAATGGATCTCTCAGACCTCCAAGGCCTGGAAGCTACCCTTCGCGCAATCAGCAACATCACCCTCCTCATCCACCAGGTCACAGAAGCCACCGTCCCATACAAAAGCCAAAGCAAGGCAGAGGCACCCTGGTGGAACCACTGCCTCACACTGGCAAAAGAAGCCACCAAATGGGCGGATAGAAAAGCCCTTCTCACCCCCACTGACACCAACAGACAAGACAGCCAATACAAACACCGCAAATGGACAACAATGGTACACAACGCAAAAACGATGTACCACGTCCACCAACTGCAAAATGCAACAACCAGAACCATCTGGAAAACAATCGAACGCCACAGCACCCACAACAAACCCATCCCCCTGCTCGAGGAACAATCCTATTTCGGAGACAAGTGCAAAGCCCTACAGAATGCAATCTTTCCCGCAGTCAATGCGGCCCCGCGGACACCCGTCCCCCCTGACCTTCTCACCCACACGAGAGACATAAGCCACAACGCAAGAGCAGTCACAATACACGAAACACGCCTGGCCATCACACACCTGAAATACAGTACATCGGTAGGACCAGAGCCCATCTCCTACACCACCCTCCGGCACTTCAACGAAGCAGCCCCACTCCTTCTACCCAACCTCTTTACAGCTTGCCTCACCTGGAGTGTCCACCTCCCAGAATGGAAGACAGCCAACTGCGTGGTCGTCCCCAAGTGTTACGATGCACGCAACGAGAGGAGATACGAGAAGGGATAGGAAATGAAAGAAGAGAAGAGAGTTGTCTTCCTAAGAGCGGGAGAGCTATCTGTTTATATACCCTGCTCGCATCCTGCTTAATTATCCAAACCATGAGTCATGCCATCGGAGTATGACGCTCCATCAAACTTCCTTTTAACCTTCTGGGCCACATCAGCCCAGGTCCGTAGCTCGGCGCCGGCGCCACCCGGAGCGTGGTGGGTGCCAAACAGCCTGACGTGCTGAAGGAACCCGCGCAGTGCTGTTCCGAGGTTATTGCCCAAGGGCGATAATCATGGATGATGTCTCGCAGAACCGGGTTATGGTCACAATCGCCCCCAACATTGGACACCGCCCTCGGGTCAATGACAAACAAGCAAACAAAGAAGTATACACAAGGTTCAACATAAGAGTATCATTGAAAAGACACTTTTGTAAAACAACCGTAAAAAGAAAATACCAGAACTTTTGTCGATCGTCGCGGCCAAAAAGGCTACGCTCTACGGCGGACTATCGGATTTGCTTCAAAGGAAAGAAAGAAAGAACTTTTTGTTGATCGTCGTGCCCAAAAAACCTATGCTTCCCAGCGGACTACCGGATTGCTGGACTCGTATTTGGCAATTGCCTCCTGTGCATTTGGCAATTCATCCTCGGCGTACCAAGAATCCCACTCGGGGCCATAACCTTTCCATCGAACAAGATATACGGTTTTCTTCTTCCTGCCTCTTTTGGATGTCCGTTTTCCGACTATGGCTTCATTTTCCCATTCAGGATCTCCTTCCGGACCCACGACTGGGGCTACATCATTCGTCAACACTGGCCACTTGTAACGGTCTGATCCCTGGGCCAGTCATGGCTCTAAGTGAATTATTGAGATAACTGGATGGATTCTGTAATACGGTGGGAGCTGCAGCCTGTAGGCTTTTCCTTTCCAAACTACCTCCAAGATCTTGAAAGGACCAATGCGTTGCGGGGCAAGATTTTGCTTCCTCGTTGCTGGAATGGAATATCCGGCACCAAGGCGTAGAAAAGCATAGCCACTGGAGAAATCCAGCGCTGTAAACTTCGCATTGTAATACTTCGTCATTGCCTTCTGTGCGATCGCTATAGCAGTGGAGACTTCCTCTTGCATTACAGTTCTGAGCTCATGGAGCGGAACTGCGGATGGTGGCATCGGTAATGGTACTGTAGATACTTCCAATGCTGTCCGTAGCTTCATGCCGTATATGAGCTCATTCCGAGCCTTCTTTGTGGATGCAGACTCCATATCGTTGCAGGCTGCCTGCAGAGGAAGGACCTTGCTTAGCCAATTGGACTGGCTTGTGTTGACCGTACAGCGCAGCATCACCTCGAGGGTCTGATTGTTTCTCTCTGATTGTCCATCAGCGCTTGGGTGATATGCCGTCGTGGTAAGACTTCTTACTCCGGCCGAGGAGAGGAGGGCTTGCCACAACACTGACAGAAACCGCTTATCTCAATCAGAGATAATCGTTCGGGGGTAACCCCAGCCATTAAGCACTATGTTATCGTAGAAACGGACAGCGCAGGAAGCCGCAGACCAATCCTTCCTTCCAGGGATGAAACGCACAGCCTTGCTGAACTTGTCAGTCACCGTCATGATAGTGTCGAACAGATCAGATGAGCCTTCATGAGAGCAAGGAGGTAGATCTGTAATGAGATCAATTGTAATCGTGTCAAATGGCTCTGATGGTGACACTATCGCTGATAATTTTCTATAAGGCCTGTGCCATACTGGTTTGTTGAGCAAGCAGGCAGGACAGTGAGCGTGATAGACTGCAATATCCTTGGCCATCAAAGTCCAGTAGAATCTGGAAAGTCTCTTGTACGTTCGATAAAATTCACAATGGGTCTCGTCATGTGCCATTGCCAGCTGCTGCTTTCGTAACTCCTGGCTACTGAGAACGAGCTGCAAGCGCTCTCCTTCCGGTTGATCAGGTACAGCAGATCATCGTGGAGCACATACTGACAGGTGACGGGAATCGAAATCGCATTCAATCGGCTGGCATAGGTGCCCTCGGGTTTGAGTGTATTGTACACTGCTCACATGCGTTGCGAATCCTGAGTTGCAAGACGGAGGTTATCTGCGTATGCTGGAACAAACTTCACAGTCATACCTTCAACCTCCATCTGGATAGCATTGCCTGTGGCTGTCTTACAACCTAAATACTACAGGGTCAGAATACGGATACGGACCAGGCAGGAGGGTATCGGAAACTCGTCACACGGTCTTAGGACGCCATACCGAGACCGGGCAACCGACAGCGTCGGGGCTCAGCTCGGGTCAACCGACTCTGTGGCACCAGGAGGTCCCTGGGCCAAGTACCGGCGCAGACCGGAAAAGCGCAAGCGCTGCCGCGGAGGAAGACAACCTTGGTGGTCATCATAAGAAGGACAAGCAATTGGAAGGAAATGGGAATGCAAGGAGTTGTGAGTCTAGATCGCCGAATAGGAGCGGGGTTGTTTCTAGAGGCACGGCCCAGAGGAACAACACCACGAGTCAGGAATCGCTGTATCGTTGCAGACGGCCAGGGGCCCGAGGTGATACTGCTGCACCCCGTTGTCAGAAGACATGAGGGATCATGCTACCACTCGCATCCTTGTCATTGACACCCGATTAGGGTGCTGAACTCTGGGTTTTGCCGGCGCAGGGAGCGTGAGCGTGTCCCCCACTTATCCGAGATGCTTACAGCGATTATGATGCAGGGCATACGCCGCACTAAGGTGAGTGACGTCGAGTTGAACGAATACTGGAGCGGAGGCTTGTCCGCAAGCCAATCCTGTAGCGCTGGGCAGCCCCCAGACCAAGTACCGGCTCATGTTCGGGAAAGTGCAAACGCCGCTAGAGGACAGCACCTCAAGGTTTGAGAGTCTATTGGGAAAGATATGGGTCGCAGCTATGCCTTGATGCCATCGCAGCTGAAGAAAGGATAGCTGGTACGGTTGAGGGTTCGTTGCTCCGGCTCAGGTCGAGTAACGTAATCAACCCCGCACACAACCCAATTGCATAACCCAATGACGACGAGAGAACTGAGGCACCTGTTCTGGCCACTCTCCGGAGGATACGTGGAAGCACTGCTGTCCAATCCAATCGAGTTATCCTCTTTACGCTGATGAAGTCTAGTGCCAAGGCTAAGAGTTTTCACGTTGCGGTGCGGGGTAATTTCCCCCCAGCACGTGACTTCGCCAAGCCGGATACTTATACGATGATCTGCCGACAAGCGGTTGGCAATGACATCGACATCATCAGTGGAATCACCCACCACTTAAATCATCTAACGATCAACGGACCACCTACCGGTGACCCAGACATCGAGTCACCGACCTTCCCCCAACGAGCGATCCGTCAAGCGAGTCGTCACCACGGAACCGAGCTATCCATCGAGCGTGCCGTCGCCACGGAACGATGAGCGATCCGTCGAGCAAGTCGTCGCCACGAAGCCGCAAACGATTCAACACCCAAGCCGCACTGGTGAGGTGCGGAAGCCGTCAGGCTGCCGCTGGGCTTGCGTTGAACGAACCGCCGCAGTGATACTTGCAAGTCCCCGGCACGCTGCCGGGCCTTCACCTCGAATCAACGATACGCACGCAAGCGGACAGACAGTCACGATGGGTAGGTACCCATCGGAAAGAGAACGAGTTAGTCAGTCTCAGAGAGTCTAGGCGGGAGATAAGCCCAGAGTTAGAGCCTTACGGACATACCAGTCGTAAGGGATTTTTCTCCGGTCGGGCTGCAAATGCAACTATGCAGAGCGAGGCGGCCTGGACCCTTGAGGCCAGATTAACCTGCCAGACTTTGATAGGCCGGGAATCCCTCATTAAGGTAAATACGCGGTGCGGGGTCCGTCGGCTTATTGTTAGACCGACCAGGACCAATGAGGATGTGTGGACTGATCCTGCGGGGATCAGGGGCTATGACTATCCGTGACATGACCGGTGAGCTCTTACACCCGAGGCAACTCTCGACCAAGAGGAGTCACGTGGCGAATATTCTGTATCCGCCTCGAGCGACCTGCCAAAGCGCAGATATGCCAAAGCGATACGAGCAAGCCGCAAGCAGGACGACAGTCGATCGGGAAGGAGATGGAAGGATACGTGAGGAGTTCGCGAGTCTAGGCGGGAGATAGCCTCGGGATTAGACCTTACGGCCGTCACGGACCTAAGGGGCTAGTCTCCGGAAGCAGTGTCAAACGCAACTAAATACGGGATACGAGGAGTGAGGTCATAGAACCAATATCTTCTTTTTCTCTGATAGGCCGGTAAAACCGCTCACCCGCAGGGCCTGAGAGGATTACGCGGTGCGGGGATACGTTCGACTTATCGTTAGACTAATCAGGATGAGTAGCTCCGGGCTTTGATCCACGCCCGCCTTGGCTGGTGCGTGCGTGAGCGTATTCCTTACCTGATCTTACCTGTGAAGCAGTAGTCGAGTGAGCCGTTGCTGCGAACCGGGCCGCCAGGCCAGCCGCCGGACCCGTCTCGAATCGAACCATCCGCCGAAGCGCAGATCCGCCGAAGCGACACGAGCGAGCCGTCGGGCCAGCCGCTGGGCCTGTCTCGAATCGAAACGATATACGCAAGCTGTCGGGCACGCTGTCGGGCATGTGTTGAACCATCCGCCGAAGCGCCACGAGCGAGCTGTCGGGCAAGACGCCGGGCCTGTCTCGATCCGAACCATCCGCCGAAGCGATGCACAAGTGAGCCGTCTAGAAAATCGCCGGGCCCGTCTCGAAGCATGCTCCGCCGCGCGAGCCGCCACGCACACTGAGCCGTCCACCGAGCGATCCATCGAGCAAGCCGTTGCCGCGAAGCCACGTACGATCCGGTGCTCAAACTGCAGCCGGCAGGCAGCCCCGATACCGAACCGAACCCCTTAGATTATTCGCTGTAAATCCCCTAACTGTGGGCGAACTTGGAAGGAGGGTCGTTGGGGAAGTTATTCTTGTATAATAATTGAACGCCAGCGAAGACCGCGTGCGCCCCATCTCCTTCGTGACTACCGAAAAACCTGACTAGTTCCATATTACCGTCACTCCGACGTTGACCGGACGTCCCAGTGTCACAGGCTGACACTGGCTTACCAGGCAACTTGGCGACGCGTAGCTTGCCTAGACGTATTACAGGGAAACATTCCTGAATGTCGAATTCCTCCATTTCCGGTGGAGAATCTAACCGAGTAGCCCAGTCACGTAGGTGCTTAGCTTCCAAAGAGATATCGTAGCGTAGCCTTGACAGGGCATCGGGACACTCCAGATCAGCTCCCTTGCTGTAGACAACACGTATGTGGTCTTGGTACTGATCCAAGTAAATAGCCCACGTATGGAGTCTCAGGCTAGATCTGTCCGCAAACGTGGTGTCGATACTCTGTATCTTGCACAAGGTGACATTGCTATGATGATTGGTGACAAAAGTAACAAAAGCTCTCTCCATGTACGGGAGCATGCGCTTGGCCGCCCATACGAGCCCGGACATCTCCAAGTGAGTTGGCCAGTATCTTGTCTCCGCATCGGTCAATAGTTTCGACATGAAGTGCACAGGTACCAGTTGGGACTTCGAGTAAACCTCGGGATCCCCGGTCAACTGACAAACCACGAAACCGGTACGGTACACTTTGCAAGAATCCAAAAAAGCGTAAATTGGACGGTCGTCCACGACATGGTGCAAACGCGGCCGTGACGCGAGCGCATTCTTCACATTGTTGTATGACCTTATGGGATTCGCATCGGCGGGTACCACAGTATGGGCAGCGTAGTCTTTCTGGCTCCGTGAGCTTGGCGGTGCGTATTTCAACAGCAGTGTCTTGCACACCTGCAGCGGAGCTATTCGCTGGGCGTAGTAGGGAATTGGATGCCGGTTCCAATTGGTAAGGCCTATGAAATATTCTAATTGGCCCAAGGTTGCGGGGTATGGAATATTCTGCACAGCGTCCGTCTTTGCTTCGCAAGTGGTAAGCCGCAGACGATCCACGAGATAGCCCAGTTTCTCTAGCGAGTGAAACCCAAGGAAACGCTTCTTTGCTTTCAAGGTGATGCCCAAATTTCCAAGAATGCTGAAAACTTCGTCCACTACTCCAAGGAACTTTGCGAACGATGGGGCATACATGACAATGTCGTCGACGTAGCAAGAAGCACCTCGCCAGGACTGACACTGGATTAGCTGCGTGTACATCAACCGCTGTTGATGTTGGACGGACATCATACCGCCCATAATCGAGACATTGAAAACCTCTTGACCCTGATGGGTTGAGATGGCGGTACGGTAGTGGTGTGGAGGGTGGATCAAACGCAGAGAGAAGGCAGAAGTGATATCTGCTGAGCGCAACCATCGCATACCCTGCATAGCCTGTATTACATCATCCTGACGTGGAAGTGGATATGCATCGCCAATCATCGCAGCGTTCAGTTTGCGCATATCAACCACCAGATGAGCTTTTGTTCCTCGGTACACCACAAAAACCTTCAAATCCCATGGACTTGGCTGCTTGAGTGCGGCCATACAACCGTACTCTCGATTGAGACCAAATTGCTCGTCGAGTGCCTTCCAACCATGAGCCGTCAGACGGTAAAGACCAGTGGGTTTGAGCTTAACCTCCAGTTCTGCGGGTACGTCTATACGTAGCCAATCTTCTTCGGGTTCTCTCACGCATCCCATATTATCGTTGAATATACCTCGATGCTGGCGGATCAAGTTCTCCAAGGCTATGACTTGCGTCTCAGAGATGTCGTCCTCCCTGTTGATGACGACCTGTTCCCTGGTCAACGTGGTAATGTCGGCAACCTTTATGTATGGCGGGAGGACATGGTCGTATTGGGGCACGTACTCCTCCTGAAGCCAGCGGGGATTCTCGAAGACTTCGCTCGTGCAGGGCAGTCTGTAGTCAGGAACTGGGTGTTTCGACTGCACCGGTATCGGCCAGGAACGTTTATCATTACGAAAGATACCAGCAGTACTATCTGGACTGGAACCATCGGTCTGGTGTGGATCGAACACCTCAGCCGCTGTCAGGGCATACGTGGTCTCAGGTGCGGTTCTGAACAGCACCTTAATATCCTTCGATGCATCTTCCCACAAAAGGCTGGAAGAAGATTCCAAGGAACGAACATGCCCAAGCACCGTGCCCTTGAAAATCGTCAAGGGTTTATCGGCAAAATATGTGTATAGCAGCTCTTTCCGGTTGTGGCGTAGCACAGAATGCAGGGCTCCTGCACCAGATACAGCGGAGCGAGTCTGGATCGGAGTAAACTGATAGTCTTGGTTTGGTTCGAGGGCACGACCAAACTTGACACCCACGATCATTGAGGTACCCGAAAGGATGTTAATGGCTGCCGCGCAGCGAACCGGAATTCTGTCGAAGCGGTGGCCGTGGTGTACTATAATTTATACCGGAATGCCATCACAGGCGCCTACACGCAAACGGTTCGACGAATAGAGAAGATTGAACTTCTCGGGTTTCATGATGTCACTTCCGACAAGTAGAAGGACGGATAAATCCTTGAAAACGTGAAATGGTCTAACTAATTCGGCAAATCGACCGTCTGTTCCTTTCATAAAAATTCGCATAATCACCACATGGGTGGCGGTACATTCCGCACCTCCAAGGCCTTCCACCACTCGGGGCTTTGGCAAAGGTAAGCGCTCCGCATCTGGATACAGCCGGCGCTGCAACTCCTCATCGACGGCTGAATTTCCCAAGCCGGAATCGATGCAGGCAACATGCGGGCTACCACCCGGAGAGGTGTACCAAAAGGTCTTGGCATAGTGGAAATCAGCAAGGCCTTCCACGAGATTCGAAGAGACCGGAGCGGCAGATTTGACTATGATTGCCTGCTCTGAGGTGAGTTTTTCCATGGGTCGGCAGTGGGCACGGAGATGGTCATGGAGTTTGTTGTTCAAGGGGAATGAGGAGCCACAGCTCCTGCATTTTACTGGCTCCTCGCGCTGTGATGACAGCGTCCCGAGAAAACCCAGTCCTGCCTCTTGGCGATAGCATTTCGCGAAGTAGGTATTTTGCGCACCTTCATATTCTTCCTCCAGATCTGCCTGCGGAGCGATGCTGTCATACAGGGGTTCATTCACGTCATCACTATCCTCAGCTTGAAAATCGCCATCCGTATAATATGCACGCCTTATTTCGGTGCGTACAGTTCTCCTGACAAAACACTGCCAATCCCAATGTTCACCATCTCCACACTCTGGATAGTTCTTGCATTTGCGATGACGCTCGCGGGGCCTCCTATTCGCAGTACGCGGTGCTATTCCCGTTGAAGCGCCTGCTGCGGCGGCAACTGTGGTAGCGTCGCGAGCGCTTGCAGCAGCTGGCATGCGTGCCTGGCTGATATTAGAGGATGAACTTCCATAGGACTTGCGGAAAGGGGGACGGCGCGTACTAATACATGGCTGCGGCATAACGTCACCATCCTGTCTAGCGGAGTCCTGAAGGCAAACGACTGCACGTCGGTACTCAGAAATCGAGTTTCCGACTTCTGTGACCTATTTGTCGAGGTGTAGATGGAGATTAGGCGCAGCTGCAAATGCTCGATGAAGCTCCTCAATTACCTCGTCGTCCCTTACAACGTTTGCCATTCGCAGTAAATGAAGCTTCTTTGCAACGTACTCGGCGGGCGTCCGAACTTGATTCCAACGGAAAGTCTCTGCACGAGCTGCTGAGAGTCTGGATGCGAGGTATGGCATGAAGTCGCGCTCGAGGATATCCGTCCAGTTGCGGCAGACCATACGAAGCAGCGCTCGGTCGTAATCAGACATTCCGGCGATCCAGTCTTCCGCGACCCAACCCTTGCAGCAACGTCGGAGGACAGCGCATGTACGTGGTTCACCGTAATGGGCAACGGCGTCGCGAATGCAGTCGATGAAACGTGAGGCTGCGTCCGAGTCTGACCGCGAGCGGGGCTCGAATGTGGCTACGTCGCCAGGTTTGAGAGTGGGGCCGTAGGCCTCGTTCGGAGGGCGCGGGTTTGCGGTGCGAAAGCCAGTACCATCCGCCTGGACTGTGGCTGCCGGGGCGGCTGCTGCGGCAGCTGGTACGGTTGCTGGGCTGGTTGCTGCTGCAGACCGTCATCCATCGAGTCATCGTCTTCTGACTCCGGAATAACTGCGGGCTGCCTGTACCCGGGTCGGGCAAGAAGAGTGTGTGGAGGGTATGCTGGCTGCTTGCCTTGAGCGGCTTCCGACTGCATTCCTCCGATCGCAAGAGGGGATCTCGAAAGCTGCTCAGGAGTGTCGTCAAATTCGTCAAGAGAGCCATCAGGACTTATTGGCCGTCACTTGAGTATATTCTCAGCCATCTTGTCGCCCAATGACACAAGCCTAAAATGATCGACTGGGACTTCGGGCGGACTCTTGTGTGTGATACTGCCTTCCGGCGCCGGAAAGGTGAGGAGTGCCGAGGTGCTTGGATTGGTGTGGAGGTTGAGATTTCCTAAAGGGGCGTCTGGTAGTTCACCGGTCTCGCAGACGGCGTCTGGCAGCTCTGCGGATCCGGAAACAGCTTCTGGCGAGAGGTTTCTGGTATGATCGGTCTCAGATGGTCCGGTTGTTGCAGCAAGTTGAAGTCTAACTTTGCGCTTCTTACTCGAATTCTCTACCTGAAGCGGGATTAGCACTGTCCCGGGTGAGCCGGGTATTGCGTCAACACCTGCGGGGAGATCGTACTTGGTCTGCAGGCGCCGGGCGCCCCCAGGATGCTCGGTTGCCTGACGAACAGGTTGAAATGGCAGTAGCGCTGCCTGATGTACAGGTTGGAGCGACTGCGGGACGAGGGCCTGATGGACAGGTCGGGAGTGCAGTGGTGCTACCTGGTGGACAGGAACTAGCGACTGCGAGACAAGGGCCTGATGGACAGGTCGGGAGTGCAGTGGCGCTACCTGATGTACAGGTTGTAGCGACTGCGGGACGAGGGCCTGATGGACAGGTTGGGAGCGCAGTGGCGCTGCCTGGTGGACAGGTACTTGCGACTGCGAGATAAGGGCGAGTCTGGGATCCGCAAACGGGAGACTTCGCGCGTGCGCCCAGCGGATGGTATCGACCAGTAGGCGTTCCTCGATATCGGCAGGAGGAGCGACCGGCGACAAGGGACCGTTGCTGTTAACTTGTATGAAGGAACGCAGAAAATTCAAGACAGAGGAAGTGATCGGAGAAGGGGGAGGGGACTTGGGCAAATTGTAGTAACGAGCGAGGAGTCAGAAACTACGCTTGATAGCCGGGGGACTGTAGAGCAGCTGAGTCCGTTGCCTGGCGGAGCTTGCCGACGTAGGGCGTACTGGGCTAGAAGCGGATCCGCTCCTGTAAGGGACGAGGGCGCTGCCTCCGGCCTCTGCTCCTGCCTCTGCTTACTCCACCTCTATTGCTACCTCCGCGGCTCGCGAGCCACTGAGACTCGACGTGCTGGATCCCTTGTACGCCGCGTCTGTTCTGGCCACCACGGTTCGTCAGGTTCCCTCGGCGTTGCTGAGGTGCAGGCGAGCGGGAGTGGCGGCGGCGGGTTGAGGGCGAGCGGGAACGGCGGTGGGGTGAGGGCGCGCGCGTATGGTATGGGTTGGCAATCCGAGCCGGTCGACGGCTATCGATATACGTATCCCAACCGAGTACGGATGGGGTGGGGGAGCGGTTAGGGGCGTCCGGCAACGTGTCGGACTCGAGCGGTACCTGAGACGAGTCGGGACGGTATGGGGTGGGGGGAGTCTAAGGCCGCGCGGCGGGAGAAGCTTGGCGAGGCCGCTGCCTGTAAGGGGGAGGGGATCGGGAGTAGGAACGGATTGGAGTGGGGGAGCGGGAGCGGAAACGCTGTGAAGGCTGCGCTGATTGACGGCCCCGTTGTAGCTCGTTGAAAGCGTTGAGCTGCGTGCGTGCGAGGTTCAGGAAATCCTGATTGACTTCCGGCAAACGGTTGGCGAGTAGGTTGAGCTGAGTGGAGACACGCCTCTGCTGGCGTTCGGAGCGGGATGGACGGTGTAACGGCGGCGGTTCTCCAAGGTACTCGAGTGAGTTCTGGTGACGCAAGCGAGAGCGGGAGCGGAAGCGGGGGGGGGAACGGGAACGGGAACGGGAATGGAACGGGAACGGGAACGGGAACGGGAAGGGAACGGGAACGGGAACGGGAACGGGAACGGGAGACAGAGACGGACAGCGTCAGACGGACGTGTCGGACAAGAACGGACAACGTCAGTCGGACGTGTCGGACAGGGAGACGGATAGCGTCGGACGGACGTGTCGGACAAGAACGGACAACGTCAGACGGACGTGTCGGACAGGGACGGGCGGCGCTAGACGAGCGTCGCCGATACGGAGATACGGTGGAAACGGAGGAAACGGAGGAAACGGAGACGAGGTTGATATTCCGAATAGAATACAAGAGGTTGC
>Ga0307508_10004468_pt1 | contig 13658 bp, 15 predicted proteins | sample 9_EM_MG_FD_203089 | JGI IMG/M metagenome (GOLD analysis project Ga0307508, IMG submission 203089) | Populus trichocarpa ectomycorrhiza microbial communities from riparian zone in the Pacific Northwest, United States - 9_EM | ecosystem: Host-associated > Plants > Roots > Unclassified | place... | reverse complement strand
GAATGGGCAAGACAAGTACGCGAAGTACTACGCGACGGGATGAGGTTGAGCCGCCAAGCAATGATAGGCCTAAAAAGGTATAGTTTTATCACGCTAATGCATGAGAGATTGTTGCATGTATTTGGCCGTCCAGGAGATACGAGCATTGTGGCGGGATCCTTGGCGCATGGTGGTGCGGACTCCCGGCATGGAGGATGGCGAAATGCAACTGATAGCAGCAGATGGCTACGCATATCCAGACATTGCGCTATTATCTATGCAGATACCTGTTCTGTCCGCACCTCGCCCACGGCCCAATCGATGATGCTGTCGCCATGACCGCCTTCTTCCCGGCAGACCGAGCACACATCCAGAGGCTGCGTTTACGTAAGCTCTCCTGTGTCCGACGCGAGACCAACGCGCCACCACGGCTGCGGTCTCTGCGTGCTCGATCTCCGTCGCTCGTTCGTTCTCGTCGGCGTCCTCTTGCTATCCTCGGCGGCCATCTTTGTCATCGGTTTCTCTCCATGCTCAGATGACGCTGTCTGCCGAATTGCATGTGTTCAGTTCCCATGCTCGCAACAGCGTCAGCCGTTCCGCGCGGACGGACGAACCGGAAGCTATATCACCTTCCACCCCGGAAGCAACGCATGCGAAACGAAAGGCCGACACGCAGCGAGAGAGCGTCGTGGACTTCTACACGGATTGTCGCGATAGCTCGAGCTCGGAGCCATTCAAGCGTACGGTCCTCCCTGAACCGATTCTCCAGAGAAGTAGTTGGGCACTGTCGGTGCACGTCGCGTTCAAGTTCAAAGAGCCCACTTTGAACGAGCAAACAACTGCAGTTTTTTTTTCTTTCCATGTGCTCGATCGGCGTTGCTCCTTCGATTTCCGCGTTCACATTGCAAACACCGTCATGTCCCCACAGCTGCGGCTGCACCGGAAATACCTCCCCGGCTCAACTTTGAACTACATACACAGGAGCTGGAGGGATTCCTGGAATCCCAAGCGGGTAGATGTTTTCTATAACTATATCCATGTGCAAGCGGGATTTGTTCCAGATGAATGGGACTCTGAGCACGCCAAACAAACAGTATGCATTTTGCCCACGAATACACAGCCCCATCACCAGTATCTGCGCTGCGGATGTCCTTTGTTTCTGGCGTGGGGGTTCAGCGCCTGATCGCACGCGGCGACGGAACCGAGGGAGGCTCTGGAGCTCGCGATGCATAGTTCGATGAGCTCGGGCGGTGGCATAAAGGTATCTTCTCTAAAAACATTTCAGAATACATAGCTCTTCAGCTCGAGATGGAATCGGAAGAAGCCCCACTCTGCTCTTGCAACAACGGTGTGTTTTCCGCCGCAATTCCGTCCGTCACGCTAGTCAACTAGCGGAGGTGCACGGACCAATTGCGCCCCCCATTCCGGCATGCGCGCTTCACCATCAGGGACTAACTAGCCCGTATTGACCAGCAACCGAGGAGGAGGGGCCAACGAACTGCTCGACCTCCGATCTACGAGCTATCTATCCATTCTACGTGCAGAGTACTCGGACACCTACCTACCCCGTCGCCACTGGCTCGCTCATATTCGCCTACGTATCTACGCACAGTGCTGAGCAACGAGCGGTTGAACGAACGACCGATCGACCGGAATCGACGAACGAGTCCGAGGGCGCCCCGCTGGACCAATACCTACCACATGGTTACGTCTCACGTATCTCACACCAGATAGATACCGCCGACACCCCCGAGCACAGGGCTTGCCCACCGTCCGGGCGCTGCGTCGAATCCGCGAGTCAACAACATCCCACCGCCACCTCCACCGCTAACCACGCTGTACCTCGCCTTGCCGAGCCAGTGCATGTTCTAGACTCCTCTCCCGCATCGTCATCCGCATCTTCTTCCCGCGGAAAGATGTCGACGACAGCGGTACGCCGCCGCGTCTCATCCGCCGCCGCTTCCAGAGGCTCGCCGCACATCGCTGAGATCAAACCACTGCTCGACTCGCTGGAGGCCGCGGCCGACGATCCGGATATCCTGGCGCGACTGCAATGGCTCGCGCTGCTGAAGCGGACTCTGGTGGATTCGCCGAACGCGAAAGGTACGTCGTGGGGGCCGTGCGGGACGGGCAAAGGTGGGGGTGATTGCGCGCTGACAATAATGTGTGTGTGTGTGTGCAATGGGTAGATACGTTTCGAGTCCTGAAGGGATTCGAGAAACTACTGTCTACGCTCCAATCCTTCTCGGGCTTCTACAGCTCCTCGAACCGCACCAGTGAGGAGAACCACCATTTTATAGAGCTGGTGAAATGTATCTTCGGCGTCATATCCGAAGCCTTGTCGGCGCATCCGGGCAACAGACGGTTCTTCACCCGCCGCATCGGATGGGACAGTCTCCAGCAGAGTCTCGCTGCCACGGGCCTACCCACCGAAGCTCCGGACCAGCTGTTTGGCGTGCTGCTGGCCTTCGGAATGGATGATGCCACACTGTCGAGCCTGGTCGTGTCCACCAAGCGGGGACTCGCGCAGGAAGTTGCAACCGGACGGTTGAGCGGGCAAGAGGACAGACTCAGATATCTCGAGGATAAGATCCGGGTGCATTTCGGCCCGAAGGACATCTTGCCGAACGCAGAGATCGTGCCGTTGATCGTCAGCTTCCAGGTTGCCATGCTGCGTACCGACGATTCCCAGGTAACCGCAATCATCATCCTGCAATCGCTGCTGGCCATCGCGGCCGCGAGTAAATTCAACCTTGTGGCTATGCACTCCACCGGAGTCCTGAGTGCGATCCTGCGGCGGTTGTGGGACCAATCCGTCCCCACTCCGGAGAAACCAGTGTTGAGGGATCTCGCGGCAAATCTTGCAAGACTGGGCGTCAATGACACGAACGACGCAAAGGAGCTGTACAGGAGAGCCATGACGGACGAGGACGTCGCCGAATTCCTGCTAGAAGCTATCAAGACGTCGAGGGAGCCGGCGCATATCCAGTTCGATATGTCGCTGCACGGATTCGCATCGATGGAACTGTCTTCTCTTGGTCGTGTCTTTCCTCCTTCCAACGCAGCGGGCTTTACCTTTGCCGCGTGGATCTACATACAGTCTTTTGATCCTAGCATGCACACTACACTTTTCGGCGTGTTTGATGCCACGCAGCGATGCTTCGTCCTTGCTTACATCGAGATGGATACCCGAAAGTTTATCCTGCAGACCTCCGTGTCTTCTCCCCGGGCTTCGGTACGTTTTAAGTCAACGGTATTCGGAACCGGGCGTTGGTACCATGTCGCTCTCGTACATCGGAGGAGCCGGACTACTACGGCTGCGAAGGCGGCACTCTACGTGGACGGAGAGTTTGTAGAACAGCAGAAGGCCGCCTACCCGCAACCCCCACCAACCGGCCAACATGTCCAGGTGTTCTTTGGCACGCCGTCGGATCTCTCTCCTAGGATGGGCAGAGGAGTCGTGTCGTCGCTGTGGAGCTTGGGAACCACCCATCTTTTCGAGGATGTGCTCTCGGACGATCTGATAGCTGTATTGTACCGGCTTGGCCCTCGTTATCACGGAAACTTCCAGGACTGTCTGGGCTCTTTCCAGACCTACGAGGCATCCGCCGCGCTGAACATGCGGAACGAGTTGATGCACCCCGGCCGTGAGGAGAAGAGTGATATCGTTGCCGCCATACGCCATAAAGCTTCGACCATCATCCCCGAGTCCAAAGTCATGTTGAGTCTGTCGGCCACGCAAGTCCTGGACGACCGAGATGACAACAACATTGACGAGTCGATGCTCGTCCAGTCGCTCTCGAAGCATGCAAGCAAGAATCTGCAGCAATTTACGCGGAGTGGTGCGATAGCCATTAACGGCGCCGTTCCGTCCATCAACGAAGCCCTGATATCACCGCAGGGTGTGGCGGTCATGACCGGCGAGCCCATAGTAGTTGTGCCCCAATCCCTAGACGACGCAGCCTGGAAGATTGGAGGAGCGGCCGCTGTTGGTCTGAAAATGGTCGAGGCCGCGAAGACTCCACGGCAGGTATGTAGAGCGGTGGAAATCCTGTTCGAGATGACTAAGGGCTCCTGGAGAAATAGCGAGGCCATGGAGAAGGAGAACGGGTTTGCTATCCTGAGCCATCTCCTCCGGCAAAAGGACGCCCGAGGCGTCGTCGGGAGAGAGCTGCTGCGATTGGTCTTGGATTTCGTCGGGTACCGTCACGATGCTCCGGAAGAAAGCTTCATCATCAATCCACTAGCGTATAGGGTACTCCTGGTGGACTTTGATGTTTGGAGGACAGCCGATATCGAGACGCAGAAGGAGTACTTTGCTCAGTTCATAATGTTCACGAGCGGGAGCAAGTACCACCACTTCAACTCGAAGAGACTGGTGCGCATGCGTGAGTTCCTCCGTACTGGCAGTTGTCATTACTGTGGCGGTAACGGTGGCGCCGAAACTGCCATGGTCGGGGATCTGATACTGAACAAATCAGGCATCGTGAAGAAGCTCCTGTACGCCCTGAAAGCGGAGGTTTTCAGTCGCGAGATCCTCCCCGATTTCCTGGCCGCATTCAAGGTCCTCGTCAAAACGAATATGTCGGCGGATGTACTCCGGTCCCTCTCATTGTTCATCACGTATTCCCTCCACAAGCACAACCCGAGCCGACCGCTCCGTAGCAAGAAGAGCAATGTCCAGCTCAGAAGACAGGGCACCGGCCCCCCTTCCGGAGGGACGGGGCCGAAGTCGGGATATCTAACGCCGGTGGGTTTGGTGGGTGAGTTGGTTGATGATGGCGGGTTCACCAGGCAGCAGATTGGTGTTATGGTCCTCGAGATGTATCATGACCTCCTTTGCGAGGACGGCAATGGCACGGCTAACCTCAAGAAGTTTGCAAAAACCGTTACGAATAAGGTAGGCCGAGCGACGATGGATGGGGTTGGGTGTGGGGGGGGGGGAGGCGCCTGCTGACCGGATGGGGATGTCTACTGTAGTGGCTGCTGTACCTCCTCGCCGAGAGCGAACCGAAAGTGGTGCTACTGGGCGCGAAGATTGTGGCCAGATTGCTTGTCGTACACGGCGCCACGTACGTATCCAAATTCGCCAGCAAGACCGGGGGATTCGTCATTATGAAGAACAGACTCAAGAGATGGTGGAACGTTGCTCCTCTCTGGCCGATATGCTTCTGTGTCCTGTTTGGCAAGGACGTGGCCGCGGTCGATGTCGATAGACCGCTGGCTCTCTTCGCACTACTCGATGCGTTCGCCAATGGCGGCAAGGCGAAGGTGGTCTATCCCGAGATCCTGCCGGTCATTGCCGCCATGCTCAAGGCTGGTGTTGGAACCGTTGTTGCGGATCTTTCGGGCGATGAGAATGACAGCGGCAAGGGAAAAGCCACCTTGGATGTCCCCAACCCTTCGAGGAGGAGAGCACTATCCGTCAACGATCAAACGAGAGGTGCGTCGTCTACCATGGCTGGATACGCCTGTGCACACGTTCCTAACGCTCCTGCAGTAGCCCAAACCTCCGGTGAACGCATGGTGGGATTGACCCGGATGTTACAGACAATAATCCAGTTCCTCGCGCAACTGCACTCGACATGCCCTGCCTTCCGTGATTTCTGCGCCAATTCGACCTTCACACAGGAGCTGTTCGGAATACTGTTCCCAGTTGTCTGTAGCTCCGATCACGTCAGCGCCGAGACGGAGTTGAACTCGAGAGACTCGGCTCTCACGTTCGACGGCGGGGATGTGGTCATCCGGCCATTGGTTTCGTCGGCGGCACCGCCAATCGTCAGGACCATTACTGTCGAAGATCGGCCACCAACCCCGACGGGAGGGCGCTCGGAGAGATTGAGGCTGGGGTCGTCTTTTATCCTTGTGACTCAGGAACCGACGGAATACGGTCCGTCTCCTGCTCGGCTCACGCCAGGTATCGGATCGGGACTACATCTCAAAGTGACCAGCTTGAGCGGATCGAATTCCCTCATCGAGAGTCTGATGGAACTAGCGATGGCGGTCTTTCTAGACTTGGTCTTTGAGAGGCGCGAGTTTACCGGGTTCGGTCTCAACACCAAGATCCCGCCGGGCTTCCAGGAGCACCAGATTTACTTCGAGACGTACTTGCTGCGGAATACCATCGCCCACATAAAGAGCCTCATCGCTTTTGAAATGATGAAGTTATGCGAGCCCAGGATCCTGACCAACATTGCTCGGTTCGCGGGTCATGTCACGGACTACATCTTTGAAGGCTGGTTCTTGAACGGCGCGGAGGTCTTGCTCGATTTCGTCGGATTTATCCTGGAGTATCTGCAACGGCCCGACGTGTCCAGGATGAAGAGCGTGAGGCTGTGTTCTCAAAGCGTTGCGAATCTACGGTCCGTGGTCTCTCGGGTGGTTCTGTTCAGACTCTCGGAGCTCGACGACCCGAAGGCGGATCTGAAGCATATCGTCGATTTCCTCACTAAGATGATGTACTGGCAAGCTGTCATCCTGTCACCAGACAATACGGATGGCGAGTTTACGAGATTGATCTGCTATCAGCTGTATACAAGACTGATTGACCCGAGGCACAGCATCAAGATTGCAGCTGCGGATGTACGTGCTCTCCTCTCCTTCGGCCGCGGGATGCTTTTTTTTTTTTTTTTGCTGATTGATCGATCAACAGATGCTGCGGATAGTATTCGTTCAGAAGCCCGCGGAAACAGCCATGCTTTTCAACCATGTCAAGAGCATCGATCACAAGCAACTATCCGCGGGATTCCAGAAGCTCATGGAACTGGTAAGGGATCTGTGTTGACCGCAATTCAAGACTGACGTAAGCAGGACAACAACACCTGGTTGTACTGGATTGATGACCACCGGAAAGAACTCGACGCGTTCTTCTATGGCGCCCTTTCGAAATCTTGGGAAGCCTTCGTTACCGAAGAGAATCGCAAGACCGAGGAGACGGCGAAGGCCCGCATCACCGGAAGAAAAGAGAAGCTGAAGCAATGGATCATGGAGGATATGAACAACGAGGATATCTACGGACGACACGAATCGATCTCTACCAACTGGTCGGCGAATATCTTTGCCTCCGAGCACCTCAAATTTCAACGCGCATCCCAGGACCAGCAGGATAGCCTCAACTTCACCATCTCGCAGTTTGCTACGCTGGATGCCGAGCTAACGAGGCCGTGCGGACTGCTGGACGATGGGCAAGACGTCAAATGGCGACTCGACCTTACCGAAGGCAGGAATCGGATGAGGAAGCGGATGCTCCCAGATCGCAGTGGACACCTGCACAACTATCAGCCGAAGAGAAGGCTCACTGGTCTCAGTGGCGGGCAAAATATGGCGCCTTCGAGATCCCACGCCCTCTCGGTCGATTGCGATGAGATCAGCATCTTGACGGCCAGGGACGCAGAGCCCGGTAGCCCCGAACAAGATCGTCAGCACACCGGTCGGGATGGCGGAGACGACGATATGGATGACGACTACGAGCTGGTTGACGATCCTAAGGAAGACGGCGACGGCTGGGAAGATAAGAACCGGAAGGTCTTGAGGAGCATCCAACACGGCGATGTCGTGGAATCCGTGAGCAACGTTTCCCGGCTTATTGGGCTCGACGCCGTTGAGGGACTCTTGATCATCGGAAAGAACTGCCTTTACCTCATCGACAATTTTTTCCAGCGCTCCGACGGCGAGATCATGAATGTCTGGCAAGCGCCAAGGGACGAGAGGGATCAGTATCTCCAGATGATTTCCGGCCGGGAATCGGAAGACCGGAAGCCTATGTCGGGTGAACACGAGACAAGACACTGGCCCTTCGAGGAGCTTATTAGTATCAGCAAGCGTCGGTTCCTGTTCCGCGACGTAGCGCTGGAGCTGTTCTTCTCGGACGGAAGGAGCTATCTGCTCACCACGATGTCGGTCAAGGAGAGAGACTACGTGCACACTCGGCTCCTGTCGAAGGCTGGAAACATCAATAACAATGCCGCCACGCCATGGATCGGCGATGTCTGGAGAACCGAATCCCTGAAGACGCAGGAGGCGCCGTCGAATTTCGGATCGAAGCTGGCGAATGTCTTTGGATCTCCCGCCCAGAATCCAGCCACAAAGAAGTGGATCAAGGGCGAAATATCGAACTTCCATTATCTGATGCTGGTTAATACTATGGCGGGGAGGACGTTCAACGATCTCACGCAGTATCCTGTTTTCCCATGGGTGTTGGCGGATTACACCAGCGAAGAGCTCGATCTCAATAACCCCCGGACTTTCAGGGACTTTTCCAAGCCGATGGGTGCCCAGACGCCGGAGAGGCAGAATGAGTTCCGAGAGAGATACCGCTCGTTCGGGGATATCAACGATCAGGCATCGCCGCCGTTTCACTACGGAACGCATTTCTCATCGGCGATGATCGTGTGCTCGTTCCTGATCCGCATCCAGCCATTCGTCCAGTCGTATCTTCTGCTGCAGGGCGGACAGTTCGACCACGCGGATCGACTGTTCTACTCGATCGAGAAGGCGTGGGCATCGGCTTCGAAGGACAATATGACGGATGTCCGCGAACTGATCCCCGAGTTCTTCTTCATGCCCGAATTCCTGGTCAATTCCAACGACTACAACTTTGGCATGAAACAGGGAACGGACGAGCCGATCAACGATGTCGTCCTCCCGCCGTGGGCAAAGGGAGATCCAAAGATATTCATAGCCAAACACCGCGAGGCCCTCGAGAGTCCGTACGTCAGCCAGCATCTGCACGAATGGATCGACCTGGTGTTTGGATTCAGGCAGCGCGGTGACGCCGCAGTCGAGGCCACGAATGTCTTTCATTATCTCAGCTACTCTGGTGCGATCGACCTCGATAATATTCGGGATCCCGTGGAACGCCTGGCCACGATCGGAATCATTCACAACTTCGGGCAGACGCCGCACCAGGTCTTTACCCGGAGCCATGCACAGAAGGATCTGGGGGCTACGCAGTCTGCAAGGCTTGATGTGGGCGCGGAGAGTCTGATCAGGCTGCCGTTCCCCTTGCTAGGTATGAATTTGCGATCGTTCAGGTTTTTCCAGGATGGACGGATGGGTGGGTGGCTGACTGGTCTACAGATAGCCATGAAAAGGTTGCATCGCTGGTGTGCTCGCCGAAATTCGAGAAAGTCTTCTGCTCGGGTGCGTTCAGACTCAACATCCCACCGACGTACGACAAATACATGGAATGGGGCTTCACCGACGCCAGTGTCCGCTTCTACAACACTGAGACCAAAAAGCTCATGGGCCACCACGAGCACCTCCACCAGGGTCAGCTCTCGTGTGCCAAATTCGCCGACGCCAAAACACTGATCACCGCGGGCACCGACGGCACGGTCTCGGTCTGGGCGGTCAAATGCACCGCCAAAACCGTCGAGCTGATCCACCGCTCCACGCTCTTCAACCACGTAACCCCAGTCGTGGCCATGGCCCTTTCGCGGAGCTTCTCCGCCCTTGTCACCTCCAGCAACGACCTGACCGTCTCCCTCTGGGACCTCAACCGCCTGCGGTTCATCCGGCAACTGCCGACGTCCTCGCCGGTGGGTTGCCTCTCGGTCAACGACGTGTCTGGCGAGATCCTGCTCTGCGCCGGCCAGACCGCTACGATCTTCACCATCAACGGCGCGCTCCTGCTGCGCCAGAACATCTGCGAATCCAGTGACGACGCGATAGTGTCATGCGCTTTCTACGAAGGCTTCGGGAACGAATGGCTCGAGCGCGAGCTCGTCTTCACGGGGCACAAGCGCGGAATCGTGAACATCTGGCAGAAACGGGCCAGCAAGCTCGGCGGCTTCGAGCTGCTCCACGTCAAGCGCCTCCAGCACGTCAACCAGTTCCAGAGCGAGATTGTTGTCCAGGCGGCCATCACCGAGGTCCTGCCCTTGCCTGCGGCCGTCTACACGGGCGATGAGATGGGACGTGTTGTAAGTGTCTTCCCCCCCCCTTTCTTTCCACGAATGCACGTTCAACCGACTAACATTCGACAACGAAACAGTACGAATGGGATTGCCAGACGGTCCAACGGGGTAAGAGCCCGCTGCCCTCTGGCAATAGCTCCTGCTCCGGCTCCTCCTCCGCCGCCGGCGCCGCCGGCTCAACAGCTCAATCCGGAAACCCACGGTAGTACCATAAGTTCTGGAAGAAAAAGGGAAAGAAGCGGCATGGCTAGGGAGGAGGAGATGATAAGCGAGAACATTTGTGAGATGTGAGGTTGTGGGGGGGAAGGGCGTTCTGTTTTTTTTTTCTTCTTTCTTTTCTTGTCGGTATGACTGGTGCTTCGATAAATACGCTGGTTGTAGCTTGTGCAATTGGACTAAGTACTTACGTGCTCTCCATGATTTCACCTTTTTTTCTTCTTCATTCTTCCCCCCTCCATGTATACCGTTGCCATTGCAAGTGATTGGAGACGGTGAGCTGGGGAGGGACTGCATCTCACGGTGCCTACTTCTCCGAAGATGGACATTTGTTCGTTCGTAACGGGGACCGATACCCCATGTACATGCTTGCACCGCTGGCTCCCGTCCGCACCTGCCTGCACCCTGGATATAGGTTTTACATATATACAACCGTTTTTGAAGCGAGCGCCCGCTCCTACATACGTACTTAGTTACTTACTTCTATGTATGTATACAGTTTGGCTGCTATGTACATATCCATATACTCTAGGTACCCTACCTACATATGTATGTACTCTACATAGATACCTAGGTACGCAAACTCGCAGCACACGGCAACTAGGTCGGCGCGAGTGCGGAGCGGCACAGCACGTACAAATCCATACATAGATACATAAGAATGAATCCGCATGGATGGTACATATGTATATATATTCGCCACAAAACATGCCGTGTGCTCTAAGATACACCGCCGCCGCAGAGCAGAGGACAGCACGTAAGCCGATTCCCGGAGGTGACATCATCAAGGTACAGCTTAGTTGTGCGTACCTTATATATGTATCTATTTATTTGCACAACAACGGCCCTTGCTCCGCTTTTTTTTTTTTTTTTGCTCCGATTTCCTCCTCCACCCCACCACCTGGGAAAGAAAAGAAAAGAAAAAAATCAATAGAATCAATAAATCAGGAGATCATCAATCATATCATATCATATCATATCATAACCGGATAGATAGAAAGGAAGAGAAATTCATCAATCAATCAATCAATCATCAATCAAAAAGGACCCCATTTGTTTCGCACAACACGGGAAATGGTAAAGTATGTACCCATCCCATGCATATGTACCCGGGGAGGGAAGGAAGAAAGAATCCCCCAAAGTACTTACTTAGTAATCATGTCTGCTGTGCCTCCGTCTCGCCTCAACAATCCATCAAAGTGAACAAAAAAATAATAATTTGTAACCGCGGGAACGCCGTGAAACAGCAAAAGGAGAGAGGGGAGGCGGGACAAAACAAGAAAACAAACAAAAAAAGAATCGGAACACAAGAGAATCCGAATCCAAAAACAATGACTCCTACCGAATAAGTACTTACTTACGTACAGCCGTTCACACGTGGACACCTAGCTGTGAGGAAATGGAACGAAATAGAACAAAAGGAAGGAAAAAAAAAATTGAAATGAAAAGAAATGAAAAGACAACCCTTTTGCGCACAAAACCCAGACCTGGATCCAAGACGACACAAATAGAGAGGTCGGAAAGAAGAAACGCGAGAACCCAATAGCGCCAGGGAAACCCAACCCGCCAAAACCAACTGTACAGGAGAAAAAAAAACCAATAATAGAATAAGTGCACTATGATACCTCGCCGTGATGCTGCTGCCATCGATTTATCTTTGTCGAAAGCATCTCCATAATCTCGAGCGCATTGGCATTCCCCAAGAGTGCTTCGGATGCCTTCTCAAGCACCTTACTGGCCCCACCACCACCATTGATCTGGATCCTGGGGATATTAGGGTCACTGATGGCGTTCGACGATGCTGTAGCACACATCGGACTTGCGCTCTTGGGCGTGGCAGTGGAGCTCTTGCTCTTGCTGACGGGCGTACCCTGCTCATCCATCCATGCAAGATACGCGTAGATGTCGGACTGTCGCGTATTCGCCATCTCGACTTGCGTGCGCGTAATGTACTCCGAGATGCTGTTGACCCGTTTCTTCATCTCGTTCATGGTGATCCGGGCGGCGGGTAGCCTCGGTTTCGTGGGTTTTTCAAGTACGCTGGTGACCGCGCAGTCGTGCTTTGCATGGCTCGTCGTCGATTCAACGCGAGTCATCGGCACGCCGATGTCGTTTGGATCTTCCGACTGGCGCATGTGCCGTCCGTTTCGACGCCGTGTGCCGTTGGCGTTACCGTTGCGGGCTGCTCGCTTCGTAACCTGCTGTGGTGTGTCCGGTGCGACGGGTTCGACATGCGCGACAGGTGCGGGTTCTACCGGTTCTTCCGCAGCGTTTCGGTGGGAGGATCGACTGTTCTTGCGAGGGGCATAATCATCTGAATGTTCCGAATCTACGCACTGTCAGACGACCGATCCCCCCCCCCCCCCCCTCTCAACATCTCAACAACAGGAACGCAAAGGGGATACAACATACCATCCTTTCGAGGTTCAAATTTCTCGACACCTCGGTTTCTAGTAGACGTCCTTTTGGTCGATGCAGCAGTGTTATTGGAGCTCGCATTTCGGTTGGCAGCAGCCCGCGCCTTACGGGCCGAGGGAGGTGGATTCGCGGGGCCCTTCGCAGGCTTCTCATCGCTCGAATCGACAATGGCATTAGACTGAGACTCGGGAGTATCGGAATTACGGGACCGTTTTGGATCCTTCAGCCTGTAGTGACGGATCGATGGTCAGCCCGCACGGAGACGAAGGAGACCGGGAAGGGAACGTACTCGTCAGACCCCTCGCTCGAACCTCGTTTCCGCCCCCGACGGGAACCCGTCTCGCCGTTCGGTTTTGTCTCGTGCTTGCTCACCTCCAGCATTCTCTTCAGGACCTCGTCGTCGTACTCGGCATCTCGAGAGTTCATGGTGGTCCTTCGCTTGTGGCTGACTTCCTTCGCGGTCGGCTTCGGGGGCGCTTCTTGTGCACGCAGGTAAACAGATGTTTTGTGCCTGCATCGACGACATCAGCTGCAGTCTGGTAGCGGTGCATTGCGATGGGATTCGATGGCCATGGCGGGCTGGAAGAAGGAGACAAGAGGATGGAGAGTGGGCGCGATGATGAGAAGGGAGAAAAACAATGCGAACTCACCCGGCTTTGTTGTGGCCTTCCTTGTGCAATTCGGGCTTGCATTTTTCGCAGTAGTAGTTATCCGGAGTAGACTCTTTGTCCATGATCCCGACGCAGAAGCAGTGTTGCCAGACCTTGCACTGGTCGCATTGGATGAAGCGGCCGTCGGTGTCCGTCTCGTCGTCGCCGCCCTGGTACTCTTGGAAGCCACAGACGCAGCGCGTAATCTCGCCTTCGGCATCGCCAGCATCCTCCATGGTGTCGTCGACGACGCTCTCGGCCGTGTGCGAATCGTCGTTGGTCTCGTCGACGTCGACGTCGGGGACTCGCTGGAAGACGGGGTCCAAGTCGACGTGCGGATCTTCGTCGGGGCGGTGTCTGCTGGTGCGGTTCCGAGAGGAGGAGGAGGAGGAGGAGGAGGACGCTGCAATCTGGTGGGTGGTGGAGCGCGCCCTTGACGATCGGCGGCGCGGGGAGACCATTCTGGAAGGGGGGGGGG
>Ga0307508_10004467_pt1 | contig 13659 bp, 20 predicted proteins | sample 9_EM_MG_FD_203089 | JGI IMG/M metagenome (GOLD analysis project Ga0307508, IMG submission 203089) | Populus trichocarpa ectomycorrhiza microbial communities from riparian zone in the Pacific Northwest, United States - 9_EM | ecosystem: Host-associated > Plants > Roots > Unclassified | place... | reverse complement strand
GCCAGATCCACCCATTTCCAGGCATTGCCAGTTGTGGTGGCGTGTGGAGAAGACGCGCTGCCACTGTTCCTTTAGATTCCAGAAAGCCTTCCCTACAATTCTTGTATTGTTTTGCGTCTATTTGTAAATTTTAAATTATTTAAGGTTTTGTTTGATTTATTTTGAATTATGGATATCTTGAATTATGGATATCGTACCCTCTCAAGAGCGTGACGTTGCGGCGACCCTTCCTAGAGCGGGGAATCATGTCGGGGGTCTTTGTTTCATGAAAAAGGGAGTCGTCACCTAGTATTATGGTCACTAAGAAACCTAACTAGTCTTTTAGAGATTCTAAGGCAAGGGCTAGTTGCGTAAAGGGAAGGTTTTAGCACCCCTAGTACGCCCTACCTAAGGTAAGCTGCTTGGTGTTTGGTTTGCCTTATAATTACTATGGTGTTGGTGTTCTCTAATCCCATCAGTTTTTTCTAGGATAGGTTTAATATGATGAATAAACTTGGGCTCAAAGTCTAAAAGATAGAGCCCTTGGCCATATTGATCATACCTTAAGATATGTCTATAGAGTGCCCAAGAGAACCAACACAGATCTCCTGAAATCTATATTTGATTTAGACTAAATTTACAACCTGTGAATTAATAGGTAGCTAAGATAGAGATCCAAGGAGATTCAATGTGCTTTAAAAACTTATTTTTCCCTTAGTATTTCAAATATTCACAACTCATAAATCGTGGAGCAAAAATTGAAATGTCCCCAATTATAATTGAGGCTTCTTTCAAGGATTTGCAATTAAATTGTTCTAAATGACTTTTTTGGCATATATCTACCCTTAAAAATGAACAAGTTGTATTACTCTTAACAATATTTTGGACATTTGTTTTCCATAGGTTTCTTTGCTTTTATATTATTAAGGGGGTAATGTCCTCTTATTCCTATAAAAATATTTTTAGTTATTAATCACTTGGGGTTTCTTTGTCCAAATATTAATAGTGAATAATAACTAATTATTCCTAATAATGTTTTGGATATTAACCCTTTGAGATTTCTTTATACAAATATTAATAGTGAATAAGGATCAATTGCCCAAAAATAAGATTTTTATATTTTTAGAATATTGGCCAAAACCCTTTAGAATTTACAAACATGTTGTAAAATCTAAAATGCAAGAAAATAATTTTTTTTTTGTATTTAAGAAATCCATCCTAAAACACATTTTTGAAATTTCAAATACTTATTTTTTTCAAATAAAAGGAATGTTCAAAATATTTTTAGAGTATTGGCCATATGCATGGAAACATCTTTTTGTTTTTTCATGTATATATATATATATATATATATATATATATATATACTGCAACATTTCGTTGAAAAACGGGTATTTTAATACCAGATTTGTATTTTTTACAATATCAAAATACGGACCTTAAAATAAATACGCCAGAAAACTACAAATCTCTCTCTCTATGTTTTTTTTCAGGGAGGAGCCGGTCCAGCTCGGCCCATGCTGGGCTGGACCTAGTAGGCCTAGCCGGGTCACTTGCCCAAGCCAGTGACCCGACTGGGCAAACAAGAGGCACACGGGAGTTTCCTCACGCATGTATGCTCGTTACTATTCAAGTGAATTATAATTCACTTGAATAATAAAATGCAAATGAAAATGCATGCATAGAGACGAGGAGAACAAACCTAGAGGCGGAAACGAAGAGACGACGACGATGTCGAAGGCGTGCTGGCTGGTCTATCAGCGTTTTCATCTATTTTAGCTTTTTCCCTTCTATTCTTTGTTGGCGTCTGTCTCCTGAGTTTTATCTCTGTGTCTTCGTCCCTCTCTCTACTGGTTTTTTGGTCTCTCTCCTCCCTGTTCTCTTCTGTCTCTTCTTTTTTTTGGTATTCTTTTGTGCCTCCTCCACGTCTGTGTGTTTTTCTGTTCTTCACTTTGTATCCATTTTCTTTTGCGTCTAGCCCTCTTTGTTTCTTTTTTTCTCTTCTTCTCTTGGTTTTTTTAGCTACCCTATTATCCCGTGTTCTTTGTGTTTTTCCTCTCCTCTCTCTTTCTCTTCTCTTTTCTTCTTTGCTTTGGTCAGCATAGGAGGCATATATATAGCCTATACAATAGCTCTATTTATGAAAGCCTCATTACACTAATCTAGGATATAATCTCGGCTGATTTACAATCAAATAAATCAAATAAGGAAACTAAAATATTTTGATTCCTATTATGTGATTCTAGTAATTATTCTCTACATTAACACTCTCATCCTAGCCATCTATGTTTGGGATAAAATCCCAACTATTAGATGATGGTGAGGTTCCTCTCTTTATGTCATTTTGCACCTGGCACAGAGCAAACGCAAAATGATTTCCCTTGCGAAATTCCAGCAAAATTCCTTCTAATTTCATCTTCAATCAACTCCCTTATTTTAGCACCTTTTCGATTCAGTATTTGGTCTAACACCTTTTCAATTCAGTCTTTGGTCCAAAAACAAAAGTCTAAATTGGCCCGCAATTGATCTTCAAACTTTAAGCATCTTGCAATTGTGTCGCTGCAAACTCGGGCCAAAATCCTTCTTGCGGCAGGATTCTCTACTTTCAGACTAGATATTCAAACGTGAATATCTTGAGCTTCTGATATCGAAATCAAGCAATTCAGAAATTAAAATTCATCTACACGTATAAGACTACAACTTTCATGAAGGATTCAAAGTCAGATAAAATCATTTTGAAGAACAAAATCTGGCCGTAAACTAGTTGGTCGAAATGGGTCTCTTGATCTGATTTGGAAATTGACAATGTCGAGCATCCCAATATGACTAAGAGTCTGACATAAGAACAATAATCCCTAGGACCCAATAAAGGTGCAAATCAATTCTTTAACGTGTCATGAATGAAATAATATAGTTGGGATGGTCAGATATTGCACAAAACCAAGTCAGAATCAAAGTCTAAGTTGGAACAAAATTGATATTACAAGCATAATTATGACAGCAGTAAAAACAACTTGTTTAGTACAAATTTTAAAGGATTTATCCAAACTTAAAAACCAGATAAAGAAAGAACGAGTTTAGCATCATGAAGTCTCCTAATCAATCTAAGAATCCTGATGATTTCGGCAGCAAAGGAGGAGGATAAGGAGATTAGAAGACAACTGAAACAGGGTTCGAAAAACATTTCTTTATTCTCTGCTTTTGTCAATCTTCCAGCAACCATGAGCTAAACTCCAGCATTCGGTTCAAGAGGGATACACACCATCTCCAACACGTAGGGCTAAAAAATGAGTAAAAATAGATGCCCCCTCTTTACAAAACTTAAGAAGCCAAGACTTGTTAAGTTCTTTGTAAAAGATAAATTGCCTGATCACACTAAAACTCTATGCTTTCTTAAAGATGGTCTTGTTATTGGGTGACCTATCCGTTTTGAAATTGAAGAGGATTTTAGAAGGGGTCTCAATACCTGGAGACTTGCCCGTTTTAAAGATTTTTAGAAAAACTCCACATTTTTTTCTAAAAAAATGGTTTCAATGTCGGGTGACCTGCCCATTTTAAGATTTTTTAGAAAAACTCCACACTTTTTCTAAACAATGGTCTCAATATTAGGTGACCTGCCCATTTTAAGATTTTTAGAAAAACACCATGCTTTATCTAAAAAATGGTCTCAATATCGGGTGACCTGCTTGTTCCACACTTTTTCTAAAAATGGTCTAATATCAAGTGACCTGCCTATTTTAAGATTTTTAGAAAAACTCCATACTTTTCTAAAAATGGTCTCAATATCGGGTGACCTGCTCATTTTAAGATTTTTTAGAAAAACTCTACGCTTTTTCTAAATAATGGTCTCAATATCGGGTGACCTGCTCGTTTTAAGATTTTTAGAAAAACTCCATGCTTTTTCTAAAAAATGTTCTCAATATCGAGTGACCTGCCCGTTTTAAGATTTTTAGAAAAAACTCCATGCTTTTTTTTTTAAAAAAATGGTCTCAATATCGGGTGACCTGCCCATTTTAAGATTTTTAGAAAAAAAACTCCACGCTTTTTTCTAAAAAATGGTCTCAATACTGGTTGACTTGCCCGTTGTGAACTTCAAAAGAAATCATCTTACCTTGAGGAATAAAGCAGTGTTGCCTTCTATTATACTTTTGCCGATGTTTTTTTAATTGCCTTTTCTAATTTTAAGAAATTATTTTATGAGGAAAACTCAAAAGATCTGGTTTTGTTCATGAAAACTGAAACTTCCAATGCAATCATCATACTTTGTTTTAAGCAATTCTCATAAAGGTGTTTCAGAGGTTTTTATGATGATACCCCTTAATGTTGGGCTTGGTTCACTATCTACCTCTATGTGCACTTCCTGCCCTAGTGTGGTGTGCAATACATGTTACGTTAAGATTTGGTTTGGTTCCCTCCAATTTGGGAATTGATAAAGTCATCTTGAGCATCTTAGTCATGTGTAAAATAGTTCTTTTAAGTAAATGATTTCAAATGCTATGAGATCATGTGCTTTATGAAGAAAAGGTTCTTTACAAAGAGAATTTATGGTTGAACTTTTATTTTTTTGATTGGGAAATTACGGAATACATCAAGCATAATATTTCTTTATAGAGTCAGAATTCACAGGTCTAACTAGATCTTCTCCATCCATTCTAGATAACAGTAAAGCTCCTCCCGAGAACGCTTTACTTCACCACGTAAGGACCCTCATAGTTTGGCGCCCATTTACTCTGAACTTCTCTTGGCAAAGGCAATATTTTCTTTAGAACAACATCTCCTTCGTGGAATTCTTGAGGTCGAACCTTCTTGTCATATGATTTGGCCATCCTTCTTTGGTATATTTGATGATGACATATTGCAGCTATCCTCTTTTCACTTATCAGTTTCAGCTGTTCATATCTAACTTTTGCCCATTCTACCTCTTCTAGCTCAGAGTCTATCAATACTCTCAATGAGAGGATTTCCACTTCTAACGGCATCACTGCCTCCATTCCATATACCAACATGTACGGGGTGGCTTCTGTTAAAGTTTGGACTGTGGTGCGGTATGCATGAAGGGCAAATGGCAACATCTCATACCAATCCTTGTAGGTGACTACCATCTTCTAAATAATCTTCTTGATATTTTTGTTAGCAGCTTCTACCGCACCATTCATCTTTGACCTATATGACGTGGAATTGGAATGCTTGATTTTCCATCTAGCATAGAGTTCTATTATCATCTTGCCATTGAAGTTCTGGGCATTATCAGTTATAATCTTTTCTAGTGGACCATACCGATAGATCAAATCTCTTTCAATAAATTTCTTCACCATTTTTTGCGTTACATGAGCAAATGAATCGGCTTCTACCCATTTTGTAAAGTAGTCGATAGCCACTAGAATAAACCTATGACCGTTGCTGGCTTTTGGGTTGACAAACCCAATCACATCAATTCCTCACATTGCGAAGGGCCTGGAGATGTCAAGTTAAATAGAGGAACTGGAGGGGTGTTGATTTTATCACTGTACACCTGGCATTTATGGCATTTTCGGACATAATCGACGCAATCCTTTTCTAATGCCATCCAAAAGTAATCGGCTCTTTGTATCTTTCTAGCCATCATGTGTCGGCTAGCATGGGTTGAGCAAATCCCTTCATGGACTTCCCGTAACGTGTTTTTTGCCTCAACTTCATCCAAACATCTCAACAAAGTCTCGTCAGATGATTTCTTATACAAAATCTCCCCATCAAGATAAAAATCCATTGCTAACCTCCTCAAGGTCTTCTTGTCGATTTTGAATGCCCCCATTCGATATGCCTAGTTTTGGATGAAATTCTTGATATCATAGTACCAAGGGTTTCCGTCTATTTCTCTTTCGACCGAGCAATAATGAGTTGGGTTATTTCTGATATCAATGTGTAACAATTGTACCTTGTGCCCGAAGTTTATTCTAGCCATAGAAGCTAATGTGGCCAAAGCATCAGCAAACTAGTTTCCTTCCCTTCCTAGATGGGTGAACTCTATTTCCTCAAATTCTCCAGCCAATTTGGATAGGTATTCTTGGTAAGGCCTTAACTTCTCTTCCTTAGTTTTCCATTCTCCTTTTACTTGGCAAATGATCAGCATTGAGTCTTCATACACATCTATCTTTCTGATGTTCAGCTCCAATGCAGCCTTTAAACCCATAATGCAAGCTTCATACTCAGCCGTGTTGTTGGTGCACCCGAACTGCAACTTAACTGAAACCGGATAATGTTTCTTATCATGAGAGATTATCATTGCACCCGCTTCGTTACCACTTACATTTACAGCACCATCAAAGTACATTATCCACCAATCTAATTTCTCTTCCTCGACTGAAAGCACATCTTCATCAGGAAAGTCAAAGTTTAATGGCTCATAATCTTTCATAACATGGTCAGCTAGGTGATAAACAATAACACTCCCTTTCACAGCTTTCCTTGTCATATATACTATGTCATACTCAACCAGTAAAACCTGCCATCTTGCAATTCGACTCGATAGATAGGGTTTTTCATAGATGTACCTCAACTGGTCTAATTTGAAAATTAATCACATAGTATGATACAACATATATTGACGTAATCTCTTTGCAGCCCATGCTAGTGCACAACACAACTTCTCAATCACAGTATACCTAGACTCACATTCCGTGAACTTCTTGCTTAGGTAATAAATGGCCATTTCCTTCCTTCCGGTTTCGTCATATTATCCAAGCACACATTCCATTGTCGTTTCAGTTACTGTTAAGTACAATATCAACAGCCTTTCTGGTACAGGAGGAACAAGTAGGGGTGGATTCAATAGGTACTACTTAATTTTCTCGAAAGCCTCTTCGCACTCTTCATTCCAAATTCTAGGATTCTTCTTCCTTAACAAATTAAAGATTGGGTCACAAGTCGTGGTTAATTGGGATATAAACCGAGCAATGTAATTCAACCTTCCTAAGAACCCTCTTACATCCTTCTCAATCTTGGTAGTTGGTATAGATTGAATAGCCTTTACATTGTCAGGATCCACTTCTATCCCTTTGTCACTCACCACAAATCCCAACTTTCCAGATTTCACCCTGAATGAACACTTTGTAGGGTTAAGCCTCAAATTATATTTCCTTAGTCTTCCAAACAATTTCTTCAATATTTGGACATGATTCTCTTCCTCTCTAGATTTAGCAATCATGTCATCCACGTATACTTCAATCTTTTTGTGCATCATGTCATGAAATAGAGTCACCATGGCCTTTTGGTAGGTGGCCCAGCATTCTTTAACCCAAATGGCATGACCTTGTAGCAAAAGATTCCCCATGGTGTTACAAAGGTTGTCTTCTCCTTATCCTCTTGCGCCATTTTTATTTGATTGTAGCCCGAAAATCCATCCATAAAGGAATATATGGAGCTACGTGTCGCATTCTCAACTAACATATCTATGTGTGGTAAAGGAAAATTATCTTTAGGGCTAGCCCGATTTAAGTCCATAAAGTCCACACAAACTCTGATTTTATCTTCCTTTTTGGGTACTACCACTATGTTGGACACCCAATGTGGATACTTGACTACTTCTAAAAAACCATCATTCCACTATTTTTTTATTTATGCCTTTACTTTGATTAAGACCTCCGGATGAGTTCTTCTCAACTTTTGCTTAATCAGCTTGCATCATTCTACTAGTGGTATCCTATGTACTACGATATATGTATCTAAACCAGGCATATCCTCGTAGGACCAAGCAAAAACATCTACGTAATCTCGAAGTAGTACAATCAACTCTTCTCTTTCTTTAAGGGTGATCAGAGTCCCTATCTTCAACTCTCTCTTGATTTCTTCATTGCCCACATCTATGGTTTCAAGTTCCTCTTTAGCAGGTTTCCAAGCTTGTTCATGTTATTCTATTAATTTTATGAATTCTCTAATGTTATTTTCATCCCATTCTTCCTCTTCTACAACTACTATATATTCTTTAAAGTTTGGCCATTCATTCTCAGTGTAAAGTGTAGGTGTTGTTGTAGAAGATCCACTTTCAGGGTTCCTGAAAGCTGAAAGTTATATGTAAATGCATAATAAGACATCAAGATGAACTTTGAAAATGTATGATCTCGTTAAAAGGAAAAGGTTGGCTCAAAACTAAGGATAAAATCCAATTGACATCTTGAGCCTCGATTGTCAATAATTAAAAAAAAAAACAAAATGGAAAAAAGGCAAACAACACTGACAATATCATAATCCAAGCATTGTTGATTACATTTTGAACACCAATGGAGCTTTTTGGGTCTCGCAATTCTGGAACTTCTCTCCTTCGACTAGCTTTCGAACGAAAGTCCTAGCGATAACTTTTTCCAGAGTGTAGATGGTTAATTGCGGCAACTCTTCATCCCTTCTTCCAGATTCAGTCTTCCCAGCAATGCCTTTGACTTTATCTTCCTCCATAGTGTTTATGTTCACAGAAGAAAGCTTCTGAAGAAAGATTTCATTTCCCTTATCAGGTTGCATCACATATACAGCCTTTGGGAACAAAACCCTGATTGAAGGGATGACTAAGTTTTCTTTTTCAGGCTTCCTTCCTTCAATCCTAGCCCTGATTGCATCACATTCTCTTCTCCCTTCTTGCACCAACAACTCGCATGTAATCCTCTTTCTTAGGCTTATATCCAAGCCCAAACATTTGTTCTACAGCTTTTAGCTTTATAATATTAATCCATTCAGGTTTTCCTTTTTCGACGTCATATTAGAAAGGAATATTGTGCTTCAAAAAGCTTTTAGCGGCCATTTTGGTGGCCTCTCAGATCTCTGGTTTCCTCACCACAGTGTTCTCAGGTACCCACTCAGTATTCACAACCTCAAATCAATGAAGGTTTCCATCCCTACAATCTTCAGCTTCAATGAACGGAACCACCACATTTCTCACCATTGATATAGTCTCCTCAGCCTTTACAGTAACTAGAGAGCCATTTGCAATGTACTTCAAACATTGATGCAGCGAGGAGGTGATAGCTCCCGCAGAATGTATCAATGGCCTTCCTAACAACATACTATAGGAAGGGTGGATATCAATCACTTGAAGGGTTACTAGAAAGACTTATGGACCCATGACTAGTTCGACCTCAATTGTCCCTATCACCTATCTTGGCGAGCCATCATAAGCTATGGCTGTCATCACACTTGGTTGCATGTGTGAGGGATCTACTGGCATTTCATCCAGTATATGCCTTGGTAACACATTAAGGGCTGAGTCGTTATCAATAAGAACTTTGCTGATGAGATAATATTTGCATCGGACCGTGACATACAAAGGCTTGTTATGTCCAGTTCCTTTAGCGTCAAGTTCATCTTCCGTGAAATAAAAGTAATTGGCAGCATGGATCCTCCCTACTAGATGCTTCATAGCCTTTTGTTCAATATCTTGGGGTAAGTTAGCCTCATTTAGTACTTTTTGCAAAGCATTATGATGCGGCTCGAAACTGAGTATTAATGACATGATCGAAATCTTGGCAGGAGTCTTCTTTAGTTGATCCACTATACAGTTCTCGCTATGCTTAATCAATTTCAGGAACTCATTTGTCTCTTCCTCAATCATGGGTTTATTCACCTCAAGCTCTTTATCAAGGTCAACCACCTTTTACCCTTAGCCTTTCTTTGCTTCTCTAATTCTTCAGGTGTGAAACAACGAACACTCCGGGTTAGTCCACTTATCTCAGTTCAGAAAAAAGGCAAGAGAGCTTCGATATTTGAGGTATAACCATAATTGTCAGGCATTGCTTTATAGTATACTTTGTTTGCACATGAGAGCTTAGTTAATACCAACTTCGAGAGCCCATTAGTTGTTGATTGGACCTTACACTTCTCCATATTCTCTCGATATTTGAGTTACTCATGTACACTTGCTATAGGAAGAGGGTAATTAAAAGTGAAAATGAGGGGATGAAAATGACTTACTTGTTGTTGGATTGTTATTGCCAACTTCTTGAGCGAAGATTGATACAGGCACTCGTTGTTGGGAAAACTGGTATTAGTCCTTCTGCATTTGTTTTCCTATTCTTTTTTGCATACACTGAGGTTTGTATCTATAGTATCAGAGTCCCTTCACGTGTAAGAAACAAAGTTTCAATCAAACTCATTCTCTTTTTTGAAGTTTGAATTTGATTAAGAATCAAATTTGAAAGCGAATAACTATTATTATCTTGAAGACAAGGATTATCTTGAAGATAGGGATTATTTTGAAGATAAGGATAGAATGATAAAAGTACATTAGAGTCCCTAGTTTTCACGCAAGTTGACAAATCACACTTTTCATCAAAATAAATTCTGATATTTAAATTTAACATTTTAAACCCTGTAAAATTAAATTAAAAGGCCAATGGGCCAAAATTGGGTTACAACAGTTGCCCTCTCTTTACAATGCTTATGGTGCAAAGGCATTAGAAAATTTATTTTCTTTTGACTTTGTATAGTAAGTTTTGTAAAAAAGAATAATTGTGAAAACCCTTCCTCTTTTTCTTTCTTTTTTTTTATTGATGATTTTTTTTTGTTTTGGTTTTTTTGGTTTTTTTTTAATGGTCTAATTGTTCCAGGCGACCTGCCCGATGAAGAATGAAACGTGAAAAGCGTTTCGCAAGTGGTCTAATTGTTCCAGACGACCTGCCCGATAGGAAGAAGAAATGCGAAGGATTTTGCGAGTGGTCTCATTTTTCCAGGCGACCTGCCTGATGAAGAATAAAACGCGAAAAGGGTTTCGCGAGTGTTCTAATTGTTCCAAGTGACCTGCCCGATAGGAAGAAGCAACGCGAAGGATTTCGCGAGTGGTCTCATTTTACAGGCGACCTGCCCAATGAAGAATAAAACGCGAAAAGGTTTCATGAGTGGTCTAATTGTTCCAAGCGACCTGCCCGATAGGAAGAAGCAACGCGAAGGATTTCGCGAGTGGTCTCATTTTTCCAGGTGACCTGCCCAATGAAGAATAAAATGCGAAAAGGGTTTCACGAGTTGTCTAATTGTTCCAGGCGACCTATCCGATAGGAAGAAGCAACGCGAAGGATTTCGCGAGTGGTCTCATTTTTCTAGGTGACCTGCCTGATGAAGAATAAAACGCGAAAAGGGTTTCACGAGTGGTCTAATTGTTCCAGGCGACCTACCCGATAGGAAGAAGCAACGCGAAGGATTTCACGAGAGGTCTCAATTTTCCAAGTGACCTGCTCGATGAAGAATAAAACGCGAAAAGGGTTTCGCGAGTGGTCTAATAGTTCTAGGCGACCTGCCCGATAGAAAGAAGAATCGCGAAGAATTTTACGAGTGGTCTCATTTTTCCAGGCGACCTGCCTGATGATAAAATGTGAGGGAACTCGCAAGTGGTCTCATTGTTCTAGTCGACCTGCCCAATGGTGAAAATACAGAGAGAGATTTTTTTTTTACAAGTGGTCTCATTGTAATGGGTATCCTACCCAGGTGGGAAAATACAAAGAAAGGGTCTCATTGTAATGGGTGACCTACTCAGGTGTAGAAAACAAAGAAAGGGCCTCATCGGTGCATTATCCCCGAGATGGGAGCACAAAGAAGCACTTAAAAGGGAGATGAGGGCTCAAATGCACACTTGAAAGAAGGTGAGGGCTCGAATGAGCGCTTGAAAAGGAGGTGAGGACTCGAAAGTGCACTAAAAAAGGAGGTGAAGGCTCGAAGGGACATTCAAAAAAGAGGTGAGGGCTCGAAGGCGCACTCGAAAGAAAATTAGGGCTCGAAGGTGCACTCGAAAGAAAATAAGGGCTCGAAGGCGCACTCAAAAGGATGGTCGAAGGCTTGATGGTGCACTTGAAAGAAAATGAGGGCTCGAAGGCGCATTCAAAAGGATTGTCGAGGGCTCAAAGGCCCACTCGAAGAAGGCGAGGGCTCGAAGGCGCACTTAAAAGGAGGTAGGGTTAGGAAACGCACTACCTTAGGGATGAGAAATGAATGGTGGTGGAAAAATACAAAGAATTTTTTTTTTTGTCACCTGATTCACATGGGCAGCCTGCCCAGGTTAAAATTTCTCATAGGTGAAAAATTTTCAAAAGCAATTTCAATCTTGGCCATTTCAAGGTGGCCTTCCATTTGATAGATCCCGTTAGAGATTTCTCCTGTGAAGTTTGAAAACTCATTGTCCAATGTCACAAAGTTTAGATGATATGCATGCATCTTTATCTAATTTGAAATATAGGGCCCCATTTCTTCTTAATCTTCTTGTTTGCTTGATTGATGATGACTTGCTATCTCTGATTTGGGTCATCTTTGTCGTTTAGCTTCTAGCCTACTCGAGTTGGCCCATGTAAGTCTCTTCCCAGATTCGTTTATGCTGCCCATCGTGACCCACTTACTTGCTAGAGATTTTTCATCTTGCTAAATAATTTGAGAGGATCATTCATTAATCCCTGTCTCACTTTGAAAAACATTCGTTGTCACTTGCTGAAAGGATCAAGCTGCCTTTTATAAACCAAGATGCCCCCTTGTTTTTTTGTAGGAAATGTTAATCTCTTTTTCTAGAACGGATCGATTTTTCCTTCTAAACATAATGTTGCCCCCTTGTACTAGTCATTGCTCTTAGGTGTGCTTTGTCAGCAACTCTACTAAATAATGGTTTTTAAGCGACCATTTTCTCATTTCTCCCATTTTCAGTTCGGTGAAGGAATATTTGTCCAGAATGAATATTGAAATCTTGATCTTGTATTTTGAAAACAAAAATTTTGATGTAAGTTTAAAAGCATTTGCTTTTGAAATCTTGCAACTCCTTGGTTTTTTCTTGAAAAAGAGATTATTTGCTCTTGTATTTGGTGTTATTATCTTTGGTGAAAATACATCATGAGGTGACCTTCTGTTTGTTATGGGTTTCCAAAGTGAAGGGCTTGAGAAAAAGCTTGAGGTTTTATTTGAGAAAAACTTGTCTCTTTTTGAACACTCATTTTATCAGCATGAATAATAATGAATAGTTTGTTTTCGATGTCATGACTCCTATGAAAAAGTACTCTTTGCATTTTGAGAGCATTGTTTATTGTTCTAGGTTGCTTGCTTTCTTGATTAGAAAGGACTTCTACAAGCACGTAATGTAGGTTGTGGTTTTTGGCTATGAAAGAAAATGATTCATAAGGCTTAAAGAGTGTTTCAGGGTTTCAAAGACTAAGGATCACTATCAGTAGTTCGACTCTTTATGTCATTCCTCTTTTTTTCTTACCGCTTTTCTTTGATTCACCCTTTTTCTTTTTCATTGCTTTTCTAGGGCATACTCACTTTATCTTAATTATCACTCTTTCTTGTGATTTGGGCATGCCCCCTAATCATTGAGTTTCTTGGGCTCTTTTGCCTTTTTGGCTTTCTCACAGTTTTTTCATCTTTTCTCATTGAAAGTTTCACTTGCCCCCAGTGTGGGGTGTGATCCTAGTCGGGATTTTTCATGAAAGAAACATTATTCAGGCTCAAAATAGGACCGCAAGGGATATACTTTTTAGAATGTGAAAGGAATAATAAAGATTGCCTTTCCTCATTTCAAACGCAAGCAGTTAAGATCAATAAACTTTGGTCTCGTCCAATGTGATGGTTTGGTCTTTGCAAAGAAATGCATTTCGTGAGTCTATGAGCAATGAGTTCACTACATACCATTATTCATACATTTAAAACAACATGTCTCAAGAGTCATGGTGTGAGGATGACAGTTCATTTTCT